>Ga0310696_10008859_pt1 | contig 11692 bp, 11 predicted proteins | sample AusTroGonzalo_MG_4_FD_203885 | JGI IMG/M metagenome (GOLD analysis project Ga0310696, IMG submission 203885) | Bovine rumen microbial communities from tropical cattle in Woodstock, Queensland, Australia - Gonzalo_02 (v2) (version 2) | ecosystem: Host-associated > Mammals > Digestive system >...
TTTTGTATAATATGGAGTTTATTTGTGAAAAATTAACATAAATAGCTATTCTTTATTCTTAATTATGCATTATGCATTATGAATTACTTTAGGTTGTTCCACGTTGCATTGTTGCCTTCTGCGTCTACATAGATGAAGTAGGCTTGGAGTTCGGGATGGGCTGTGAGGACGGTCTTGGCGCTGTCGAGACCGAGTACCATGAAGGCGGTTGCGTATGCATCGGCAATAGCGCAGTCGGGTGCAAGGACGGTGGAGGAGAGGATGCTATGCTGGACGGGATAGCCGGTACGGGGGTCGATGGTGTGTGCATAGCGTTTGTTTCCTTCGACATAGTAGTTGCGGTAGTTGCCTGAGGTTGCCATCGCGATGTCGGTGATGGAGAGTATTTCCTGCACTTCGTTGTTCTGACCTGTGGGGTCGGGAGTAGGGGTGATGATGCCGATGGACCACGGTTTGCCTTGTGGGTTGTGTCCTCTGACTCGTACTTCTCCTCCGATTTCGACCATATAGTTGCTGATTTGCTTGGATTCGAGCATTCGTCCGACTGCATCGACTCCGTAGCCTTTTGCGATGGCGCTACAGTCGAGCATGAGTGCGCTGTCGGTCTTGACGATGTGATGGTCCTGAAGTGATACTTTGTCGATTCCTACATGGGTGAGGAGGTCGGCGATGAGGGTTGGGGTGATGTTCTCTTTGTTCTTGAACCCGAATCCCCATGCATTGACGAGTGGTGCGACGGTGATGTCGAATGCTCCGTAGGTCTCTGCTGAGACCTGTCGGGCGAGAGTGAACACCTCACGGAACATGGTGTTGGTGCTGTCACTGGTACCGTTGTTGATGGCGGTGATGATGGATGTGGGGTTGAACGGTGAGAGGGAGTTGTCGACTTCCTGCAATACAGTCTCTATGCTGTCCTGCAGGTCGGTGGGGTACTGATAGGTGATGTGGTAGAAGGTTCCGAAGACAGCTCCTTCGCACTTGAGGAACTTGCCCTCCCCCTCCAGGGAGCGGGGAGAGGGGGTTCTCATGATGTATATGGTGCCTGCGATGAGTGCAAGCAAGAGGAGGATGTGCCACCAACGTATCTTGTGGGGCTCTGCCTTCTGGTCGAGTTGACGATTCATGTCGTCGTATAGTTTCTTTAATATTGACATCTTGTTATTTAATCATTTAACCATTTACTCATCAATAACCAATAACCAATAACCAATAACCATTATGAATTATAATAGCGCTTTGATTCCGATTGCGATGAGTATGATTCCTCCGATGAGTTCGGCTGGGAAGTGGAATCGGCGTCCGATGGTGGAGCCGAGTCGGTAACCGAACAGGGTGAAGAGGAATGACATGAGTCCGATGATGAGGACGGAGGGTGCGATGTCGGCCCATGTGGTCTTGCCCATACATTCGAATGATACGCCTACTGCAAGTGCATCAATGCTGGTAGCGACTGCCAGGAGGAGCACGATGGAGAGAAGGGTGGGGTCGAAGCTCTTGTGTTCTTCTTCACGGAAGTAGTCGATGATCATCTTTGTTCCGATGAAGGCGAGCAGGGCGAATGCTACCCACTGGTCGAACGATGCGATATAAGGGCCGAACAGCGAGGTGACGCCCCATCCGATGAGGGGCATAAGGGCCTGAAAGAGTCCGAACAGCAGCGCCATGCGGATGATGCTACTCTTAGGTGCCGTGCTGTGTGCCAGTCCTGTTGCGATGCTGACGCTGAAGCAATCCATAGCCAGCGCAACGGCAATCAATATGACTTCAATGTATGTATATATCATGATAATCGATTCTCTCCACTCTTCACTCTCCACTCTTCACTTTGCGCTTTCCCCAATTCAAATCGAAGATAAGGTTGTAGGTTCCGCCCCAGCAGGAGGTATCGGTGGTGGTTCCGTAGCCTGGAATGTAGTAGGGTTTGGCGTATGAGGGTTGTCCGATATGGAGTTCTTGTTTGTAGCGTACGCTCCACCCCATATGGAAGTTGCGCCATATCTTGACTTGTACGCCAAAGACGAATTCCATCCAACTACTGGTAGACTTGGCATCGTGATAGCTGTAGGGTGACGACCCTCCCCAGATGGGGTCGGTCATGTTGGGACCGCTCATGTCGAATTTGAACGAACTCAATCCGAACCGTGCTCCGACATAGAGGCGGTTGTCCATATATTTGTTCTTGAGGATGTTGAAGTCAATACCGGCCCGGAAGAAGGGTGCGCTGGTGCTGTAGGAGATATTGGTCTCGACATCAGTGGACTTGCACTTGCCGTAACCTACTTCGATGATGGGGAAGTAGGTGTTCTTGAGGTTGAGCCGCAGGGCAGCCTCCGTGCTTCCGTAATCAGAGAAGAGGTAGATAATGGGACCTAGGATGTCGGCCGAGAGTGTGAACCCTTGGAAGAGTGCCAACTTGGGTTTCTCGGTCAGCGGTGCGATATATTTCGTGGGGCGAATGGTATCTGTTTCGTTCAGTATTACGATAGGCTCGTCCTGAGCACCCACCGTGTGGACACTCAGCAGCAGAAGGGTAGAGAGAAGCACCTTACTCAACCACTCCATTGAAATAGATCTTGACGTTTTCCTTCTTTTCATTGTTGACGAGCGGATTGACGATTTCTACATGGTCGATTGCAGCATCGGTGGCTCGGATGGACCGTAGATTGTGGTAGAAGTGGGTGCCACATTCAGGCAGTTCGACATGGGGATAGGCGTCGTGCTGAACGATGATGGTGTCGCGACGTGAGATGCTGCTATAAGCGAATACCAATGTGTCGGCCTTGTTGTAGTAGCTCATCGGCACTTGAACATATGAGCGGTTGGATGCCTTGTTGATCAACACGGTGTCGCGACGGGCTGTAGCGATGGTCTCTGTATAGCCTGCATTGGTGTAGGCTGTATCGGGACGGTCGACGGTAACGGTGGTGTAGCCCAACTTACGATAGATGTATACGGTCTTCGTGCCAGGCAGGAGGGTCGTGACGGTGAAGGTGTCGCCATACTTGATGGCTACTCCTTCACGGTCATAGAAGTGGTAGTTGCATGTCACGATATTCTCCAACGGACAGTTGTTGGACGAGCAGGCTACGAGCGCCAAGACGGATAGTATGCCGAACAGTCGTTTCATGTGTTAAATCACCTTGCTTATCTGATAGTTGTTGCGTTCGGGTGAGTTGCGACTGATCATGTCGCCAAGGAAGCCGGCAAGGAATAGCTGGGTTCCGATGAGCATGGTAGTGAGGGAGATATAGAAATAGGGCGATTCGGTCACGAGTCCCGGATTGCTGCCGTTGTAGAGGCAAATCAGTTTGTAGGCTCCAACACCGATAGCGGCTAAGAGACCGATGAAGAACATGATGCTACCGAGGAATCCGAACACATGCATGGGTTTGCGTCCGAAGGTGCTGATGAACCAGAGCGACATGAGGTCGAGATAGCCGTTCACGAAACGGTTCCACCCCATGAACTTCGACACTCCGTGCTGACGTGCCTGATGGTGGACGCGCTTCTCGCCAATCTTCGAGAAACCTGCATTTTTAGCAAGATAGGGGATGTAGCGGTGCATCTCGCCATATACCTCGATGCTCTTGATAACATCCTTGCGATAGGCTTTCAGACCGCAGTTGAAGTCGTGCAGATTTTTGATCCCGCTGACCTTACGTGCTGTTGCATTGAACAGCTTGGTAGGGATGGTCTTGGAGAGAGGGTCGCCCTTCCGACGGTTCATCTTATATCCACTCACGAGGTCGTAACCTTCGATGGTTATCATCTGATAGAGTTCGGGAATCTCATCGGGACTGTCCTGCAGGTCGGCATCCATTGTGATGACTACATCGCCTTCAGCCTTATCGAATCCGCAGTAGAGTGCAGGACTCTTGCCGTAGTTGCGACGGAACTTAATGCCATGTACTTCAGGATACTGGGCAGCCAGCTTCTCAATGACGTCCCACGAGTGGTCGGTGGAGCCGTCGTTGCAGAAGATGACTTCGTAGCTGTACTGATGTTCGTCCATCACACGCTTGATCCATGCGTGGAGTTCTGCGATTGATTCCTCTTCGTTATACAGAGGTACTACTACTGATATATCCATATCGATGTATTTTGTTGTCTATGACTGTTTGTCGTTAGGTAGGTTGAGTGCATCGAATATTGGCTTTATCGAGCGACTCTTGTGGTGAGCCACGATGGCTACAGGGATTGAGAGCAACAGCGAAATGAACAGATTGTTGGCAAAGAGGTTGAGTGTGAGGTCGAGTGGCGAGAGGGTAGCCAACTCGGCAAGTGCTGCTTTGCTCTGCTCTAAGAGGTCGGTTGCTCCAATCATCTTGTATTGGGCTTCGGTCTCAGGTGACGAAAGGAACTGCGTGAAGTACTCTACGGCTCGTCCCTTGTCGATATACTGGAAGTAGAGATATTCGCCTACACCAGCCAAAACGGCGGCATAGAAGAACATCAGAGCGGTGAACAACCACGCAATGCTCATCGGCACCCGTTCGCCAGCCTTCATGTGCTGCTTGTAACGCCAAGCGAGATAGAACGGCATCAGGACGCAGACACCCATGAATCCCATACCGAACAGCATCAGCAACACGTTTCCACCAACCATTCCATTCAAGACGGTGAAGAACGTGATGAACCAAATGATGCCGAGAACGGTACCATATTCTAATGAGAAATCGCGCGAAGTTTTATATAATTCAAAGTCCATCTTTTCTTACTCTTTTTTCATTCTGTTTCACAAAGTCTTTCCATGATGTCTTACCACCAGTCGATTCGGGTTTACCCATTTGGATGAAGTGGCAATAAGCTGCTGCGAGGGCATCGGTGGCATCGAGTTTAATGTGCATGATGTCGTCGCTGATGTTCAGCATGCGCTGCAACATAGCGGCTACTTGTTCCTTGGATGCGGCACCGTTTCCAGTGATAGCCATCTTGATTTTCTTCGGCTCGTATTCGTGGATGGGAATGTCGCGTTGGATAGCCGCACAGATAGCGACCCCTTGTGCCCTTCCCAGTTTCAGCATACTCTGCACGTTCTTTCCGTAGAACGGCGCTTCGATGGCCACCTCATCGGGGTGGTAGGACTCGATGATGCTGAGTACGCGCTCGAATATCTTGCCTAGTTTCAGGTAGTGGCTTGCATATTTCTTCAGCTCAATCACACCAAATGCCATCATTTCGGCTTTGTTGCCCTGTGTACGCAAGATGGCATAACCCATCAGGTTGGTACCTGGGTCAATCCCCATGATGATCTTCTCTGGCTTTGGCTGCTTCGAAATCATGCCCCAAAAATCTATAACCAATAACCTATAACCATTACCCTTTCAAAAGCTCCGCATACCTGCTGATATACTTTCCGAGGATGTCGAACTCAAGGTTCACCTTCGTGCCGCATTCGATGGCGTGGAAGTTGGTGTTATCGAAAGTGTAGGGGATGATGTTCACCTCGAAGGTATCAAGGGTGGGGTTGCACACTGTGAGGCTGACACCATTCACTGTGACAGAACCTTTGTCGACGGTGATGTAGCCACGACGGGCCATCTCGGGGTCGAACTGATACTGGAACGTAAAGATCCAACTGCCTTGTGCATCTTCTTTCTTCACACAGATGGCGGTCTGGTCTACATGTCCCTGTACGATGTGTCCGTCCAGTCGGCCGTTCATCATCATGCTTCGTTCCACATTCACTTCATCGCCGACCTTCAAATCGCCGAGGTTACTACGTTCGAGCGTCTCTTTCATGGCTGTCACCGTGTAGGTCCCGTTCTCTATGCGGACTACCGTGAGACACACACCATTGTGTGATACGCTCTGATCAATCTTCAGTTCGTCGACAAACGAACACTTCATAGTGAGGTGGACATTCTCCAACTCATGCGCTATTGCAACTACTGTTGCACATTCTTCTACAATACCTGAAAACACCTTGTTATTTACTATTTAACTATTTACTTTTCATTAATTTGCTGCAAAATTAGCAAATAATTATGAATTATGCATTATGAATTATGAATTATTTTGTATTTTTGCAAAAAATAACAAAATGCTATGTTAAAAGAAGAGAGAGAACGTATCATCAGTTTGGTGAAACGTGAAGTTGTGCCTGCTGTCGGATGTACCGAACCGATTGCTGTTGCACTGTGTGTAGCGAAAGCTGTTGAGACGCTGGGATGCCAGCCCGAATCCATCAAAGTGTATCTGAGTGCGAACATCCTGAAGAACGCAATGGGTGTAGGGATTCCCAACACGGGAATGATTGGTCTGCCAATAGCTATTGCGCTAGGTGCCATCTGCGGCAAGTCGAATTATCAACTTGAAGTGTTGAAGGATGCGGATGCCGTAGCAGTGGAACATGGGAAGGCATATTTGGAGTCGCACGAGGTCGATATCCAACTCAAGGACGACATTGATGAAAAACTCTATATCGAAACTCTTGTCACCGATGCAGACGGTCATACCGCTAAAACCATCATTGCAGGCAACCACACGAACTTCGTGTATATAAGTAAGGATGACGAAGTGCTGTTGGACTTTTCGTCTGCTACTTCCTCCTCTTTTAGTTCCCTTCCTTTGGGGGAGGGTTTGGGAAGAGGGTCCTCTGACGACAGTTGGCTCTCCCTCCGCAAGGTTTATGAATTTGCGACCACAGCTCCTATCGAAGAGATAGACTTTATCAATGAGTCGCGTCGACTCAACGAAACTGCAGCCGAGCGTTCGCTGCATGGCAACTACGGCCACATGCTCGGCAAGACCCTTACGCGACCTATGGGTAAAGGTATCATGGGCGACAGTATCTTCTCGCACATCATCTCCACAACTGCTTGTGCTTGCGATGCCCGTATGGCAGGTGCGATGATTCCCGTCATGAGCAACTCAGGAAGTGGCAACCAAGGTATCTGTGCCACACTTCCCGTCGTGGTCTATGCAGAAGAGAACCATAATACCGATGAGGAACTGACGCGTGCTTTGATGCTCAGCCATCTCACCGCCATCTATATCAAACAAAGTCTCGGCACGCTATCTGCTCTCTGCGGATGTGTGGTCGCTTCGACAGGTAGTAGTTGCGGCATTACCTACCTCATGGGAGGAGGCTACGAAGAGATATGCGCATCTGTCAAGAATATGATTGCCAATCTCAGCGGCATGATATGCGACGGAGCTAAACCCAGTTGTACCCTCAAACTCGCAAGTGGTGTATCTACAGCAGTTCTTTCCGCTATGCTCGCTGTTAGCGGTGAATGTGTCAGCAGTACGGAAGGCATTATCGACGATGATGTAGACCGTAGCATCCACAACCTCACGAAGATTGGTAAGGATGCTATGAACGAGACAGACCGTTGCGTCCTCAATATCATGACTGGCAAGAATTAGAAGTCGGCTGGGACTTCCAGATGAATGCGTTCGCCAATCACGGGATGGGTAAAGTCGATAGCCTCGGCGTGCAAATATAAAGACCTCCCACAGCCCCTCCCAAAGAGTGGAGAAGAGTCTTTTCTTCTTGAATACAACCGGTCACCGATGATGGGGCATCCAAGACCTTCAGAGGATGCAGCATGAACGCGGAGCTGGTGGGTGCGTCCAGTCAGGGGATAGAATGCAACGCGGGTGCAGGTGTCTCTCCGCTCCATTACTTCGTATTCTGTAATGGCCTCTTTTCCATGTTCGTGATTCACCATCTGGCGTGGACGGTCCATTGCGTTGGGTGAAAGGGGAAGGGAGATGGTGCCGTTATCGTTTTTTACAATTCCATCCAACAAGGCAATGTAGCGTTTCCGTATTTCATGTTTATAGAACTGAATCTGCAAGGCTTTGTGGATGTCCTTATTTTTTGCGATAATCATAATGCCCGAGGTGTCCATGTCGAGACGGTGGACGATGAGGGGACCTGAAACATCGGGGTAGGTCTCTTGGATGACTGACTCCACACTGGGTGCATCGACATTGCCACGTACCGCCAACATTCCTGCTGGTTTGTAGACTGCGAGCAGGGCATCGTCGTCGTATATGATGCGCATTTCTTTGGCTTTCGCACGCATCATCGGCAATAGGGGATGCTCATCCACTTCAAGTCCTTGGAGCATGTGTTTCAAGATAGGCTTGCATTTCGACTGACAGGCTGGATAGTACTCTCCATCATAACGTATCTCGCCTTTAGGGGATTCACCCAACCAGAACTCTGCCATGCAGACGGGTTGAAGATGATGCTGGTAGGCATATTGGAGGAGTTTAGGTGCACAGCATTCGCCGGCTCCCGAGGGAGGAATGCGACAGGTCTCACGATCGAAGATGTCACAGAGATTCATTGTCTGTCCGTGAGCATTGAGGAAGTTAAACTGACGGAACAGCCACATCTGTAATGCTCGCGACCGCTGACTCTTCTCCTCTCCGTCTGGCATTGCGCTGATAATGGCATCCTCTTGCTGGAAGTATTCGTCGTTTTTCTGTAAATCGAATACGGGCGGCACGAATCCTGTGTGTGTGTTCTTGCCATTAAGGAGACCAGAGAAGGCCCAGAGGGCGTAGAGCGTAGAGCGGTTAGCGGTTTTGACTACTAATACACCGAACATCTTTCCACGTCCTATTTCCTCTTTCCATTCATCCCTCGTCCGCAGATAGGCTTTCAACTCCTCACTCGCCTTGATAGATAAAGGGTGGGGGGTATAAAGGAAAGGATAGGTGAAACGAGGGGGAAGAGTAAAACTGCCCCTTTCCGCCTCCCCCGAAGGGGAGGGTAGCGGATGGAGACAACTATCTGTTATCATTTGGAAGTTCTCCCCTTTGAGGAGGAGTTAGAGGAAACTTTCGTGATTCTGATGGTTGTGAAACTATATTGTTCAAGATGAATAGTCATTTGGCTCTCAACCTTGTCTGTACGTTCGGTAGGTGTGACAGCTCCGTCGCTTGGATTGCCGGTCATAGTGCTCCACAGGGCATTTGCTGTGTCATAACCATCAAGGTTGCCGAAGTCCGCACTGATATTGACGGCAGCGGGGAGCAGATTGACGAGCTTGATAATGAGGTCACCGTTCTCAGCCTTGACAATAGAGGCATTGACACGGAGACGTACATCCTGATTGCCACGAACTGTAAGATCGGACGGGATGTACTCTACGCCGTTGTTTACTCCGAAAGCTTTCTGAACATAGTAGCCGGGAGTGGGGCGTGCTCCAGTATTGTTGAAATAGATAAGGTCGGGATTCCAGTTCGAATGGCCGTCTTTGCAGAACAATGGTGCGTACGACGACATTACAACGACATCTGAATTGCGTTCGAGATTGGTAAGATGCAAGGCTTCTACCAATGCGTTTTCCCATTTATTGTTACGACTGGCCCATTCACCGAGATATACCTTCGTGCCATTGCGGTCGTACTTGTCGTAGAAGTCCTGATTGTGGATGTACCAACCTGGATCGACATAATAGTGTTCGTCGACGATGTCCACATTCTCCTGACGTGCCAGTTGCCAACCGTATTCGTAATCGGAGCCTTCGAAGAACGGACCGACTGTGCCGACAACTTGGATGTCGGGATATTTGGCCTTGATGCCGCGATTGAGGAAGGTGAAACGCTCTGCAAAGACGTTGGAGATGAGGTCCTCATTACCGACGCCGAGATATTTCATATTGAATGGCTTGGGATGACCAGCATCGGCACGCATCTTTGCCCACTTCGATGTCTTCGGGTCGCCGTTTGCCCATTCAATGAGGTTGAGCAATTCCTGCAGGTATTCCTCCATTGTTGGCAAGTCTTCAGTAACTTTCACTTTGAAATCTTCGCCCTTGAATGGGAGTCCGCCTTGCTGTCCATGACCGCCACGAGAGGAGTTCTGACATGGAACGCCGACAGGGAGAACAGGTAGCGGTTCGGCACCGATATCCTCGCAGAACTGGAAGTACTCGTAGAAACCAAGTCCCATAGACTGATGGTAGTTCCAAATGTTTGAAATCTGTTTACGTTCCCACAGTGGACCAACCGTATAAATCCAGCGATACATATTTTCGAGACCCTGTCCGTGACTGACGCATCCACCAGGGAAACGAATGAATTTCGGATGCATGTCGGCCAATAACTGTGCAAGATCGGGACGCAGACCGTTCTGTCGGTTCTTAAACGTCTTCTGAGGGAAGAGACTGACGAAGTCTACGGCTAATTTACCTGCTTGCTGAGGTGTGATGGAAAGACGTGCATTGTCGCAATCGGCTTTCGCTGTCAATACGGCTTTGCATTGTTTCCAATCGGCAGCACCTGCGAGCGTGGTTTCTGCAAGGATGTTATTATCGTCCACAATGCTGACTTTTACTTTGCCAGCACCATTCAGTTTCTTGAGGAATATGGTTAAGTCGTACTTCTCACCTTTACGCACTACGATGCCGTCGTGTCCATCGTTCACGAGCGCTGCACCAACGTTGGTGGTGTTGAGCACAGCATAGTGGGCGTTATTCTTATGGATTGGATTATCAGTCTCAATACTCCATTCTGTTCCGTTGCCGTCAAGATGCCAGAAAGACTGGGCGTTCCATTCGCCACGATCAAGACGGTTGTATTCGAAGTCACGGTTCTGTAACAATTCAGCATAGAGGCCTCCATCGGCAGCATAGCTGATATCTTCAAAAAAGATACCGACGAGGTTGGGACTGATAGCTTTTGCATCAGAGTATCGAAGCGATAGGTTGGCTTCAACCGTTTTGAGGTCACGGAATCGGTTGCCATCGTCGGCCATGCGTTCGCCATGTTGACGGTTGCGCAGGGTAGTGGCGTCACCTTTATTGATGAGGTTCTCGATGAGTGTCCACGGTGCACGAGTGATGCATCCATCGTATTCCGTACCGTTCACTTTGGCTTTTACTTCGTTTGAGCGATAGTCATTGACTTCGCGAGCAGCAGTCCAGGTCTTGAAGTCGAGGCTCTTGACCTGCCAGACCTTTCCGTCACGAGTCTTATAGGTAACAACGAACTGTCCGCTGGCTTTTGAGAGTACAGGGTTGAGCACTTCGCTGGTGCTGACGTAGGGATAGTCCTGTGGCTTCCATACGGAGAGTTTCTTCGTGAGGGTAGTGGCGAACTGATTTGTGTTGTTGTTCAACTGCCACACAGCATACCACGTGTCGCCATCGCGAATGACACTGGGACGAATCATCTGTTTCTCGCGCCCCCAAGTTCCGAAGTCGCTGCTGACGAATGATTGATCCTGGCCGATAGCAGTCCATGTCTTTCCGTCAGCACTATAGGCGATATGTAGACCTTTACGCGTATCCTGCGGGATGGCGTATGTGAATATATACACAGAGTCGGGTGCAGCGGCAAATGATTTGAGGCTGCAGAGTAGTAATAGGAATAGAGAATGTAGCTTCATATTGTAGTTGTTGGTTAGAGTTATTCTTGAACTATTAATTGTGTTGTTGCGGTATTAGTCTCACCGTAGACTTGAGTCGAATAGATTTTATTGCCTTTCGAATCTTTACCAGCAACGGCTTTATTACCGGTGAAACTGACTTTACCTTTAAAAGTAACTTTGAAGGTACCAGCCTTCCCTGGAGCCAAACACTTGATGGAGGGTTCGGCATAGCCAAGCAGTACTCCGTGCGTCGCATCTTTCTTTGTGGCACTGAGGCACTGCAGGTTGACTTGGTATTCTGTGAAATAGAAGTTCTGACCAGGTGTTTCTTTGCTGTAGTGTACTTTCATCACTATC
>Ga0310696_10008860_pt1 | contig 11692 bp, 7 predicted proteins | sample AusTroGonzalo_MG_4_FD_203885 | JGI IMG/M metagenome (GOLD analysis project Ga0310696, IMG submission 203885) | Bovine rumen microbial communities from tropical cattle in Woodstock, Queensland, Australia - Gonzalo_02 (v2) (version 2) | ecosystem: Host-associated > Mammals > Digestive system >...
TGGTTGCGGCCGGGCGGATTGGAGACGGACATTCAAGATGTTGTTATTCAAAAAGACAGCATTTATGCTTTCACCGCTGACAGTATGTTTGCCGCCTCGCTATATGCAAATATCGTTGATTATACTTATTGGAAAAGAGAAATTCGGAGCGGAAGAGTAGCGCCAAACCCGGAAAAAGGAGTACATTATCAAGATACTAATGAAAACTGGTATGCCGCACATGGAGATGGTATTCTGCGCGTTACTCCTACTGAACAAATCAACTACAAACCTCAAGGTCCGTTAACCAATATTCCGTATCGTCTGACTGCACAGGCGGGCAAATTATGGATGGTGGCCGGTGGCCGATGGGATGCTCAATTCCTTCAAGATGGTGATGTAATGATTTACGATGGTACGAAATGGACAAATATTACCATGAATTCCATCGCCCAACAGACACGTAATCGCACTCGCGACTTTATGAATACCGCGGTTGACCCGAATGACAAAAACCACTATTTTATTACCAGTTACGGCACGGGGCTGTATGAATTTAAAAACGATATTTTGTTGCGCCAAGAGATTGCCGGCGGCAATAATACATTGACTTCCACATACGAACCGCAACCATACAACTACACGCGTCTGGATTTTGCCATCTATGACAATCAAGGGCGCTTATGGTTCTTACAAGCAGGTTCTACTGGACAACTGCAATGCTTGGAGCCGGACAATACATGGCATGCTGTTGATGTACTTGTCAATGGTGCTCTGATGGAATTATACACACCCGGAGGACTAATATTAGACAGCCGTAATACAAATCACAAATGGATTGCTACCGCCCGTTATAATACTTTCTTGTGTTTAGTGGACGACGGGGGGACACCCTTTGACTTTTCAGATGACAAAACCATCAGCCGTTCTGATTGGATAGATCAGGAAGGCCATAGTTTTGCGCCAAACTACATATACCAACTGATGCAAGATAGCCGTGGACGTATCTGGATGGCGACAGAACAAGGTATCGCTTATATAGATGCTACTGATTATTTCACATCAAACGCCGTCTTTCGCCCAGTGATTATGGACAATAATGGGGAGAACCCGATGCGGACAAATGTCGTGAAAGCCATATGCGAAGACAAAGATGGAAAACTATGGGTCGGAACTGAAAGTTTGGGTATCTATGTGCTCAACAACGATGCCTCTGAAATAGAGGAACAGTACACCTCGGACAATAGCGCGATGCCCAATAATAGCATTCTATCACTGGCATGTGACACGCTAAACGGAAAGATTTATATCGGCACTGCGGACGGATTAGTGGAATATGATCCCAAAGGGAAGGAAGAAGGACTCAAGGAAGAAACAAATGCATCACTCATTGACGAAACGATGAACGATGGAAGCATGCTGCAATGGAAACTGCATTTCTCCTACTCCGGAGCGCAAGAGATTGTTGCCTCTCCTTCTGCTATTTACGCCGTTGCAAATGGTTCTCTCTTCAGTATAGACAGAGCCGATGAGAGTATTTCCTATTGGAATAAATCAACCGGACTGAATGGTACATCCGTTACGCATATCGCATACGATGCGGCCGCGAGCACTCTCATCGTAAGTTATGCCGACGGACGTTTGGACTTGCTCCATAGCGATAAATCTGTCACCCAGATGCCGGAGTTATCATTGAAAGCAGGTACGCTTGCTACAGATATCAATTGTATAACCGTTGGGGCACGGTACACATACTTGGGTACTTCTTTCGGCATCATTGCCATGAACACACGGAAAGGAGAAATCGCCGATACGTATTACATCGGTGAGGATGCAGCTTCCTTGGAAGTGCAACAGATAGTGGAAACGGCAGATTCTCTCTTTGCCTTCTCCTACGACCGGATGTACAAAGCTTCGCTGCATGATAATTTAGTGGATTTCAATTTTTGGAAGTACGACTCACTACCCTGCGTTCAAGTACAACAAGCTGCAGTTCTCAATAATACTATTTACACGATACAGCACGATTCGTTATACCGCCGTGAAGGAAAAACATGGAACTTGGTGGCCTCGAATTCAATAGAATGGATTCATGTGAGTGGTAATCAATTACTGACCTTTGAACGCGACAAGGGCTTGCTTCGACTTTCAGATAAAGGGGAATTGGTTGAGATTAGTCCTAAATATGCAGCAACAGATGCTGTTTATTCGAATGGTGAATACTGGTTGGCAGAAGAAGGACAAGGTGTTGTGCGGTTAGATACCGATGGCGACACTTTCTTCCGCCCTGAAGGGCCGATGAGTAATTTTGGCTACTGTCTACATGCGGCACACAATCAAGTATATGTGGCTCCGGGTGGAAGATGGGAAGTTCAATTTGGCAGACAGAGCAGCCTCAGCATCTATGATGGACAACAATGGATTGGTATCCCGTGGCCCAACACACGATATTACACTAATCATGACATCCGCGATGCCGTCAGTTATGCCGTTGATGCGAATGATCCGAGCCATTTCTATGTTGCAACCTACGGAACTGGTCTATTTGAGTTCCGGAATTATAAAGCGGTTAACCATTTCGATAGTATCAATAGTACGCTGCGTAAAACGGGACCGGGTGTAGACAACTACTATTTTACGCGAACAGACGGTGCATTAATGGACGAACAAGGTAATCTGTGGGTGCTTAACTCTACATCTATCGGACAACCCTTGCATGTAATGTCACCCGATGGCCTATGGCATGGCATTCCGATGGTTAGCGAAGGGCAACTTATACAGTTTACAACTCCGGGAGCCATATGGATTGATAAGCGCAATAGTGCATACAAATGGATGTTTGACCAGCGCGTTAATCCGGGCGTTATACTCATGAATGACGGAGAGACGCCCACTTACAGCGGCGATGATTATTGCATCAAAAGAAATTCGTTCGTGGATCAAAATGGTCATACGCTGACACCCGCTTACATCAATTGCATTACGCAAGATCAAACCAATCGAATATGGATTGGCACGGACAAAGGCATCATCACTATTCCTGCCGATGTAGACTTCTTTTCATCCAATGCATGCAAACGTATAATCATCGACCGCAACGATGGAACCAATTTAGGGGACTATCTGTTAGGTGACGAGCAGATTAACTGTATGGCTCCAGACGGAGGTAATCGCATGTGGATTGGAACGGCTAATTCAGGACTTTATCTTATTGAATATGATACTATCACGGTAGCGCATTTCACGGAGAACAACTCGCTTTTGCCCTCAAATGTTATCCAATCGATAGCAGTCGTTCCGGCTACCGGAGAAGTGTTTGTGGGAACAGATCGAGGCATTGCCTCCTATCGCGGAGATGCCAGCGAAGCACGCTCTGACATGAGTAGCGCATATGTATATCCCAACCCTGTACGGCCGGACTATAACGGATATATTTCCATTGCCGGTCTAATGGACAACACAACGGTAAATATTATTGATGCCGGAGGAAACTTGGTTTGTAAAACACGCAGCCACGGAGGTACTGCCGTGTGGGACGGACGTCTCTCCGATGGCCGTCGTGCCACTCCAGGAGTGTACACCGCTCTATGCAACGCCGACGGAGGACACATAGCCTTAAAGATACTAGTGATACGATGATAAAAAGCGAAAGCCTGAAATATTTTCTCTGGTCTGCAGGAGTGACATCTTGGCTAACGCTATGCTTTATTGTTCCTTATTTCTTGGAGTTCCCTACTGAAGATTTGGTCGGAATTCTTTCCGTTATTGCATATATTACTGTCTGCGGAATTGGAACGTTCTTTTTAGTATACTTGATAGGCAGTTGCTTCACTCTTTGTGTTATTTTTCTCCCAATCTTAAGTCTTTTAGGATCGGCTTTATCTTTCTATCTTGTCGGTTACCACACTACCCTTACACCTGTGCTTATTGATGTCACACTGCACACCAATGTTGAAGAAGCGATAGGAGTTATCTCGTGGCAAGTTCTCCTTTGGGCTTTATTGAACCTCTGTATTGCCACTATCTTTATATGGCTGCGAAAGAAAAGAATCAAGTTGTCTAGAGCATGGATATATGCTCTGATTGCTATTGCTGTTGGTACCCTCTATTTCTCATGTAGTTGGCGATTGAGGAATAGTCTGTGTCAAAGATTTCCATATAATATTCCTCATACGCTGTACGAATACATATCCATACAGCACACCATACATGCCAATCGGGAAACTCCTCTATTTGAGATAAAAGACATACCGGATTCTCTGAAAGTAGTGCTTATACTTGGAGAGGCTGCACGCGCCGATCATTTGCAACTAAATGGATATGAACGAGAAACGACTCCACGATTGATTAAACGTAAAAATATTGTTAGTTATCCTCATATATATAGCGAGCAGACCCACACATTAGCCAGTATCCCCTATATTCTTACTCGAGCAGATAGTACACATGAGCAATATCAATATTCCGAAACTTCTTTCATTTCCATTTTCAAACAAGCAGGATATGAAACATCATGGATTTCCAATCAGGATTTGGGCTCAACTTTTTCTCCTTTCATGAGTGAATGCGACACGACAATCTTTGCCAATGCGGGAAAATCAGTATATGTATTCACGAAATGGGTAGATGGAGATTTGATGCCGATATTCCATTCTCTTTGCTCATCTTCGCCTGCACGCTCCGTCTATATTATGCATACCATCGGTAGCCATTGGTATTACAATAATCATGTACCGGACTCTATGTGCTATTTCCAACCTATCACTACCAACAAAATGGTGACTGCCAATACTATAGAACAGTTTATCAACTCCTACGACAATACCATCCGATATATGGATTATTTTGTCGATTCTGTCATCTCTTCATTAGAGCACGAAAATGCAATTGTTTTTTATCAGTCAGACCATGGCGAAGCGTTGGGAGAAGACGGGGAGTATCTTCATGCAAACGAAACGGAGATGGCCAAACATCCTGCATGTTTTATTTGGTATTCGGATACTTATCAACAGACATATCCGGATAAAATAAAAGCGCTTATCGCAAATAAGGATAAGCGTTTTCGGACTGACTATGTGTTTTATTCTATCTTATCTGCCGCAGGGATAGAAGCCGAAGGGGATTGTCCAAACATGAATATTCTTTCTCTTAACCCTTAATCAGTTTCATGAATTCTTCGCGGGTCTTGGCCTGATTGAAAGCACCTGTAAAATCAGAAGTAACAGTCATCGCGTGTTGTTTCTGCACTCCCCGCATCTGCATACAAAGGTGCTCTGCCTCGATAACCACCATCACACCTAAAGGATTTAATGTATTCTGTATACAATCCTTGATTTGTGTTGTCAGGCGTTCCTGTACTTGCAATCTACGCGCATATACATCAACGACTCGTGCTATCTTGCTCAAGCCGGTGATGCGCCCGTTAGGAATATACGCCACATGCACCTTGCCGAAAAACGGCAGCATATGATGCTCACAAAGTGAATAGAAATCAATATCTTTGACAACGACCATTTGACGATAGTCTTCCTCAAAAAGCGCCGAACGTAATATTGCCTCAGCGTCTTCGTTATAGCCCTTGCATAAGAACTGAAGCGCTTCGCCTACACGATGCGGTGTCTTCTTCAACCCCTCTCGCTGCGGGTCTTCGCCTATCTGACAAAGCGTCGCCTCTACGGCTTTCGCAATGGCCGAGGACACTTCCGGATTAGAATGAAAATCTTGCAGATTCATTATTGTAACACCTGTATTTTATCACGCACAATATAGGTATCACCCATCATAGCAGGATATTGCGCAACAAATAGTTTCTTATACTCCTTCGCCTCGTCGTAAGTTTTAAAATCACCCAGACGCACTTTCCAGAATGGCGGCAGATATTGTACATATACCGTCTGACCTATCTTGTCCTTCAGTTTGGACTCCAAGTCCAAAGCCTCTGCCTTGGCGGTCTGCTGTTGATTGGAGGAATAAATCTGCACACGATAACCATCCATTTCCACCAATTCACGCTTCCCGTTTATAGCTTCTTCCAATAGCACCGCCACCGTCGAATCTTGAATAATCTGCACACCCGGCAGAGAATCCAAAATAGTTAATAATATAATTAAAATTATTTTCATTAATCAATTGATGATTTATGATTATGATTTACATATCTCGTGCCACTTAATACCGGAACGAACTACCTCCGACGAACTCACGCAAGAACGATGTAGGCGGAATCTCTCGCTCGGGAATAGGAATAAAGTACTGTAAGAACTTAAGCAACCTGTGCGCTTCTGTGTACTCTTCACAGAACTTCGGTACTTCTTGCAATATCGGCTCAGCATGGCGCTTAAGAACGGCGAACTCGAAAATCAATGCGGAGTTAAACATCACATCCGCTTCTTCCTGGAACGGATAAACCCATTTTGTCTCACCGCGTACTACCGACGGGCAACGTGCTATCGTCTCGCGAGCCGAGTAACCACGGTACTTGTAATCACGCACCACGCGACGCAACAAGCGGATATCGGTTGTCGGTATCCAGTTATGGTTATCGATGTTTATCGTCGTGAGAGCCGATACATAGATCTTGTATGTCATCTCTTTCGGCACATCCGGCAGAATGCATGGATTCAACGCATGCAGTCCCTCAATAATCAGCACGGAGTCCTTTTGCAGTTTCAGTTTGTTACCTTTAAATACACGCTCGCCTTTCGTAAAATCGTATGTAGGCAGATCCACCTCCTTGCCTTCTAACAAATCATGCATCTGCTGACGGAAAAACGGTAAATCGACTGCATTCACATCCTCAAAATCATACTCCCCGTTTTCATCTTTCGGTGTATCCACGCGGTTTACGAAATAGTCATCCATGGACAGTACTTCCGGACGGATTCCGTCCACCATCAATTGTATCTGAAGACGTTTTGAAAAAGTCGTCTTTCCCGATGATGATGCACCTGATATAAACACCACTTTGGGGCGGTTGGCGGCAATAGCATCGGCTATCTGGGCTATCTTCTTCTCATGTAGCGCTTCCGCCAACTTAATCAATCCGAATGATTTGTTCTGCTTGCAGGCAATATTAAAATCGCTTACATTGTTGATTCTAAGCAGTTTGTTCCATCGGTTATATTCCTGGAAGATAGAGAACATCTTATCCTGCGAAACAGCATCTTCCAACACTGTCGGGTTAGAACGGTTCGGAATTCGGAGCAGCAAACCGTCCTTGAACGGCACCAGATCAAAGAGATTGATATATCCTGAACTGGGCAGTAGGACATTGGTATAATAATCGATAAATTCGCCCATCCGGAAATAACGGCAGTAGGGGTTTCCGAGTGCCTCAAAGATAGACGACTCATTGTTATACCGCTCTGCGAACATCCGGATTACTTCTTTGGTCTGCTTCTCTTCCTCAATAATAGGACGATTCTCCGCAATGATAACATTCATGCGCTCTTTGATAGCTTTCACCATCTCTTTCGTCACTGTCGGAGGCTCTTTTTCGTCATCAGGCTCCGTCTCTTTGTTTTGATGCCACTGCAGCGTGCAATAATAACCTTTGCTAATCGGGTGCTCTACACGCAAGTCCATTTCTGGAAACAACTCATTCACCGCACATGCAAGAACCATTCCAAGCGTACGGACATACGCACGCATACCGCTCGGTGTACTGGCATCCAAGAACTCCACATCTTTGGGCTTATAAAGTAGAAAATCCAAGTTTTCAACCTTGTAATTCACATGCGCCGCAATAATCGGATATTTCAACTTCAGTCCAATCAAGTCTTTGAGTTGGATTAATGAAACACCACGCGGCACCTCATGATAAGTGTGGGTGTTTTTGCAATAAATGGTGATAGTCTTTTCCATACGATTCTCTAGTTTATCTAGTTATCCCTTTTCTCTAGTCTGACTAGTTTATCTATTTCAAGCGCTTGTTTAAGTAATATTCCCATTTCTGCCAGACGCACCTGATTGGCTGCGTCCGAAATGGCTTTGTCCGGATTAGGATGCGTCTCAATGAATAACCCGTCTATGCCTACCGCCAATGCTGCGCGCATCAGATAAGGAACCATAGCACGGTTCCCTCCGGTTATACCGGCTTGTGAAGAAGGTTGCTGTACAGCGTGCGTGGCATCAAAGATAACCGGGCAACCGAAACGGCGCATCTCCACGAGTGATGTCATATCCACTACCAATCGGCCGTAGCCGAACGAACTACCCCGCTCAGTAAGCCATATGTGCCCTTCTTTGGCTGCACCGGGCGCTGCTTGTTCTATCTTCTCTATGGCACCACCCATATCCCAGGGAGCCATGAACTGACCTTTTTTCACGTTCACGATACGTCCCGTGGCTGCGGCGGCTTGCAGCAAGTCTGTCTGTCTGCTCAGGAATGCCGGTATCTGTAACACATCCGCCACCTCCGCCACCGGCGCACACTGATAACTCTCATGTACGTCCGTCAGTATTGGCAGACCAAAATGCTTTTTCACGTCCTCAAGAATGCGCAGCCCTTCGTCCATACCTACCCCGCGCGCCGAAGCAGACGTGCGGTTCGCCTTGTCGAAAGAGGACTTGAAATAAAGAGTGATACCCAAATCGTAGCAGAGGCGGTTCAGCGTCTCTGCCGTCTGCATTACCATCTCTCTATTTTCTATGGCACATGGCCCGCTAATGAGGAACATAAGCTTGTTTTGCTTTCTATTTAGCCGCTTCCGTGGCATTGCGTTGTGCCAACGGCGAATCATCTACGCTGCGGTACACTCTCGCCCATTGCACTTTCAGTTTACCCTCGCCGCCCTTCTCGTTCTTCGGCAGCCAGCTTTGAGCCAGGAAGAACATAGCTTCCTTCGGCAGACGGTTCGGCAAGCGCAACAACTCCAAGTTGTTTACATACCATATTAACTCATTCTTCGTCCACCGGAACCCATATACATGATACATGGAGCGCAGCACACCGCTCAAATCCACCATATTCGTCTTGTTGGCGCCATTGACAAGCCCCACCTGATGCTTGTAGCCGTTGAAATGATACAGCGCAATCATAGGATTGTCAACTTTTCCTGTACTCAGGCCGAAGAAATGGTGTCCTACTCCTTGACTACGCACTTTGGCCATGAATAAACCGCTTTCTTGCGCAAAAGCCTCTTTGGTATTCATCACATCGGATGTATAGTCGAACACTTGCTCCACAAATCCTTTTTTCTCATCCCAGGCAATGGCTTTCTTACTCTCTTCGCGTGTCTCAATATCCATACGGCCGTCCACAAAGAACGAATTCTTGCCGTGCGTATAGGCCTGACGCTCGGAGGTACGAGAATGACCGTCTTTCATAGCCGGATTGGCATAACCGTAACCGGGTTTCCAGTTGTTACCGTTCTCCATATGGTCCTCAAAAGCCGGACGGAACAACTCAGCCCAGTCGATACGCTCTTCACGCTGCTCATAGAAGAACTTGATATCGTCCGATTTGGCCAATGCTTCATAACGGCTATATTTCTTATACTCCTCCGAATGCTCCCAACGCTTCTTGTCTGCCCATAAGGCATGACGTTTTTGGAAGTCATCGGTCTTTATCTCTTCCTCCAATGCCGTTAACTGCCGTAACTCTACTGAATTCTGTACTTTCAGGTAGTTCTTGAAATACGATGAGCGGTTCAGTCTCCTGTATTTCATCATCACCCCTGATTTAAGACACTCCTTGAGACTGTTCACTTTCTGGAACTCATCCGTATCACGGAACGCGAGGAAAGCCTGGAAGGTCTCATCCTTCAATGCCTGCTCGTAATTCTTGATACTGCTGGATGAACGCAAACGCTCATATGCCTTCATCTTGCGCCCCTCATCCGTGTCTGCATACTTCCGGGTCTGCAACTCCGTCTTGCGCTCCTGAAAGTCACTGCTCTCTATCAGTTTTTTGAGCTCAAGATACTCTGCCAATTCAGGCGATTTCTCAATTTGACGCCAACGCTTTACGCGCGCTTGCATCTCACTAATGGTTTTCTCGAACACATCCGTCGAGAGCATTTTGCCGGTTAATCTGGCTGCGAATAGATTCATAAAAAACTTTGTTTTTTCCGGAGCTTCGGCGTCGTCGAATTGCATAAGCGAACTTACACTCGACTAGCACGAACCTTCATAATATTTATTATTTATAATTTTCTATTTCTTCGAACAACTCGTCCAACGAGTTTACGAAAATGGGTTCATAGCTCTGCTGCGCAGGGATGAACTGCAAGTCCTGCATGAGGGTTATCTGCTGCTTCAGCGGTTCGTAGAACCCTTTGTAATTCAGCACGTAGGTTTGCTTGCGATGTTCACCCACTATCGCACTGCTGGTAGCATCCATCATCTCATCAAGCGTTCCGTAACTTCCCGGAAGGCAAACGATGACATCCGCTTCATCCCGCATACGCTGCTTGCGCTCGGACATATTGTTTACCTCAATGAGGTAATTGCAGTTGGTAGCCAATCGTCCTGCCGCTTTAATACGAGGAGGAATAACTCCCACCACATGTGCTCCGGCAGATTTGGCGGCATCGCTCACTCGCGACATTAATCCGCCCGTAGCTCCGCCATACACCAAAGTATGTCCCTGTGCGCCTATCCACGCCCCTAACGCATCACCGAGTTGCAGATACTCCTCCGGTATCGCGTCTTTCGCACTACAATATACTGCTATGCGCATTATGCGTCAATATTGGCGTACGTTGCATTTTCTTCGATAAACTCACGACGAGGTGCTACATCGTCACCCATCAGCATTGCAATGATACGGTCCGCCTCAGCGGCATTCTCTATCGTCACTTGCTTGAGCATACGGCGAGCCGGATCCATCGTGGTCTCCCATAACTGCTCATCGCTCATTTCACCGAGACCTTTGTAACGCTGAGTCTTAATCTGACGCTCGTCACCACCTCCGTAATTCTGAATGAACGCCGTGCGCTGTGCATCATTCCAGCAATATTCACTGTAGTTGCCCTTCGAGCATTTATACAGCGGCGCGCAAGCAATATAGAGGTGTCCTTGCTCAATCACTTCTTTCATATGACGGAAGAACAGTGTCATAATCAGAGTGGCAATGTGTGCACCATCCACATCAGCATCGGCCATGATAATCACTTTATGGTAACGAATCTTGCTCAAGTTCAATGCCTTCGGGTCCTCCTCGGTACCGAACGTGATACCGAGCGCCGTGAAGATATTACGGACCTCTTCGGACTCGAACACTTTGTGCTCCATCGCTTTCTCTACGTTCAGAATCTTACCGCGCAGCGGAAGAATAGCCTGATGCACACGGTCACGACCGGTCTTGGCTGTACCGCCTGCCGAATCACCCTCAACCAGGAACAACTCGCACTCTGCCGCATCCTTGCTTACGCAGTCAGCCAATTTACCGGGCAGACCGCCGCCGCTCAACGGACTCTTACGGAGCACGCTTTGACGGGCATTACGGGCCGCAATACGAGCCTGAGCCGCCAAGATTACTTTCTCCACTATCTTCTTTGCATCATCCGGATGCTCCTCCAGATAGTTCTGTAGCGCCTCGGCTACGGCTGCACTAACCATTCCGGCTACCTCGGAGTTACCGAGTTTGGTCTTCGTCTGACCCTCGAACTGCGGTTCTGCCACTTTGACGGAGATAACAGCCGTCAGACCCTCGCGGAAATCGTTCGGGTCGATAGTAGAGTTACCGTCCTTATCTTTCAGTTTGGCCTTC
>Ga0310696_10008863_pt1 | contig 11689 bp, 12 predicted proteins | sample AusTroGonzalo_MG_4_FD_203885 | JGI IMG/M metagenome (GOLD analysis project Ga0310696, IMG submission 203885) | Bovine rumen microbial communities from tropical cattle in Woodstock, Queensland, Australia - Gonzalo_02 (v2) (version 2) | ecosystem: Host-associated > Mammals > Digestive system >...
GAGCACCCATCACTTATCCTTGCCCGTATCGTTGGCTGACGCTCTCTAAAGACCGTGCTACACTGAGTGTTGAGACGGAGACATTAACAGCTATTCCGGGTATTGCGGACTTGCATACCTACAGCCGTGAGTGGATGAAAGAACATACAAAAAACATGATACCTGTTATGGGTAAGCGTGTGTTGGCACAAAAAGACGAGCTCATCAATAAGATGATCAGCCAATACCCTGGATTTGCAGATTACGCCGAGACTTTGGTTAAGTTGATTAATAAAAGTCTTCCTAAAGATGAAGATGATCAAATCGAATTATTCGAACGTCATTTGGGAAATACTGTTGTTGAATTGTACCTCGTACACAGCGATGCCAATGAACCGGAACATCCGGAAGCAGATTCGTTGGCTCAAGAGGTATATAAAGGGATGGATAGTTTGATTGATGAGGTGACAATTGAGAATTCTGATTTTATGGTTAGCTTAGGATGGAAAAGTGAGATAGGTCAATTTGCTTTGGCCGTTATGCGTCCAAAAGTTCGCGAATACGCAGAGGAGCCTATTCAATCGCTGGTAGGTGATACGACGCATTGGAAATCGGCCAAGTATTATGACCGAACGGATGATTTGCACTTGACATTGACCATTAATAAACCGCGTCAATCGACAGGCATCGAAGACCAATTACCAATGACCGATGACCCATCACAAATATATTACGATCTGCTTGGCCGTCCTGTGGCAGAACCGGTCAAGGGACAACTATACATTCGTAATCGCAAGAAAATCCTGTACTAAGGATTATTGAAAGAAACTGAAATGGACGCTGCCATATGTGCGCGTCTCGATATGCCTCGGGTGGCTGGTGAAATCGGTATCTTTACCGTGCTCGATAACCAGCCATCCGTTTTCTTTTAATATATCCCGCTCCAAAACCACATCGGGCAGAGTAGGAAGTTGCTCCAATGCATAAGGGGGGTCAGCGAAAATCAAATCGTATTTGGTATGACATGCATTGAGAAACTTGAATACATCGCCCCGGATAACGCTCAGATTCCGTATACCCAATTGGCGGCAACAAGAAATAATCCAATTCTGCTGCACGTGAGCAATCTCCACGGCTGTTACCGAGCGGGCACCGCGACTGACGCACTCGATGCCGATACCTCCCGTACCGGCAAACAAATCCAACATATCAATCCCCTCAAAATCCAAACGATTATTGAGCAGATTGAACAGACTCTCTTTGGCGAAGTCGGTGGTCGGCCTCGCTGTTATATTTTTAGGGGGCGACAATCGCCGCCCCCCGTATATTCCGGAAATGATCCGCATGGCTATCTTGCTCCGGTTCTAAACCGGTTACTCCCAGTTACCTGCGTTGTTATTCGGCGAGAAGATGTCACCAACCTTCAGTCCGGGGTAGTGCTCCAATTTGCTCTCGCGGTCAATCAGGTTCACCAACTCCTGTTTGTTCAGGTCGCCAAGATAACTCTCAAACGGAGCGCGTGCCTCAAACAACGGAACGCGGATACCCTGACTGGTCTTATAGTCATTGTTAACCTCCAACTCGAAGCGCTTACCTTCGCTGAACGGAATTTCTACGATAGCATCGATGCTGTTCTCGTCATAAGCGCCTTTGTACAGCGACTGCAGCATGTTCAGCTCGATCGTATCACGACGGAAACCTTGCAAACCGTTCTTCTTCACATCTGCATCGTTCTCCCAGATGTAAGCATATAAGGCTTCGCTGTCCTCAAACGAGTTCTTCTTCAGCGCTTTCTTCTTCGCTTCGTTCAAAATCTTAACAGCCTTATGCTCCGTCAAACCGGCCTCTAACTGTTTGTCCGTCAGACTTCCTTCCTTCAATACCTCTTTCTTAGGCGCAGTCTTGAGGAACATCAGCAATGTGTCCGCACTTGCCGTGAAAACACCCTTCTGGTGGTGATACTCCACCTCCGCGGTACGCAAATCAACCAGGTGCTTAATCACCTTCTGTTCACGCTCTACGCGCGTGTTCTCGAATTTAATAGGCGTTGTTACGCTCTTCACGCAGAAGACAGCCATCACAACAGCTGCAATGCTCAGCGCACAAATTACAATAGGTCTTGTCGTATTCATTATAGGTTAAATTAATATAGTTTGCACAAATTCGCCGCAAAATTACAAAAATATTTTGATATGTGCAAAATTTTGTGAAAAATAATCGCATTTATTTGTATAAATAGAAATTTTTCACTAAATTTGTGCCGTTTTTTCAATATTGCCTTATGGAAGACAGTAATAAAGTCCTATATTCGATACTTAATGAGCGTCTGGAACTCCTGCGTCAATTGGATACGGAAGGAGATTCGGATCGCAGGAAGCATATAGCCCGCGAGACGCAGAACCTTCATGCTCCGATGGCCCACCGCCTTGGTTTATACCAGATTAAGACGGAGATGGAGGACCTTGCCCTCAAATTTCTCGATTACGAAACCTATAAATATATCGCGCACGCGTTGAATGCCAAAAAAGCGGAGCGTGAAGCATATATAGCCTCCTTCATTGCCCCTCTTGAGGCAAAATTGAAAGAGGCCGGATTTAAGTTTACCATCAAGGGCAGACCCAAATCCATTCACTCCATCTACCATAAGATGCAGGCGCAGCATTGCGATGTAGATAAGATATATGATTTGTTTGCTATCCGTATTATTCTTGATTCTCCTTTGGAGAAAGAGAAATCGGATTGCTGGCAAGTCTATTCGCTCATTACTGATGTCTTCCCGCCGAACCCCAAGCGCTTGCGCGACTGGCTTTCGGTGCCTAAGGAGAACGGTTACGAGTCGCTTCATACTACTGTTCTGGGACCTGAGAAACGGTGGGTGGAGGTGCAGATCCGAACCCGCCGAATGGACGAGGTGGCGGAGCAGGGAGTCGCAGCTCACTGGTCGTATAAAGGCGTCAAAGGCTCTATTGTACAGAAAAAAGGAGACGTCTATGTCTTCACGCCTACCGGTGATTTGCGCCGTTTGCCGGAAGGTGCAACAGTACTGGATTTCGCCTATTCGATACACAGCGAAGTAGGGTCGCACTGCGTCGGGGGTATTATTCGCAATCAAAACGTATCCATCAGACAACGACTTGAAAACGGCGATCAGGTATCCGTAATGACTTCGCCGAACCAGCATCCCAATGCCGACTGGTTGAATTTCGTCGCCTCGACAAAAGCCAAGTCCAAAATACGGCAGGCTCTCAAAGAGCAGGAGTATAAGTCGGCTGCTGAAGGAAAAGAGATGATCGAGAGACGGTTCAAAAACTGGAAGATTGAATATACCGAAGGGGATATCACCAAGATGGCTATTCGACTCGGATACAAAGCCGTGTCCGATATGTACCAATCCATTGCAACCGGCAAAGAAGATCTGCAACGATTGCGCGATGTCCTTCTTACCCCCGAAGAAACGCCCAATCTCCCGCGTGAACACACGGAGTATGTGGACAAATCCGAACTTAAAGGGCTCGCTATAGAGGTTGATATGAACGTGAAGAACGTCGATTATAATCTCTCCAAATGCTGCAATCCTCAACCCGGTGATGCGATTTTCGCTTTCGTCTCTGTCCTCAAAGGAATCCGAATCCACCGCGTAGATTGTCCTAATGCGGATGATATACGCGCCCGTTATCCCTATCGTATCATTCCTGCCCGCTGGTCCAAAAAATCATAAATTTGAAATCATAAATCATAAATTGTCAGACTATCCGAGCATATTATTGGAGCAGGCAGTGAACCAAATGGCATCACTGCCCGGAGTAGGAAGACGAACGGCTTTGCGGCTCGTATTGCATCTGTTGCGCCAATCGGAAGCGGAAGTGGAAGCATTCTCCGGAGCATTCACGCGACTCAAGAAAGAGGTGGTTTATTGCCGGGAGTGCCATAATATCTCCGATTCCGAGTTATGCCCGATATGTGCATCTACGCGCCGCGACCATGCTACAATATGCGTAGTGGAGAACGTGCAGGACGTCATGTCCATTGAAAACACGGGCCAGTATAGCGGGGTATATCATGTCCTTGGAGGTGTTATCTCGCCGATGGAAGGCATAGGTCCGAAAGATATAGAAATCGACTCGCTGATTGACCGCATCGCTAAAGGCGATATACAGGAAATCATTCTTGCGCTCCCTACTACAATGGAGGGAGATACGACCAATTTCTATATCTACCGCCGTCTCCAGAATATGATAAATGACCTATCACCAATGACCAATGACCAATGCGATTTGAAAATCACTCAAATCGCTCGCGGTGTTGCCGTAGGCAACCAATTGGAATATACGGACGAGATAACTCTCGGGCGATCTATTGTTAACCGAACGGAATTTAAAGGATAATATGGAAACAGTCATTAAAAAACTCAACTTGATTTATTACAGCCAGATGGTCATCGCGCTCATCGTGCTTTCTGCCATGTATTACGCCTTTTCGAAGGGCTTATATGAACCGCTGGACAAGATGTCGTCCTTGGGGCAGACTGTGCAATATATCATTATTATTGATGCATTGATTTCTATACCTCTCGGCTTGTATCTTGTCAAGTTCTTCAAACCGCAAACTCTTGAGAAATACTTCAAATGTGCAGGAGCCCGGATTTTATTGGCGAGCAATACGATGCCTCTCGGTATCTTTGCGTATTACTGGATGGGGTGCTACCAATCTATGTTGTGGGTAGCGGCCATTGCCGCTATTGCCTGGTATTTCTCCAAGCCGACACTCGGCAAGATGGAGCAAGAAATGACTCCTGAGGATCCTAATGAGGAAAAGTACTAACTAATATTAAACTTCTAGGCAGCGAATGATTATTGCTTGTGATTTTGACGGTACCATTGTAACCCATGAGTACCCGCGTATAGGCAAACCGATTCCTTTTGCCATTCAGACATTGAAAAAACTGCAGGAAGAGGATCATCACCAGATTATTCTTTGGACAGTGAGAGAAGGGGCATTGTTGCAAGAGGCATTGGATTATTGTAAGTCCAAAGGTCTTGAATTTTATGCCGTGAACTCGAATTATCCGGAAGAAGAACCCGAACACGGCACGGCGCGTAAACTCGTAGCGGACTTATGGATTGATGACCGCAACTTAGGCGGACTGCCCGATTGGGGAGTGATATACAATATGATTCACACCGGTCATCCTTATGAACCCGCTCCGCAGGGAAATATGGAAGATCTCCATACCAAGAAAAAGGGTTTCTTCGCGAAGTTGTTTGAATAATGGTAAAGTTACGTAAAATAGAACCTTCCGATCTTCCTTTCCTCTATCAATGGGAGAATGATGCCTCGGCTTGGGCTGATGGCAGTAACCATAACCCGCTGTCCCAACAAGATCTGCGGGATTATATCGCTTCCACTACCGGCGACATCTATAAAGACGGACAACTACGGCTGATAATATGTCTAAATGACCAAATGGAAAATGGTAAAATGGTAAATGGAGCAACCCTCGGTTGCATCGACCTTTTCGACTTCGATCCTCGTAACCGTCGAGCCGCTATAGGCATGTATATCGCGCCCGAATACCGCGGCAAAGGAGTAGGGCACGAGGCGCTCAAACAACTCGAAGACTACGCCTTCGGGCATTTGAATCTCCGGCTTCTCTATGCCGTCATTGCCACCAATAATGCAACGTGCTCGGCATTGTACCGAAAAGCGGGCTACAACCCTTCATCTCCCTTACCCGCTTGGACTCTCGAATCCGATGCGGTCATCTGGACCAAGATACGAATAAACTGAAACTAATAACTGATAAACATATGAAAAAACTCTTCACATTTATACTGGCAGCGTTTATAAGTGCAAGTGTATTCGCTGAAAGCGGCTCTTGTGGTGAAAGTCTCACATGGGATTTGACGGACGGTGTACTCACAATTTCCGGTACAGGAGCCATGACAGAATTCACTAAGTCGTCTGATGTTCCTTGGTATTCGCAGCGTGCTACTATCACCTCCCTTGTTATAGGCGACGGCGTTACCAGCATAGGAAGAGTTGCTTTTTATGAGTGTACCGGTTTGACTTCTGTAATCATTCCCGATGGTATCACAAAAATTGGTGATTATGCGTTCGCATACAGCAAAGGATTGAAATCCGTGACGATTGGTGACGGTGTCACAAGCATTGGTGAGAATGCTTTCTCCTACTGCACGGGATTGACCTCCGTTACGATTGGTAATAACGTCACCAGCATTGGAAAAGATGCTTTTCACTACTGCCGGGGTTTGACATCTCTGAGGATTCCCGATGGGGTCACTACCATTGGATCACAGGCTTTTTATGCTGTAAATAACATTGAATATTACGGCTCTGCTGCACAATCACATCCAAGATGGGGAGCTCATTCTATGAACGGCTATGTGGAAGGGGTCATGGTATTTAGTGACGATACGAAAACAACGCTGTTAGGATGTTCCTCCACTATTAAGGGAGACATCACTATCCCGAGCAGTGTCACTAATATTGGATATGGTGTTTTCGAGGATTGCATCGGAATGACCTCTGTCACGATTCCAAACAGCGTTGAAAAAATTGGAGATAATGCTTTCGAAAATTGTTCCGGCTTGATCTCTCTGACGATTCCAAGCAGCGTCACAAGCATTGGAAGAGAATCTTTCGCGTATTGTACCGGTTTGACCTCTCTGACGCTCCCGGACAACGTCACAAGTCTTGGACATGGCGCTTTTGCCGGTTGTAACGGTTTGACCTCTCTGACGATTGGTAATGGTATTGGATATCTTTATGAAAAGGCGTTCTATATGTGCACCGGTTTGACCTCTGTTACGATTCCCAAAGGAGTCGTTTTCATTGGAGAAAATTCGTTCGGTGGGTGTACCGCTTTGAAATCAGTGTCCATTCCAAATACGGTCAAAACCATTGGTTCGGAGGCTTTCGCCAGTTGCTCCTCTTTGACATATGTGACACTTCCGGAGGGTGTCGAGTATATTGGAGCAAGAGCTTTCGAAAATTGTTCCGGCTTGAAATCTGTGCTCATTCCTACCACTGTTACAAACATCTCCGGTTATGCTTTCAATGGTTGCAAGGCGTTGACATCTGTGACCATCCCGAATAGCGTAACAGTAGTTAGTTATGCTGCTTTTAAAGGCTGCAGCGCTTTGGCATATGTGAACATCCCGAATAGCGTCACGGAAATTCAATGGGATGCTTTTCGCGGTTGCTCCGGTTTGACCACTATCCGGATTCCGAAAAACATTACAAAAATAGGCAATTATGCTTTTTACGATTGCACCGGTTTGACATCTATCGTCTGCGAAGGTGTCAATCCTCCACAATGTCAAAATTATGTATTCGATCATGTCAGCCGTACTATTCCTCTATATGTAGCGAGTGTAACTAACTACAAAAATGAGGACACATGGAGCGAATGGGGGAGTAATATCAAACCCATAAGCACAATTCCTACCGGTATGACATGGACCCTGAAAGACGGTGTTCTTACCATCTCCGGTAAAGGAGAAATGCCGGATTATAGCGCGGCTTATAATGTTCCCTGGTACGATGATAGTGATCAGATTAACTTCGTTGTTATACAGGATGGTATCACAAGTATTGGAATGAATGCTTTCGCTAAATGCGACGCCTTGATTGATGTGGCGATTCCTAACAGTATCACAAGAATTGGAGATAATGCTTTTGATTATTGCAGCGATTTGACCGCTTTTAACGTAGCGTGGGACAATACTGCGTTTAATTCCGTAGATGGCGTGCTGTTTAATAAGTCGCGTTCAAAGCTTATACTATATCCGGCAGCTAAAGCCGAAACTTCTTATTTCATCCCTGGCTGTATCGACGAAATTTGCGATAAGGCGTTCGCTCGTTGTAAAAACTTGACCTCTATCGGAATACCGAACGGCGTCTCAAAAATTGGCTATATGGCGTTTGCATATTGCTCCGGTTTGACCTCACTGACGATTCCAAGCAGCATCACAAGTATTGGAGAGGAGGTTTTCTCTTATTGCTTCGGCTTGACATCTGTCACTATTCCGAACAGCGTTGAGGAAATTGGAGATAATGCTTTTTCTCATTGCAATGCGTTGGAATCTCTGACGATTCCGAACAGCGTTACAAAGATTAAAAGTAGCGCTTTCGCTTATTGTACCGGTTTGAAATCGATCATATGTGAAGCACTCATTCCGCCTACTTGCGGTACATCAGCATTCTACAATGTTAGTCGTAAGATCCCTCTCTATGTGCCCGATGAAAAGGTAGATGACTACAAAAGTGCGAACACATGGAAAGAATGGGGTAATTATATCCAGCCAATAAGCGCCGTTCCAACCGACATTAACCAAATCACCAATGACCAATTACCAATGACCAATAAAATCCTCCGTGACGGTCAGATTCTCATCTTCTCCGGAGATAAGACCTACACCCTCACCGGACAGGAAGTCAGGTAAAGTGCTAAAAAAATGGCATACACTCTTGTGTATGTCATATTTTATTTGTACCTTTGCAGCCGATTTGAAAAATCAGCAATCATAAATTATAAATCATATATCATACATCATTATGAAACCCACACACATTGAACATTTGGGCATTGCAGTTACCTCTATTGAAGAGGCTGCTCCCTTCTTTGAGTTCCTTTCAGGAAACAAATGTTATTCGATTGAAGTAGTTGAAGATCAAAAAGTTCGCACGGCTTTCTTCAAGGTAGGCGAAGTGAAGATTGAGCTTCTTGAGCCGACGAGCCCTGAGTCCACGATTGCCAAGTTCATCGAGAAGAACGGCGGTCGCGGCGGTGTTCACCACGTTGCTTTCAACGTAGGGAACGTAGCAGAGGCTCTGGCTGAGTGTGAGGCTGCCGGTATTCAACTCATCGACAAGGCTCCGCGCAAAGGCGCCGAGAACCTGATGATAGCTTTCCTGCACCCGAAATCCACAAAAGGCGTCTTGACAGAACTTTGCCAACAGCCGAAATGAGAAAATGAGAAAAATGACTAAATCGTAAATGGATTTATGGATCAAGCTAAATTAGACAGATTGGTTGAGAACCGCGAGAAGGCGATGGCCGGAGGCGGTGAAGCAGCCGTAGAAAAGCATCATGCGAAAGGCAGTTATACCGCTCGTGAGCGTATTAACATGCTGCTGGACGAAGGTTCGTTTGAAGAAGTAAATATGTTCCTTACCCATCGTTGCCATGACTTCGGTATGGAGAAAAAGGTATTCCTGGGCGACGGTGTGGCTGTAGGTTCCGGTACGATTGACGGCCGTCTGGTCTTCGTCTTTGCACAGGACGCTACTGTTATCGGTGGTTCGCTTTCCGAGACGATGGCGCTTAAGATATGCAATGTCATGGATCAGGCTATGAAACTCGGTGCACCTATTATCGGTCTCAACGACTCGGGTGGAGCACGAATTCAGGAAGGTGCATGTGCTTTGGCAGGCTATGCAGAGATTTTTGAGCGCAATATCCTGGCTTCCGGTGTTGTTCCGCAGATTAGCGTTATCTTTGGCCCGTGCGCGGGTGGAGCAGTATATAGCCCGGCGTTGACGGACTTTATCATGATGACCGAGCAGAACAGTTACATGTTCATTACCGGCCCGAAGGTAGTCAAAGCCGTTACAGGTGAGGATGTGACAGTAGAGCAACTCGGTGGCGCTAAGATTCACGCCAGCCGCTCGGGTGTCACCCATTTCGTGGCTGCTACTGAAGAGGAAGCTATCGCTGAAGTACGTCGTCTTGTTTCCTTCATTCCGCAAAACAACATGGAGGAAGCGCCGCTCGTAGAGTGTACAGACGATATCACCCGCGTAGATGATAACCTCAATGACCTCGTTCCGGCTGACCCGAACAAGCCCTACGACATGCACGAAATCATCAATACGATTGTTGATAACGGTGACTTTATGGAGGTACATAAAGACTATGCCAAAAATGTCATTTGCGGTTTCGCTCGCTTCAACGGCCGTTCTACAGGTATCATCGCTAACCAGCCTTCATGGCTCGCCGGTGTGCTTGATTGTGACGCTTCCCGTAAGGCTGCTCGTTTTGTCCGTTTCTGCGATGCCTTTAATATCCAGATACTGACCCTTGTTGATGTTCCGGGCTTCCTCTGCGGTACGGGACAGGAATACGCAGGCATTATTGACCACGGAGCAAAACTGATGTTTGCTTATGGCGAAGCCACCGTTCCGAAAGTTACCATTACCGTTCGCAAGAGCTATGGCGGTAGCCATATCGTAATGAGTTGCAAGCAGCTCCGTGGCGATATGTGTTATGCATGGCCGAACGCAGAGATCGCAGTAATGGGTGCCAGCGGTGCAGTGGGAGTACTACAAGCGAAGGCTATCAAGGCTATCGAAGATCCGGAAGAGAAGAAAAAATTCATTGCGGAGAAAGAGGCTGAGTACAAAGACCTGTTTGCATCGCCTTATCAGGCAGCTAACCGTGGTTACATTGATGACGTGATTGAGCCGCGCTACACTCGTAGCCGCATTATCCGTGCGTTCGAGATGTTGCAGACCAAGCGTCTGACTAACCCGCTCAAGAAACATTCGAACATCCCCCTGTAACCCATAACCCGTAACCCATAACCGTTATGACATTATTAGCAGTTACAGCAGATACATGGATTGTAACCGGTCTCGGCTTCGGTATTGTGCTGGTTCTCCTTTTCTGTCTTGTCTATATCCTTCTGGGATTCGGATGGACCATGCAGAAGATTGAGGCACCTCGCAAACCGAAGACTTCTCCGGAAGGCGGCCCGCATAAAGTGGATACTCCCCAAGTAGCACGAAAAGAAGCAGGTGCTCCGAGTGAACCCGAGAAAGCCGCTATCGCCATGGCTCTCGCTAAGGCCGGTGACGAAGATGTTGCCGCTATCGCATATGCGCTTTATCTGGCGCAGAACAACAAACACGACATTCCCACTGCCATGATTTCGTTACATAGACATGAAACGGCATGGAATGAAAAATCAATCGGTATGAATAATCAGGGCTTTTGACCCTGATTAATCGTGCCCCACCAAGGGCTAAGAATAATAAAATACAATATGAAAGAGTTTACATTCAAAATCAATGGCGCTGAGTATAAGTGCGCTGTAGAAGATGTTGACGGCAAGACCAATGTAACCGTTAACGGCAAAGTGTATGAAGTAGAGACCGAGAGTCCGAAAGCAGCTCCCGTTTCCCGCCAGACTGTAGCGATGCCGGCTCCTAAGCCTGCTGCAGCTCCGGCTGCTCCCAAAGCGGAAGCTCCGAAACCCGCGGCTGCACCTGCTGCCGGTGGTGTACAAGTAAAGAGCCCGCTGCCCGGTTCCGTTATCAAAGTGCTCGTTTCTGAAGGCCAGGCTGTTAAGAAAGGCGACACTCTCCTTACGCTTGAGTCCATGAAGATGGAGAATGCCATCATGGCAGAGGCAGATGGTACAATTAAGCAGATTGCTGTTACCCCCGGTCAGAATGTCATGCAAGATGACCTGCTCATCGTTCTTGGCTAAATCACCAATTACCAATTACAAATCACAAATAAAAATTCAAAATGAATATTTTGGAATTTTTCCAAGGCATGGGATTTATGCAGATGAGCTGGCAGCAAGCAGTCATGCTGCTTATCAGTTTTTTCCTGCTTTACCTTGCCATTCATAAGAAATACGAGCCGCTGTTGCTGCTTCCTATCGCCTTTGGCATGCTGCTT
>Ga0310696_10008865_pt1 | contig 11685 bp, 9 predicted proteins | sample AusTroGonzalo_MG_4_FD_203885 | JGI IMG/M metagenome (GOLD analysis project Ga0310696, IMG submission 203885) | Bovine rumen microbial communities from tropical cattle in Woodstock, Queensland, Australia - Gonzalo_02 (v2) (version 2) | ecosystem: Host-associated > Mammals > Digestive system >...
GGTAAAAGCGAAATCCCTGGGCAGTTATTATTATAGGGCAAAATGCGACTGGAGTATATCGGGAGGCACCATTTCGATACTGGAACCTCCCATTCCCACGGGTTATTACAGGGATTTCTCGGTGAGCAGGAATAACGTGAGCATGACCATTGTCGATCCTGAACATTTCCTTCCTTCAGTGAGGTTCGTGCCTAAAACGGCCGGCACATATAATATCCAGTTCAAGATGACTCTGAACATGAGCATGCCAACAAAGGAGGGTTATATGACTTATCAGGTTGGAGGTTCTTCGGTTATTCCCGGAGTGGCCGATCCTACCCTTATGGGTTCCGTTACTGTAAGGTCAAAATGAGAAGCGCATACCATGAAAACAGTCAAGCAGAGAATAGACAGTGTACTTAAGGACAGATACAGTATCACGGAACTGGAATATGTTAGGAAAGCACTATGTGTAGAACTGCTGGGATTAAGTGAGCTCTCATATTATACAAGTTCGTTTGCATGTTTGAGTCCCGATATGGAACTTCGTCTGAATGAGGCTCTTGATAGGCTTTCTGCAGGTGAACCTCTTCAGTATGTACTTGGAACCTCTTATATGTGCGGCCTTACGTTTCAGGTTGACAGAAGAGTGCTTATCCCCCGTCCTGAGACTTCGGAGCTGGCAGAGTGGGTTGTATCGGATCTGAAAAGCATGAAGGCAGGAAAGCTTCTGGATATAGGTACAGGTAGCGGATGTATAGCAATCACTCTTTCACATCGGTTGCAGGACTGGACAATTGAGGGATGGGATGAAAGTGAGGATGCACTTGAAGTGGCTGAGTCCAATAACCGGTTGAACGGAACCGGAGTATCTTTCAGAAAGATTGATATCCTTGATGAGAATGCATGGAAAGAGGAAACAGTCTTTGATGTAATTGTAAGCAATCCTCCTTATATCACAGAGTCTGAAAGACCGGATATGGAGCATACAGTCCTTGATTACGAACCTCATACGGCTTTGTTCGTTCCCGATAACGATCCGCTTCTTTTTTACAGGACCATTGCTGATTCCTGCCGTGGACATCTTTCTTTTGGCGGAGTGCTCTATTTTGAAATAAACCCGCTATATGCTTCAGAATTGGTGCCCATGTTCAGATACAAGGGGTTCAGCAAGGTAGAATTGCGGAATGATATTTCAGGTAAGAGCCGTTTTATAAAATGTATATTGGACGGATAACACTAATACTTATGACTGAACAAGAAGGATTGGAGCGCGCTTACAGATACTGTACGGCGGCAGAACATTGCCGAAGTGAGGTGATGGCAATGCTTGAGAGACATCAGGCGGATGCGACATCAATATGTCGTATCCTGGAACTGCTTGAGAAAGAGAGGTTCATTGACGAAAACCGTTACGCGAAGGCTTTTGTTCATGACAAACTGAGTTTTGCCAGATGGGGGCGGATTAAGATATCTTATGCTCTCCGGCAGAAACGGATTCCTGAAAAAATAATAGAAGATGCCATTTCATCAATAGATCCGGATGATTATATGGCGGCACTCGGGAGTGTGGCCGATTCTTTCCAGCGTTCGGTCAAAGGCGCCACTGATTATGAGCGTAACATGTATCTGCGGAAGAGAATCTGTAGCCGGGGTTTTGAACCTTCGCTCGTAAACAGGTTCCTGAAACTGTCTGACAGTCCGGATTAAGAGGAGTGAAACCATGAAAATACTGTCACCCGTTACGGATTTCCTGCTGCCCCGTTACTGCAAGGTTTGCGGCAGAAGGCTTAGTGTTTCGGAGGAACATCTGTGTATCAGCTGTTTCATAGGTCTTCCTATAGTAGAATATGACTCAGAGACTCTTAATAGGGCTGAGACTCTCCTGTTGAGTGAAAGAAATCTGGTCAGGGCTTCAGCCTTGCTGCAGTATGACAAGGAAAGCGACTATCGCAGGATACTTTTTCATCTCAAGTACTGGGGGCATCCCGACGTGGGTTTATGGTTGGCATCGAAAGGAGCAGAAAAACTTGATGAGACCGGTTTTTTTGATGGTGTTGAATCCATCATCCCACTTCCATTGACCAGAAGACGATTCCGGAAAAGGGGATATAACCAATGCATGTATATTGCTCAGGGTATAAGGAAGGTTACAGGCCTGCCGGTTGTTGACCATGCAGTCATACGTCATGAGGACAACAGGGTTCATCAGGCAGGACTGGGACTGTTCCAACGCTGGTCCAACGCGCAGGGACTCTTTCAGGTCGTTGACCCTGAACCGTTGAGAGGGAAACACGTGCTTCTTGTTGATGACGTTATGACTACCGGTTCAACACTCTGTTCCTTGATAGGAGCGTTAAGACAAAGCGTCCCGGATATTCGGGTCAGTGTGTTTACACTTGCAATCACTATCTGATCCGCTCCCAAATGAAAGAGCCTGCTTGTGCAGGCTCTTTCATACATGATTATACCGAAATACTTATTACAGTTTGATGCTAACACTCTTGAGCGGAATTCCCAGCTCCTCGGACCTTTGAGTAGGAGATGCTGCGCCCACAGTGATTTTGTATGTCCCCTTAAGCAGTTTAGTGTTTCCGTCATCCTGAAACTCCAGCATCTGATCCGGAGTCACAGTAAAATGTACCGTATGGCTCTCGCCGGGTTTTAGGGTAACCCTCTCGAAGGCTACGAGCTGGCTGTATGGCGCGCCCTGTCCTGCGTTAGGCGTTGACACATAGAGTTGTACAGTCTCTGTCCGTTCCATCTTACCGGTATTAGTGACGGGTATTTCGACATCCACGGGTTTTCCGAGCTTGGGCTTCTTTGTAAGAATGGTCAGGTCGCCATACTGACTGCTACCGTATGAGAGACCATATCCGAATGGATACATCGTGTTGCCTGTCATATATTTGTAGGTGCGTCCCTTCATTGTATAGTCACTGAAATCAGGGAGTTCCTGTGATGATATAGGGAAGGTGATGGGTAATCTACCGCTGAAATTCTTCTCTCCGAAGAGCAGTTCTGCGAGTGCGTCGCCACCTTCCTGTCCGGGATACCAGGCCATTATCACAGCATCGGCACCCGCTGCAATCTCCTGGAGGTTAATGGGGCTTCCACCGGTCAGGACTACGATAAGGTGATTGTTGCTTCTGCGCATCCTGACAACGCTCCTGAAGAATGACATCTGATTCTCGGGAAGATCGATGCTCAGGCGGTCTCCTACGCTGGCAGAACTGATAGCGTCGCTCTCCTCGCCCTCGGTGGTTCCGTTATTACCCATGAACATTATGGTATAGTCAGCTTGTGCTGCCTGTGCTGTGGCGTAGTTTCCCGGGTTCACATCCTTTGTGGGAACAATGGTGTATGCAGGCTTGTAATTGACATTGGTGCCATCGCTTACCTTGCTTACTATACCTTGCAGATATGTGCTGTAGTGATCGGAAATCCCATAATAGTTTCCCATCATGGAGTATGTGTCAGTTGCAGCTGTTCCGGTCACGTAAACGTTTCGGATATCCTTGCGCAACGGCAGGAGGTTATTGTCGTTCTTGAGGAGAACCATAGACTCGACGGCTGCCTGACGGGCAACAGCAAAGTGTTCCGCACTTCCGATGACCGAGGCAGGTATTCCATAGTAAGGACAATCGGGGTCGTTGAAGAGGATGCCTAGTCTGAGTTGGGTCATCAATAACGGCTCAAGGGCTTTATCGATGTCGGCCTCCGAAATCAGTCCACGGTCAATGGCGGTCTTAAGGCTGCGGAAAGAGCTGCCGCACTCCAGGTTCAGGCCCGCCTTGATGGCTATGGCGCTGGCCTCAACAGCATCCTTAGCTATGTGGTGGCCGCCGAATATGTCATCGATTGCCCCACAGTCTGACACAATGTGTCCGTCAAATCCCCATTTGTCGCGCAGCAGGTCTGTAAGGAGGAATTTGCTACCGGAGGCACTTTCGCCGAACACGCGGTTGTAGGCTCCCATTACGACCTCCACATCGGCCTCTTTCACCAGCCTCTCGAAAGCCGGGAGATAGGTTTCGTACAGATCCTTCATGGACGGTACGGCATTAAAGCTGTGGCGGACGGATTCAGGACCTGAATGTACAGCAAAATGCTTCGCGCAGGCAGCTGCTTTCAGGTAGAAAGGATCATCGCCCTGAATGCCTTTAACGTAAGCTGCTCCCAGAGTTCCGGTGAGGAAGGGGTCCTCTCCATAGGTCTCCATTCCACGGCCCCAGCGGGGATCCCTGAAGATGTTTACGTTAGGGGCCCAGAAGGTCAGGCCGGTAAAGCGGCTGTAGTTCTCCATTTCGCGTGCCTTGTCGAATTTGGCGCGTCCCTCTTCAGAAACGATGTCGCCAATCTTCTTTACAATCTCCGGATCGAATGTGGCACCCAGGCCTATAGGTTCCGGGAAAACTGTTGCACGGCCGCTGCGTGCCACTCCGTGAAGGGCTTCATTCCACCAGTCGTATGGCTTGATTCCCAGCCTCTCCACTCCTGGAGTACTATTCATCATCATTCCGATTTTCTCATCCAGAGTCATCTGGGCTATTAAATCGGCAGCCTTCTTGTGCATGGCGGCTTCCTTTGACTCCTGGGCATAGGTTCCTGTGGTCAGGAAGAGTCCTGCCATCATTGACAGGATAATTGATTTGACACTCTTTCTGGAAAATGGCTTGCCCATTATGCCAATTCCGGCGAGACCAGTCTGTTTCGATTTGTTGTCCATATTCATGTGTTGTTGATAAATGCGTGTTTGACTAATTCGTGAATGAATAGCGATGCTAAAGGTACGGAAAAAAAAAGTCTGTCATATTATTTTTGCATTTTTTTCGAGTTAGTTGTCTCCATGGCTTCACGACGGATATCCTTTTATAAATCGGCAGTAAAATGAACGGACATCAAGTACTTGCATGATATGAGCTTATCCAAAAACTTTGTATCTTCGCGGTCCGAATATGAAGGAGGACGTAAAACATATCAGGATTGCGGAGTTCAATTATGAGTTGCCGGACGAGCGGATTGCCAAGTTTCCGCTGGCTGAGAGGGACAGCTCAAAACTGTTGCTGTACAGGCATGGGGAGGTTAGTGAGGATGTGTTCCGTAACTTGCCTCAGTATTTGCCGGCAGGTGCTCTGATGGTGTTCAACAACACTAAGGTGATTCAGGCGCGGCTGCATTTCCGCAAGGAGGCTACCGGTGGGCCTAAATCTACGGGGGCTCTGATTGAGGTTTTCCTTCTGGAGCCGGCTGAGCCTTCGGACTATCAGGTTATGTTTACCCAGACATCATCTTGCAGCTGGTATTGTCTGGTGGGTAACCTTAAGCGCTGGAAAGAGGATACTCCGGTTCTCAGCAATACCGTTCAGGTGGGTGACAAGACGGTTACGTTTACAACTCAGCGTGGACCGATGCACGGTACCAGCCACAGGATTGATTTCAAGTGGGATGGAGGCGTGAGTTGGGCGGAGCTGCTTGAAGCTGCGGGCGAGATACCCATTCCTCCATACCTGAACCGCACATCGCAGGAGAGTGACAAGACTACATACCAGACCGTATATTCTAAGATAAAGGGCAGTGTGGCGGCTCCCACTGCGGGTCTGCATTTTACCGAGCGTGTGCTCCGCGACCTGGATGCTCACGGGATTGACTGCGAGGAACTCACGCTTCATGTGGGTGCGGGAACGTTCCGTCCGGTGAAATCGGAGGAGATCAGCGGGCACGAGATGCATACCGAATTCATTGCGGTGCGTCGCGGAACCATTGAGAAACTGATTGCGCACGGCGGTGAGGCTATTGCGGTGGGTACTACATCGGTCCGCACGCTTGAGAGCCTCTATTATATAGGTGTATATCTGAGCACTCATCCTGATGCTACCGATTATGAGATGCACGTTAACCAGTGGACTCCGTATGAGACCGACCCCACGATGAGTCCGGTTGACGCCCTGCAGCATATTCTGGATTATCTGGACCACCACAGTCTGGAAGTCCTCAAGACCAGCACCCAGATAATAATAGCTCCGGGTTACAAGTACCACATAGTAAAGATGATGGTCACCAACTTCCACCAGCCGCAGAGCACACTGCTGCTGCTTGTTTCGGCATTCGTGAACGGTGACTGGAAAAAAATCTACGATTACGCCCTAACTAACGGATTCAGATTCCTCAGTTACGGAGATTCCTCGCTGCTGATTCCTTAAAAACTGCCTGTAAGTTTTTCCATGTATCCTTGGGAAAACTTCATTTCACGACGTAAGCCATTCTGAAAGATGTTTTCAGTTAAATAATGTTTCCTGGGGGATTTATTATTATGATGTACTTATATTTGTAAGAACTACTTTTACAGCCATCGGTTATGAGAAAGGTCCTTGTTCTTATTGTATGTTGCATGTCAGCAATATTTGCGTACGCCAATGACGGTGCATATTATGCTTGGGGTAACCATTTGATACCTGTTACCGAGACCGACATCCGTGTTCAGAAAGAGGTGCTGACGCTGAACCGCGTGGATGACAAGATTGAGGTTACAGTATATTATGAGTTCTTCAATCCTGCGGGCGAGAAGGAGGTCCTGGTGGGATTTGAGGCTAAAGCTCCGGATGTATTTTTTAATGAGACATCGGTAAAGAGGTTCCCTGAGCATCCTTATTTGCGCAATTTCAAGGTGGTGATGAACGGTGAACCCCTTTCTTTTGAGGTGGCACATGTATCCCGTAACGATTTTTATGTTGACGGGAAGATTCAGAGTGCATCAATCAAGGAACTGGAGTTGGAAGAGTGGATGAATAGTGTGGATGATGATGAAGAGCTCGTAGATCATCCTTTATACGTTTATCACTTCAATGCAAAGTTCCGTCCGGGGCTGAACATCATTCAGCACACTTATGACTTTGATATGTCGGTTGAACGGAACGGATTTACCGAAGAGTTCTTCTATATCCTGACTGCAGCCAACCGCTGGGCCAACCACAGCATTGATGATTTTACTCTGTACGTGAATATGGGCGACCATACATCGTTCCATATATCCCCCACGTTCTTTAAGAGCCTGGATGAATGGGAGATCCTGGGTGTCGGCAAAAAAGTAAACGGTACAGTTCCCTATCAGGTAAGGCCGGACAGCATTTTCTTCCATATGCAGGAGGGCAGCATCAGATTCCGTAAGGAGAACTTCCATCCGGATGGTGAGCTACGCATTACTCAGGACCTGATATGGGGTTATTGGACATGGACCATAAGAGAAGAGGATAAAAACATAACAGGTTCTTTTGACACCGAATCATTTGTCAATCGTTATAAGCTCCAATACGAAAGCATAGGTTTATATGGAGTTCTCCAGAAAGAGGAAACCTATTTTGACCAGTTCACTCTGGAGCAGCGACGGATCCTGAAGAACCTACCCTTTGCCTACAGGGGCTACATATTCAACTCCAAAGAACTGCAGGACTTTTATGAATCCACAGCCTGGTACATCCCCAACCCCGACTACAAGGCTGATATGGAAGGCCTGACGGAGGCCGAGCAGAGGTGGGTCGGGTTCTGGTCGACATCTGACCTGAATGCGTTGTCAAAAGAGGTTGAGAAGCGCGTAACAGATATTTACAATTATGTCTTTTCGGAGTATCTAAAGTCTGATAATCCGCCATTAAGGTATAATTTTGACTCGCAATATTTTTCAAAAGACTTTTTTCATCTCCACGATCAGATAAGCAGTTTCGAGAACCAGATTCACGAACCCATTGTGCATGACGTTGATTACTGGATTTGCGCCCAAGACTGGAGTAAGGATCTCGCTTTTCAGGTACTCAGTGTGGAGATGGTTAATGAGAAGACTGCGGAGGTGTCCATCAATATCCACAACTGCGGTCAGGATTCGAAGGAAACATTGGTCATGGTCTATGAACGTGACAACTGGTTTATAGACGATATGATTGGTAGCAGTTCCTGGCGCAAAGGGATCCTTGAAGCCTTAGAGGATATTAGAAAGGATGGTCTCGTACCCAGCATAAAGTAATGGTATATAACATCCGAACGTTTCCAATTTGAATATTCGGCGGAGTTTACAAAATAGGATAGACTGTGTAAAACGCCCTGTTTTGTTTCCGGCACAAACGGCGGGCCGGAGTGTTTATCCGTATCTTTGCAGTCCCTAAAAGAGATTGTTATGGATAGACCCACAGTAGCCCTGATGTATGATTTTGACGGTACTCTTTCACCGTCATACATGCAGGAGTATGACTTTATGGATGCCATTGGCCTTACAGACAAGGAGTCTTTCTGGAAGGCATCGCACGGACTGGCCGAAAGGCAGCAGTCCAGTACCATTCTTGCCTACATGAAACTGATGGTTGATAAGGCCAAGGAAAACGGTATAAGCATACGCCGCCAGCAGTTCGTGGAGTTCGGGCGCGGAATAGGATTCTTTCCCGGAGTGGAGCAGTGGTTCGATCTGATAAACCGCAAGGGACAGGAGATGGGAGTGAATGTGGAGCACTACATAATCTCATCGGGCCTTAAGGAATTGATTGAAGGTACAAGCATAGCAAAATACTTTAAGCAGATATACGCGTGTTCATTCATGTACGAGAACGATGCGGCAGTATGGCCGGCAGTGGCAGTTGATTTCACATCCAAGACCCAGTTCATATTCATGATCAACAAGGGAATCTACAATATTTGGGAGAACGCCAAGATTAATGATTCCATGCCCGATGAAGGCCGTCCTGTCCCGTTCCAGAATATGATTTATCTGGGTGACGGAGAAACCGATATCCCCAGCATGCGAATAGTAAAGACCGAAGGCGGTCACTCAATAGCAATCTACAAACCGCAGAATGAAAGCAGCCGAGGTCAGGCCGAGAATCTGGTGCAGAGAGGACGCGTGAACTTTGCCTGCCCTGGTGATTACCGTGAGGGCAGCGAGCTTTACAATGCAGTGATAGCCACGATTGCCAAGGTCAAGACTGACTCCGATTTCCATTACCTTGAGCACCGTAACCAGAAATCCATGCTTGAGGACTGAAAGATTAGACCTATGGAAAAATTCAACATAATAGTTTTGGCAAAGCAGGTGCCCGATACCCGTCAGGTGGGTAAGGACGCCATGAATGCCGACGGCACCATAAACCGTGCCGCACTTCCGGCAGTGTTCAACCCGGAGGACCTTAACGCCCTGGAGCAGGCCCTTGCCATCAAGGACCGTTTTCCCGGCAGCACAGTTACAATGCTCACAATGGGTCCTGAGAGAGCAAAAGAGATTGTGATGGAGGGTGTATATCGCGGAGCCGACGGCGGTTATCTGCTAACAGACCGTCTGTTTGCAGGAGCAGATACCCTAGCAACATCATACGCCCTTTCAACCGCAATACGCAAGATAGGCAAGTACGACATCATAATAGGTGGCCGTCAGGCTATTGACGGTGATACCGCCCAGGTCGGTCCTCAGGTGGCCGAGAAATTGGGCCTGAACCAGATAACCTATGTAGAGGAGGTGCTGGATATGGATAGCAAGAGCGTAACCGTAAAGCGCGTCATAACCGGTGGTGTGGAGACCGTGAAGGCTCCGCTGCCCTGCGTGCTCACCGTGAACGGAAGCGCAGCCCCCTGCCGCCCGCGCAATGCCAAGCTGCTTATGGGCCGCAAGAACTATGAGGTTCCCGCATGGACCGTAGCCGATGTAAATGCCGATCCTGCCAAGTGCGGACTGTCAGGTTCACCCACCAAGGTAAAGAAGATAGAGAACATAGTATTCCAGGCCAAGGAGAGCAAGCGTTACGGTGACAGTGATGCCGATATATCCGCTCTTGTAGATGAACTGGCCGTAAACCACATAATAGGATAAGCCATGAACAGCGTATTTGTATATTGTGAACTGGAAGGGGCACAGGTGGCTCCGGTCAGTCAGGAACTGCTTACAAAGGGCCGTTCATTAGCTAACCAGCTGGGCGTACAGCTTGAGGCAATAGCCGCAGGCAGTAACCTTAAAGGAATTGAGAACCAGATACTCCAGTACGGAGTGGATGTACTGCACGTATTTGATGACAAGTGCCTGGCACCCTATACCACAGCACCTCATTCAGCCATTCTGGTCAAGCTGTTCCAGGAGGAGCAGCCTCAGATTGCCCTGATGGGCGCAACGGTTATTGGTCGTGATCTGGGGCCCAGGGTGTCATCGGCACTGGGTAGCGGACTTACCGCCGATTGCACCAACCTTGAGATTGGTGAGTATGAGGACAAGAAGACAGGTAAGGTGTATGAGAACCTGCTCTATCAGATACGTCCCGCATTTGGAGGCAACATAATTGCAACAATCGTGAATCCCGATCACAGGCCCCAGATGGCAACCGTACGTCAAGGCGTGATGAAGAACGAGCCCGCTGGAAAGGGTAAGGGTGAGATAAAGAACCACAAGGTGAGCGATTACGTGAGTGCAGCCGATATAGCCGTGAGCGTGATAGACCGTCATATGCAGAAACCGTCACACCATCTGGACAATGCCAGCATAGTTGTGGCCGGAGGTTACGGAATGGGTAGCCGTGAGGGCTTTGAAATGCTCTATAAGCTGGCCGATGCCCTGCATGCTGAAGTGGGCGCAAGTCGCGCAGCTGTGGATGCCGGTTTTGTGGATCATGACCGTCAGATAGGCCAGACCGGAATAACCGTAAGGCCCAAACTCTATATTGCCTGCGGAATATCGGGCCAGATACAGCATATAGCAGGTATGCGTGAGAGTAGCCTGATAATGTCAATCAACCAGGATCCCGATGCACCCATCAACGCCATAGCCGACTATGTGATTACAGGCCGCGTTGAGGATGTTATACCCAAACTGATCCGTCACTACAAAGAGATTTCAAAATGAACAGATATAAAGATACCCCTGAACTTGAAGCCCGCATGCACTCTCCGCTTATGGAGCGTATTGTGGAACTGAAGGAGAACTTCTATGCCGAGGCCGGCAAATATGACTATGCACCGCAGAACTTTGAGGATGCAATGGACAACTACGACCGCGTGCTGGAGCTGACCGGCAGTGTGTGCGATGATGTGATTGCTCCCAATGCTGAGGCTGTAGACCGCGAAGGCTCACATTGCAGCGGTGGCCGGGTACAGTACTCTCAAGGTACTGCACAGAACTTGAAAGTCATGCATCAGGCCGGTCTTTCAGGATTCGGATTGCCACGTCAGTATGGCGGTCTGAATATGCCTGTAACTGTTTTCAGTGCTGTAAGCGAGATGCTGTCACGTGCTGATGCATCTTTCCAGAACGTGTGGGGACTGCAGTCTTGCGCTGATACCATAAACGAGTTCGGAAGCGCTGAGCAGAAGGAGAAATACCTAAAGATGGCCAGCGAGGGTGCCACCATGTCGATGGACCTTACCGAGCCCGATGCCGGAAGTGACCTTCAGAGTGTGATGCTCAAGGCAACCGAGGATGTAGAGAACGGCTGCTGGCGCCTTAACGGTGTGAAGCGTTTCATCACCAACGGTGACAGTGACATACATCTTGTACTGGCACGTAGCGAGGAGGGTACAACCGATGGTCGCGGCCTGTCACTCTTTATCTATGACAAGCGCAACGGCGGTGTGAACGTACGCCGTATTGAGGATAAGATGGGTATTCACGGATCACCCACATGTGAGCTGGTGTTCAATGACGCCAAGGCTGAACTTTGTGGTGACCGCCGTCTTGGACTCATCAAG
>Ga0310696_10008867_pt1 | contig 11683 bp, 7 predicted proteins | sample AusTroGonzalo_MG_4_FD_203885 | JGI IMG/M metagenome (GOLD analysis project Ga0310696, IMG submission 203885) | Bovine rumen microbial communities from tropical cattle in Woodstock, Queensland, Australia - Gonzalo_02 (v2) (version 2) | ecosystem: Host-associated > Mammals > Digestive system >...
GCCGTTGCTGGTCGTGGGGGCGATCGTTCTGGCGCTGCCCTGGCTGGCCTGGCAGTTCTGGAAGGGGCTGAACAGCTGACCGGCGGGGCGGGACGCGCCGGACAGGAAACAAACCGCACTCTCCTGCGTCTTCCCGCCTCAAAATACCCCGCTTTTTTTGAAAAGGGAGGGGGCTCGGGGGAGGGGAAAACTTCTTTTCACGCGAAAAGAAGTTTTCCCCTCCCCCGGAACCGCCTCTCCCTTATCGGGAACAGGCGCGCAAGAGGAGAAGGGCGGCGGCGAGGGAAAAGAGGGCGCAGAGGGTTCCGGAGAGGGCGTGGCCGTAGATGAATTGTCCCGTGGAGAACAGGGCGAAATAGACGGCGAAGCATCCCAGGAGGGCGCAGAGGAGTCCCCGGGGGATGTTTTGAGCGGGGGCTTCGGGGATGATGGGGGTCCCCGCGCGGGCGGCCTCGTCGAAGACGGCCTTCCATGCGCCGCCGGGGTTGATTTTGCGGCAGAAGCTGCGGAGGACTTCGGGATCCGTGCGGGGGCCGAGCCAGGCAAAGGGCAGCCAGCAGGCGGTGGTCAGGGCCACGGAGACGGCCATCTGCTGCCAGGAGCTCAGGGGACAGTCTTTCCAGAAGAAGAAGACGCAGGCCCAGAGGAAACTTGCGGCCATGGCGGCGATCTCGCAGCTGGCGTTGATGCGCCACCAGAACCAGCGCAGGAGGAAGAGCAGTCCGGTGCCGGCGCCGATGGAGAGCAGGAGCTGGAAGGCCTGCATGGCGCTCTCGAGTCTCAGGGCCAGCAGGGCGCTTGCGGCCATGAGGAGCAGGGTCACGCCCCGTCCGCACCAGACCAGTTCCCGCCCGCCCGCTCCGGGGCGCCAGAAGCGTTTCCAGACGTCGTTGGAGAAATAGCTGGAACCCCAGTTGAGGAGCGTGGAGAGGGTGGACATATAGGCGGCGAGCAGACTTGCCACCATGAGGCCCAGCCAGCCGGCGGGCATTTTTGAAAGCATCAGGGAGTAGGCGGTGTCGTGACCGCACTGGGACTCGGGCAGAACGTGTCCCACGGCGGCTTTGACGGCGGCAAGGTCGGGATAGACCACCAGAGAGCAGAGGGCGACGATGATCCACGGCCAGGGCCTGAGGGCGTAGTGGGCGGCGTTGAAGAACATCACGGCGGCGGTGGCGTGTTTTTCGTTTTTCGCGGCCATCATGCGCTGGACGAGGAAACCGCCGCCGCCCGGCTCCGCGCCGGGGTACCAGATGCTCCACCAGGTGATGGCGAAGGGAACGATGACGAAGGCGATGAGGTCGTCGGTGCTGCCCCAGGAGACGGGGGAGAGCCGCCAGGCCAGCTCGGGGCGCGAGGAGAAGCTGCGGAGCAGGCCCGCCACGCCGCCGATCTCCGGCAGGCGCAGGGAAAACACCGCGGCGGCCACGGCTCCGACCATGGAGAGGAAGAAGAGGAAGAAGTCGGTGAAGATGACGCCTTTGAAGCCGCCGATGGAGGTGAACACCACCGTGGCGAGCATGGCGTAGAAGACGCTTTGGACGGGGGTGAGTCCCAGCATGGCGCCGCCTATTTTGACGGCGGCGAGGGAGACGGCGGCGATGGTCATGATGTTGAAGAAGATCCCGAGGTACACGGCGCGGAATCCCCGCAGGAACGCGGCGGCTTTGCCGCTGTAGCGCATTTCGTAGAACTCCATGTCGGTCACGGCGCCCAGCCGCCGCCAGAGTTTGGCGTAGAGGAAGACCGTGGTCATGCCGGTGGGCAGGAAGCACCACCAGGCCCAGTTGCCGAAGACGCCGTGCTGCCGGACGAGGTCGGTCACGAGATTGGGCGTGTCGGTGGAGAAGGTGGTGGCCACCATGGAGGTCCCCAGAAGCCACCAGGGGAGGCTCCTGCCGCCGAGAAAGAAGGACTCCTGATTTTTCCCCGAGCGGAATCCCACGACGATCCCCAGGATCATGGTCGTGCTGAAGACGACGGCGATGATCCCCCAGTCCAGTACGGTCATGTTGAGCATGAAGAAAACTCCTTTTTTTCAATAAAAGCGACGTATATTGAAACCGTTATCTGCCCCCGTGCGAGGAACAGAGCCTGTTTTTTCGAGTTGCCGGATCCCCTGCGTCAGCGCATCCGCAGGGGGGATATGCGTTCGTCGGACCTGGCGCGGTGTTCGACCGTGAAGCGCATGCCGGGGGCGATCCGCCCGGCGTCCCCCTTGACGGGGACCGCCGCGGAGACCCACGGACGGACGGAAACGATCCGCAGGCTCTGGCCGGAGCCGTCCCTGTCCCGGTAGATCAGGCCCGGAAAGACGCCGTGCACGGTCCCGACGGAGAGGACGGCGGTCTCCAGCTCCCTGTTCACGGCGAGGACCGTGGCTTCGCGGAAAGCGGCGGGATCCTCCTCGGACTCCGCCACGGAGGCGATGGAGGAGACTTGCATGGCGCAGCGTTCCAGCTGTTCCAGCTGGAGCAGGAGCCGGGCCTGCCGGGCGGGGCCGATGGGGAATTCCCCGAGCAGATCCCGGAAGGCGCGTTCGACGCTGGAGACCTGGACCGCCAGCCGGCTGCCGCGCCGGACCATTTCGGAGAGGATGGCCAGCAGCCGGATTTCGCGGTCGGAGGCCGTCTGGAGTTTCCCGGAGTCGGCGGCGGCGGCCAGCCAGGCGCGGAATCTCAGCAGATCCCGGTCCTGTTCGGAACGGGCGGCCCGCAGGCGGTCCAGCTCCAGCCGCAGGCGGCGGTTCTCCGCCCGGAGCCGGGTCAGTTCGGCCGCGTCGTCCCCGCAAAAGGCGGTCCAGACGAGTCCGGCGAGAACCGCTGTGAAGACGCCCCTTTTCCAAGACATGCCGCGTTCTCCTCCGGTCGCCGTTTTACTTTCTGCTCATTTTCTGCAGTTCCGCCACCCGGCGGCGCAGGGAAGAGAGGGCCGCGGCGGGATCGGCGATGCCCTCCACGGACTTCTCCAGCGGACAGAGACCGTTGCGCCGCTGATTGAGGATCCTTTTCACGAAGAGGCCGCAGGAACTCGGAATGCCGTTCTCCTTGAGGAAGCGCTGGGCGTCCTCGCTCATGACCTCGCCGTGGACGAATCTCGCGCCCCCGCAGATGGCGATGGCGGCGGCGGCCCGGCCGATGACCTTGTCGACGAGGATGCCGCCCCGCAGGGCCTCCCGGTCCCGGTCGTAGAGCCGGAGCAGGGGACTCACGCCCCGGCCGCTCTCGATCCGGGCGGTCCGGCCGTCCTGCAGGACGACGCATTCGGCCTTGCCCGTCCGGATGAGGGTCCTGGCCCGGTCAAGTCCGCTTTTCATGCGGCAGAGGGCGGTCCGCAGCGCGGCGTTTTCGGCGAGGTTGCCCGCAAACATCCACACGTCGCCCGCGTGGCAGCATTCGGGGGTGAGGAACCCTGCGTACAGCTTCTTCGCTGCCTCGGGAACGTCCCGGACGATCAGGGAGCCGTTTTCGTCCAGCGCGGCGGAACAGACGAGCTCCGGGTCGGTCGCGGGCAGGGCCGGGGCGTGGCCGCAGGTCCTGTGGTCGAAGAGGATCATCCCCCGGTGCAGACTTTTTTCCGCGGGAAAGCCGTCCCGCCGCCAGTTGACGGGGTTGATGCCGTAACTGCCGGGAACGAGGAAGGGGTCCTTCTTCCCGCCGGGGAGCCGGGTGTTCCAGATGACGACGACCCCGGGGGAGCCTTCGTCCTGCGCGGGAAATATGCCGCGTCCGGAGAGGTCCTTTTTGATTTGTTCTTCGGTAAGTCCCGCAAGACCGGGCAGATAGGCGGCGGCGAACCCGCGGTCGGGAGAGATCTCCGGGACGCGGCAGAGCACTTCGTAGAGGTCCGCGGCCCCCTGGCTGTGGCCGAGAAGGATGTAGGGACGGCCCCCGTTCCAGCGGGCGAGGTAGTGCCGGAAGGCGGCGACGGCGTCCTGAACGGCGGCGAAGCGCGGGGAGTCTTCGGGAATGCGTGGAGAGGATGTGCGCTTCATTTCCCGCAGACAGCGTTTGAACTCCAGCTGGCGCACCGCTGGGACGAAGATCCGGGCCTTTTTGCCGAAGAGGGCCGTCTGGGCGGCGGAGAAGTCCACCAGGCGCGCCCGGACCTTGGGATCGCCGAAGTCCGGATAGGGTTTTTTGCCGTCGGAGAGGAGCGTCGGATGGATGTAGAACACGTCGAAAGAGGTGTCTTTCCTGTCCGTTTCGGCGATGAGCCAGTTGGCCGGTCCGGCATGATCCAGCGCGCAGAGGAGAACGGCGGCGCACCAGAGAAGGGCGCACAGAGCGGATTTTTTCAGCATGAAGATCCTCCTTGTGAACGGGATTGGGAAGTCACATCTTGGAGATCCGCACCGTCAGGATCGCGCCCAGCACCTGGAAGATGATGTTGGGCAGCCAGAGCAGATATTGCGGATAGAGCTTGGGAAAGGACGTCAGACTTTCGCAGAGGATGATCGAGAGGAAGAAGACGCCGGCCAGGATCACGCTGAGGAAGAGCCCCACCGAGGTCTCCCGGCGGCTGGTGCGGATGGCCAGCGGCAGGCCGAAGAGCAGAAAGGCGATGGGGGAGAGGGCGAAGGCGATGCGCTGGTTCAGCTCCACCTCCAGTTCGGAGGAGTCGCGGTTCCACTGTTTCGTCATGCGGATCATGCCCATCAGGTCGCGCAGCGTCATGTACTTGGGCTTGATGTACAGCCGGCGGGCGTTGCTCTGCTTGCCGTAGAAGAATCGGAACTCCAGCTCGTTGCTGTAAAAGCGGTCGATGGTGTTGGTCTTGTCGGCCGTCTTGTCGGTGACGAGGCAGTCGAAGAGCTTGATGGTCAAAATCTTCTGCTCCTTGTCGACGGAGACTTTCCCCCGGACCGCGGAGATGTCCTGAGCCACGGTGTTGGCGTCGGCCAGGGTGTAGAGCTGGACGCCCACGATGCCGTCCTCGCCCTCCTTGTCCTCGATGTAGATGATGGTGTTTTCGTAGGAGATGGGCTTGCCCGGCTCGAAGATGGCCAGGGGCTGGTTGATGGCCGCCTCCCCCATGAGTTCCCGGGATTTCCCCAGAAGGGGCGGGCCCACCTCCACCTGAAGATAGAGGCACAGCGCCGTCAGCAGAACGGTGATGATCATGACGGGGGACATGATCTGCATGATGGAGATGCCGCAGGCGCGCATGGCGGTGATCTCGTTGTCGGCCGACATCCGTCCGAAGACCAGCATGACCGCGACCATCACCGCCCAGGGCACGGTGAAGGTGAGGATGATGGGCAGGATATAGAGTGTGAACCGGCAGAAGGTGCTCAGGGGGATGCCCTGGGACACGTAGTCGAGCACCTTGACCAGATTGGCGCCCGTCATGCCGAAGGTCAGGATGGCGATCGCCATGGCGAAAGCCAGCAGGAATCCCCGGGTCACATACCAGTTCAGTGTCTTCATAATCTCCGGACCGCCTGAAAATATTTCTTTTGAAAACTGCCGTCTCCGTAAAATACATTCCCTTTCGCGTTTTGGCAAGCAGGTGAGCGCTTTTTTTGCGCCGAAAATCCACTTTATCCTTGACTATTCGGCAAAAAGGACGTATCTTAAACGCGAATGACCGAAAAAAAGCTGTTCGTCACGCATGGAGGAATCGCGATGAAAAAGTCTCTGGCCTGGTTTCCGGCGGTAGTCGCCGTGGTCGCAGGAGCGTTCTTTATCTGGTACATGAACTACGCGTTTGAGAATTCTTCTCTGGTCCGCGAGCTGTTTTCGGGCTCGGGCACCGGCGTGCTCGGCGAGGTCGGCGAGAACTCCGGCGAGACGCTGGCCATGCGGGCCCGGTTCACGGGCAAGATCTCCATGCTGATCTTCTCGGTCATCACCGTGCTGCAGTTCCTCGCCTTCGGCTTCGGGATCGGCGCCGTCTCCCGGATCCGCGCCAGCGGCGACTCTCCGCGCCTCAAGCTCAAGCGGCTCGACAGCTCGGACATCATCTTCGACGTGCCGCTCTACGTGGGCCTCTTCGGGACGGTCTCGGCGTTTCTGGTCATGACCTTTTCGCCCCAGAGCAGCCGTCTCATCGCCTACAGCTCGACCCTCATCGGGATCATTTTCAGTCTGCTTCTCCGTCTGACCATGCAGTTCCCCCTGAAGAACCGCCTTCTGGTCGAGGAGGAAAAGCAAGGAGAGGATAAGTGAACAGGGCCATCCTGATCGTCATCTGCGACTTTCTGGTCTCGGCGATGCTGTCGATGATGACCGGAATGGTCCCCTCGCACACGGGCGGGACCGGCGTCGGTCTGGACGAAAATACGACCCAGGTGCTTCTGGCCCAGCTCGACGCCAGCCGCCGGGAACTGGAGCGCGTCCGCCGCGAACTCCGTGAGGCCGCCGAGCGCGTCGGGACTTCCCAGTACGACCCGCAGCTCCGCGAGATCGCGCAGAAACTCGCCGAGAACAGGCTCAAGCGGGAACAGCTCCAGGAGCTGCTGAAGCGCACGGTGCACAACACCGGGAAACTCTCCCCGGAGACCCTCAAAAAAAGACTTGACGAGGAAAAACTCATCCGCTACCGGACCGAGATCGAACTCAAGGAAAGGCAGGAGGGGCTCCGGCGCGCCCGGGAGGACATCCGGGAATACCGTTCGGAAGCCTCTTCCCTGCGCAAAGAGCTGGCCCAGTCCAGCCGTTCCCTGAGGGAGATGTCCGCCACCTACGGCGACGCCCAGAAAAAGATCGCCCGGGCCGAGGCCGATGCGGCGGCCCGTCAGCGGGAACTTGCCGCGAGAAACGTCGAGCTGAACAGGCGGGATTCCGACCTGGCCAGCGTCCGCGACGCCCTGCGGGAGATGTCGAAAAGATTCGGACAGGCCGACAGCGAGGCGCGGAAACTGCAGAACACGCTGGCCTTCACCACCGGCAAGCTCAGCACCACCGAGCGGGATCTGGCCGGCTACCGCGACCAGCTCAACCGGCTGCGGCAGGAACTGGCCCGGATCAGTCTCCAGCGCAACGAGGCCGTCCGCAACCGGGAGGAGATGGAGACCCTCGTCCGCCGGACCGTTTCCGATCTCACCCGGGCCCGGACGGAACTGGAACAGACGAAGATCTCCGCCGAAAAGGATCACAAGAACGCCATCGAGGCCAAGGCCAAGCTCACCGCGGCCGAGACCATGCTGGCCGACACCCGCCGCCAGCTCCAGTCCAACGTGCTGGAGAGCTACAGCGCTTCCGCCGTGCGGCTGCGCCTCAATATCGTCGAGGAGCGCTTCGTCATGAACCAGCGGGGCGGCGGCCTCTACTACCTGCCGCTGCTGAAGTTCGGGAAACGCACCGTCCTCGCCGGATATTTCCGGACCCTGGCCGGAAATGCCGAGACGCCCATGATCTTCCGGAACGTGACGGTCCTCTCCTACCGCGCCGTCAGACCCGGTTCCGACGGGGGCGAGACCGACGTCCGGGGACCGCTTCTTTCCCTGCCCTCCGAGCCGCGCGTCGCCGCCGTGGAGCTCTCCCTTCCCGGCGTCAAGCCTCTCGAAGTCGTCACCCGGAGCAAGCTGGCAAAGCGGGGGATCCAGCGGCTCTACCTCTTCAAGACGCGCTCCTTCGGCCGGGAGTGCGCCGAACTGGGCGGCAGATGTTCCTACGATCTCTTCTCCCGCACGGGGAGTCTGCTCATCCGCAACGCCGTCCGGGGCACCGGCAGCGAACTCAAGGCCGAGCCGGGGGATTTCGTCATGACCGGCGAGGGCGGCTTCGTCGGCATCGTCGTGGGGGAGCAGACCGCCGACATCGGCCGCAAGAATACGGCACAGGTCTTCGTCTTCGAGGATGAAAAGGCCTGGGACAATCCCGAAAAGATCAGGCTTTTCAAAGAGGCCGGCAAGGGCTATATCGAATTCGCCGACCGCGTCCGGGCGATCGACGCGAAGATCACGGCGATGAACCTCAAGGCGAAACGCGGCAGATGAGAGACCCCCTTCCCCCCGGAGAAAAAAGCGGACCCTCCTCCTCCGCGGATCCGGGGACCGGTCCCGGCGGAGACGACAGGACCATCGTTCAGGGGAGCGCCTCCGGCGAGATCCGGTTTTCCGCCGGAGAACTGCGCCGCGCCCTGGGGATCCCCGACGACGAGAAGATGGGCAATTACAGGGGCGTCCGCCCCATCGGGCTCGGCGGCGTCGGTGCGGTCTTCTCGGGCAACGAACCGGGCACCGACCGCGAGGTCGCCATCAAAATTCTCCGCCCCCAGTACAAATACAGCAGGGAGCGGATCGAGGCCTTCATCCGCGAGGCCCGGGCCACCGCCCAGATCGACCACCCCAACGTGGTCCCGGTCTACCGGCTCGGCGTCTTCGACGACGAGGGCGTGTTTTTTTCCATGAAGCGGGTGCGGGGCGAGACGCTCCGCGAGGTTGTGCGCAAGCTCTCCGAAAACCACAAGGGGTACGCCCGGCGCTACACCCTGCGGCGGCTGGTCAACATCTTCCTCGCCGCGTGCAACGGCGTCTCTTTCGCCAACAGGAACGGCATTCTCCACGGCGACCTCAAGCCGGGCAACATCATGATCGGGGAGTTCGGCGAGGTGCTGGTCATGGACTGGGGCATGGCCCGCTACCGTCCCGAACTGGACACCATGTCCGAGAGGCGCAAAGTCCACCTCGGCGCCGCGGAGGGAAGCGCTCCCGACGAAAAAAAGGAGAGCTGCGCCGAACCGCCCATCGGCGGGACCCCCGTCTTCATGGCCCCCGAACACCTGACCGGCGCGGAAAAAAAGCTCACGGAGACGTCGGAGGTCTACGCCCTCGGGACGATCCTCTACTCCATCCTGACCTGGCGGGCGGCGCCCTATGCGTTCGAGGGGCTGCCTCAGGAGAAGGTCGTGCGGCAGGTGATCGCGGGCCGCTTCACGCCGCCCCGGAAGGCGGCCCCCGCGAAACAGCCCGTCCCCCGGGAACTGGAGGCGATCTGCTGCAAAGCCATGTCCCGGAATCCCTCCCGGCGCTACGCCCACGTGAGCGACGTGGTCGACGAGATCCAGAACTATTTGGACGGCTACCCCGTCCGCGCCTATTCCCCCTCGCCCGTCTACCGCTGGGGCAAATGGCTGTCGCGTCATCCCATCGTTCCCGGGACCCTGGCGGCGCTGATCATCGGCGTGGGCGGTTTCGGCGTCTACACCCAGCTGAAGGCGGAGCGGGAGATGGCGGCCCATTTCCGGATCGCCGAATACAACGCGTCCAGCGCCTTCGAGTACGCCGTCCGGGTCCGCCGGTGCTTCCGGAGACTGAAAAACGACGGCGGTCTCGGCTACACCGACCGCTTCTCCCTCTACCGGGACGTCAACAAATACACCGCGCTGGCCTCCAACGCCGGCGCTCTGGCACTGAGCTCCCTCTCGCTGCTGCCCCGGGGCAGCGACCGCTCTCCCCGGGTCGTTCTGGCGCGGGAGATCTTCCGCAACGTGCTGACGCTCTACCGGGAGACGGGCGACGACCAGCAGCTTCTGGAAGCCATGGAGGACTGCCGGAAACGCTGGGGAGCCCTCTACATCGAAGTTCTGAAGAACGATCCCGAACTCCTGCGGCTCGTGCGTCTCGCCGAGGCCCGCCGGGGTTCCCTCCGGGCGGAGCTGCCCCGGAAGGCCGGCTGGCGCATGGAGATCTTCTCCGCCGGCGACGCCGGGACCGACACGCCGAAGGCTCCCGGCGCGGAAGTGCCCCTTGCCGCCGGAGCCTGTGTCGTCCGCTTCACCGACGGAAAAAACGAATTTTTCTTTCCCGTGCAGATCCAGTCGGGCCGGAGCACCGAGCTCGCGCCCGGGTTCCCCCGGGAGATCCCGCCGGATCTCTGCTATGTGGGCAGGGGGGAGGTCCCGGTCCGGGATCTCGTCCATTTCGGGCCGGGGGGGAGCGTCGCGCCCTTCCTGATCTCCCGGAACGAAGTTTCTCTCGGCGCGTATCTGGAGTTTCTGAGATCGCTGCCTCCCCGGGAGCAGGCGCGTCACATCCCCCGGGGCACCGCCCGGAACGCCGCGCCCGACCGGCTCGCCCGTCCCGTCACCGGCATATCCGCCGGGTCGGCCGAGGCCTACTGCCGCTGGCTGGGCAAAAAACGCAATATGAAGATCCGTCTGCCGGAGCTGAGGGAGTGGCAGAAGGCGGCCTTCCGCTTTGCCGACGCCGGTCATCCGGCCCTTCCCGGCGCGCCGGGGAAACGGGGCGTCTCGGTCTTCGGAATGGCCGATGCTCCGGAGGGCATCCGTGAGCTGCTGCTGGACCGTCAGGGCGAGGCCCGTCAGGTCGTCGGAGGCTCCTTCTCGGCCGGTTCCCCGGCGGATCCCCGGATGATCCAGTACACCGTTTCCGGGGACCGCGACATCGGCTTCCGTTACGTGGCGGAGCTGCCGCCCTCCGCATTTCTGCAGCCCTGAGGCCGTCATGATCGATTTTCGGAACGTCACCAAAAGCTACGCGGGGGAGGACATCCTCCGGAACGTCTCGTTCAGGGTCAACGACGGTGAACGGGCGGGCATCGTCGGTCCCAACGGGGCGGGCAAGAGCACGCTCTTCGGCATCATCACGGGAAGCGTCACGCCCGATTCCGGCAGCGTCGTCATCCCCCGGGACCACCGGCTGGGCGTCATGCGCCAGCACATCGATCCGGCCGACGCGCCACGGCCCCTGGCGGCGTTCACGGCCGACGCCATACCCGAGCTCCACGACTGCGAAAAGCGGCTCTCTCAGATCGAGACGCTTCTGGCCGGCGACTGCGGGGACGACGTCCGGGATTCCCTGCTCCGGGAGCACGGGGTCCTCCAGACCCGGCTGGAGCACCTGGGGGCCTACCATCTGGACCTCGAAGCCCGGCAGGCCCTCTCCAGCCTGGGCTTCCCCGTGGATTCCTTCGACCGTCCGCTGGGCGAATTTTCCGGCGGCTGGCAGATGCGCGCGGCCCTGGCGCGGGTGCTGATCTCCCATCCGGACGTCCTGCTGCTGGACGAGCCCTCCAACTACCTCGACGTCCCCGCGGTGGAGTGGCTCTGCCGGTTCCTGACGGGATTTGCCGGCACGCTTCTTCTGATCTCCCACGACCGGTTCCTGCTGAGGAAGCTCACGGATGTCACCTTCGAAGTCAACGCCGGGACCGTCACCCGTTATCCCGGCGGGTACGATCTCTACCGCTCCGAGCGGGAGAACCGCATGAAAATGCTGGAGGCCGCCAAAAAGAACACCGACCGCAGAAAAGAGCAGATGGAGCGCGTCATCGACCGCTTCCGGGCCAAGAGCACCAAGGCGGCCCTGGCCAAAAGCATGCAGAAGAAACTGGATAAGATCGAGGACGTCACCCTGCCCGACGCGCTGGAATACCGGGGCGTGATCCGCTTCCCGGCGCCCCCGCCCGGCGGCACGGAGGCCTTCCGGTTCGAGCACGTCACCTTCGGCTACGAACCGGACCGTCTGCTTTTCCGGGATCTGGATCTTGCCGTCGACGCCGGAGAAAAATGCGCCTTCATCGGCTACAACGGCCGGGGCAAGACGACGCTGCTCAAACTGCTGACCGGACACCTCAAACCCCTGTCGGGGCGGGTCGTGCCGGGGCATCACAGCGTCATCGGCTATCAGGCGCAGGAGTTCTCCGATCTGGACGCCGACGGCATGAGCGTTTTCGATGCCGTCCGGCAGGCCCTGCCCGCCGGGGCCTCCACGGCG
>Ga0310696_10008868_pt1 | contig 11683 bp, 4 predicted proteins | sample AusTroGonzalo_MG_4_FD_203885 | JGI IMG/M metagenome (GOLD analysis project Ga0310696, IMG submission 203885) | Bovine rumen microbial communities from tropical cattle in Woodstock, Queensland, Australia - Gonzalo_02 (v2) (version 2) | ecosystem: Host-associated > Mammals > Digestive system >...
CGGATAGGTGCAAATGGTAATCAGATACCATACAAGATGCCATTTGCGTGGGGTGCAGCGTGCTGCCCAAAAGAGCAACAGCATAACCAGATAGCCTACCGACTGCGAGAACCAATAGCCTCTGACGGGGTAGATATAAATCCAATAACCCAAGTCGACAATCGATGTGAGCAGACAGGCAATAGGCAAGAGCATCAGCGCTGAGGCACATCCCCGTAATCGGAATGCTTTGGACCCCACCAGAAAGATGAGAACCCAGATTGCCGCCATCACACCTGCACCTATGGCCGGGCGACAGAAAAGTTGCGTGAGCCAGGCTCCCACATAACGCATCAAACCAAAGGGTTTCGATAGAAGGGTATGGAAGAAGGGTGCTCCGAAAAGGAATTCGGAACGGTCGTGTGCCGTATAGAGAACCTCTTGATTAATGTGTAGGATATAGGCGACAAATGCGATGAAAACCAGCAGGCTTACACCGAGGACGGCACTGGATGCTTTGCTTTTTTTATTCATTTTTTTGCTATAAAGGGCTGACTCAGTCAAATGAGTCAGCCCATTACTATTTATACCGATAAGGAATGATTATTCCTCATAGTAAACTGAGTTGAGCGTCATGGAGCCGCTGTAGAGCATGAGGTCGAGGTCACGGCCTTCACCACCCTTGGCGCACTCCTTAGCCAGTGTCTCAGTGATCTGAAGTTCATTCAAACCATTCTGCCACTTCACGTGATCGTAGTAGGTGTTGCTCCACCAGCCATTCATGACCTTCAAGTCGAAATCAGCAGTAACGTCTGACACGTCGAAAATGAGGGTCTTCAGGCCGAAGTAGACATCATCAGGAATTGTGGGCAGATGCGCGCCTTCAGTCGAGCTGAAACGCATGGCTGCTGCATCCCAGGCTCCAGGCTGGAAGGGTACTTGGTCCGGGTTGTTGGCAACATCGCCATAGATGTAGAACTTCTGTAGTTCGTTCGTGATTTCTTGACAATCAATTTCACAACTGTCCAGAAGAACAGTACCATCGGCACAAAGAGCAGTAAGGACTACTTTATGCTTACCAAGCTTCATCTTCTTCCAGGCATAGTTACCGATGAATTCCTTTCCACCGATATTCCACTTGGCATTGACGGGTGCAGAGGTCGAACAGGTAATGACGTTACCGTTCTTTCCGCTGGGAGCCTTGTCAACAGTGACAGTACTCTTAGCCTTGAGTTCGTCAACAGTGATGTTTCCGCCATTGCTGACGTCTTCCTGTACAGGTTCGCAAGCAGCAAGAGCACATACTGTGGCAACAAGCAAAAATAAAATCTTTTTCATATTGGTTTTTGGATATTATTAATAAAGTACTTTATAATCTTTTTCCGGAGAGTTCTCTGCTTTCCATCCATCGTTCTGCTCCATCTTACCGCTCATCAGGGTAATCTGAGCCTGAGGCTTAGGCAAGAAGCCCTTCGTGTCTTTATAACGCTTAGCCCAGGAAGAGGTCATGTGTTCCAGGGAACGCTTAGCACTCTTCTGGCCAAGGCATACAATCTGCTTGCCCTTCTGAGCCTGGAGAGCAACAGCTGCGTATGAGGTCTCGCTGTGACCGTCTTTGCCAGACCAACGGCGCATGTCGTTGAAACGAAGACCTTCGAGAGCAAACTCCCAGCGGCGCTCGTCCTGAAGAGCCTTCAACGTGTAGTTCGTTGTCAGAGGCACACCGGCACGCTTCTGAACCTGATTCATGTACTGGACATCGCCAGTAATCTCAGACATCATTAGGAGCACGTCAGCATAACGCATCAGGTAGTAATCCTCGAAGTGGTCACCCTGCTGCTTGTTGTCAAGCGAGCTGGAGGAATAACCATCACACTTTGACCACCATGAATCGTTGTCGGCAGCGCAAGCGTCAAGGTTGACATCGGCGTACTTCTTAACGCCGTAGCCAGACTCCTCACAGTCGTCCTTCTCGTAGGTATAGCTCTCAAGCTCACCCTCGAGGTCGATCAGCGTACCGAGTTTACGGATGTCCGTATAATTGCCACTTCTCTCAGCTTCCGTCCAGTCGTCCCAGAGGTTGCAGGAAGGAGTGCCCTGACCCCAACCTTGGTTGAAGGGATACGTCTTATCACGCTTACCGTTATCATTGGTAGCACCGTTACGAAGGCCCCAGAAGCAGGAGAGATAGTTGGAGTACATACGCGGGTTGCAATAGGTACCGCCAATATTCCAGTTAGAGGCATTCATGAACTGGATCTGGAAGATTTCCTCCGTGTTGCCGTTACCCATGCCAGGCTGGTCGAAGCAGTTCTTGCGATCCATGTCGGCGATGAAAGCATAGCCGTGAGTACCTTCGGCATTTGCGCCGTTCTCACCATCGTGAACCTCGTCCCAGAGCAGGCTGTTGGAGTACTGCCAGAGTGAACGGAAGTCTTCGCAGAGCTTGTAGCCGCCATTGGAGATGATGTCCTGGAGGCATGCCTTGACCTCGTTCTTGGCAAGAGTGCCACCTTCGCAGGCATCCTGCTTTACAAGAGTCATCGATGCATCACCGGTGGCAAGGTCGGGAACGCCTTTGTAGAAGCCGGCCCAGAACATCCATGCACGGGCGATGAATGCTTCGGCAGCGTACTTGTCAGCATGGCCTGAACCATTGGCTCTCTCTGCCTTCATGAGATTCTTGGCAGAAGTGAAGTCCGAAAGAATCTGCGGGTAGATGACCTCTTCGGCACTTACCTGCTGCTCCATCTCCGGAGTGATGACCGTAGAGGTAATCAGAGGCACGTCGCCGTACATCTGGGTGAGCAGGAGAGTATAGAAACCGCGCATGAAGTAAGCTTCGCCGAGGAGCTGGTTGCGCTGAGGCTTCTGAGCTTCGGTCCAGTTCACGTTGTCGATGGTCTCAATCTGGTTGTTGGCACGTGAGATACCGCCATAGAGAAGGATGAAGTCCTGTTCATACTGATTCTCACTAGCCGTGGTGAAATGATGAAGTGACTTAGCCACATTGTCCTGCAGACCGCCACTGCCGTAGCAGTCGTCCGACATGAGTGACCACCAGTAGAACGGGTTATTTAAGATAGCACTTTGATCTCCGCCTCCCAGCGTATTCATGATACTATAGGTTGCTGCGTTCAAAGCTTCAACATCGGCAGGCTTACCGGGGAATGTAGCCTGAGTCAACTCTGTAACACGCGGTTCGGTGTCCAGCATGTCGTTACAGGATATAAACAAGGTTGCTGCTGACAAGACAGCTAACGATGATAAAATTAACTTCTTCATAACTTTTTGTCGAATTAGAATTTAATACTTGCACCAACCAGATAAGTACGCGATGGCGGGTAGAGACCCAGGTCGATACCGGATGCCCAGCTATTACCGCCAGCATTGTTACCCACCTCAGGATCGAGGCCGGTGTAGCCGGTGAATGTGTAGAGGTTCTGAGCCTGGACATAGAGACGAAGCTGCTGGAACGGGCAAGCCTTCCAGGAATGCTTGAGGTCGTAACCGAGAGTGACGGCCTTGATCTTGAAGTAGTCTGCATCTTCCATATAACGGGTAGAAACCCAGTTCGTGTTCTGGTGACCAGTAGCGGAAATGCGCGGCTGGGTGTTCGAGGAACCCTCACCAACCCAACGGTTGAAGATGGAGGTGTCGTAGTTCTGATAAGGAGCATCGCTGAATGAGCGGTAGGAACGCATAACCTGCATGCCGAATGCACCGGCACCGTTCACGGCGAAGTCAAGACCCTTCCAGTTGAAGCCGAGGTTGACACCCAGGGTCACGTCGGGGTTAGGATTACCGATCTCATGACGGTCGCAGATGTCGCCTTCTGCGTAGGTGATCACGCCGTCACCATTCCAGTCGTCCCAGATGCAGTCACCGGGCTGAGCGTTGTCGAGGACAGCCTTGCCGGCGTTACGTGCAGCATCAATCTCTTCCTGATTCTGCCAGATGCCGCTGTAGGACATGCCGTAGAAGTAGCCGATGGGCTTGCCTTCCTCAGCACGGTAGACATATTCAGTACCCTGCGAGAGCACGCCGGTCGGGCCATTGATATAGTGGTTCTCGTTGGCGATACGGGTAATCTCGTTCTTGTTGGTGGCAACGTTCACGCCGAAGTTGTAGCGGAAGTCCTTGCCTACCTTGTCGTCCCAGGTGAGAGCAACCTCAATACCCTTGTTCATAACGTCACCACCGTTGATGGCAGCAGCGTTCGTACCGTAGATGGCCTTCAGAGGACCGGTGATAAGCCAGTTCTTCGTCATCTTCTTGTACCAGTCGAAGGTCAGACCCAGACGGCTGCCGATGAAACGGGCATCGAAACCGAGGTCGAGCTGCTCAGAGGTCTCCCAAGTCAGGTCGGGGTTAGGAACGATGTTGGCGTAGGCACCGGTGTTCGGAGTGCCGGCAACAGAAGAGGCCATGTCGGAACCGAACTTGTAACCGCTGTCGCCAGCCTCGCCGGACAGGGCGATCGTAGCCAGATACTGATATTTGGAGATGTCCTTGTTACCGTTCTGGCCCCATGATGCGCGGAGCTTCAGGAAGTCCATTGCATCCTTGGCGCCTGCCATGAAGTCTTCGTTGGTGACCACCCATCCTGCAGATACAGAGGGGAACGTACCCCAGCGCTTGCCGTCGGTAAAGATACTCGAACCGTCACGACGCAGGGTGACCGTAGCCATATACTTCTCGTTCCAGTCCCAAGTCAGACGACCGAACCAGGAAGCGAGGTACTCTTCATCGTTGGGCTTGCCCGTCAATGTGGCATCGGTGGCATTCACCAGCTTGATGTTTGACAGCCAGGCAGAATCCCAACCCTTCAGCGTGGCGAGCTGGTCGCCATAATTGACCTTGTTGGATCCGCCGAGGTTGAAGCTCCATGCTGTGCTCTGGAAGCTCTGACCGACCATGGCGCTGATCTTGTGACCGGCAATCACGGGAAGGTCATAGGTAAGGGTATTTTCAACCGACCAGTTCGTGTTCAACCACGCGCTCTGGCTCACGCTATATATAATAGAGGTAGCGTTACCGTAACCCGTGGACTTGGGCTCGCCGTAGTTGCGATAGCCGCCGGCACCCCAGTTGTAGTTGAACTGTGAACGGAACTTCAGACCCTTGACAGGCTGAATCGTCAGGAAGGCAGTTGCGCTGGCGTTGAAGTTGCGGCTCTCGGCCAGCGAGTTGAAACCGCCCTTGGTGAGGTTCTCCCACGGGTTGCTGAACAGTGATGCGTTCCAGCCGTCACCGTAGGCGGGCGTACCGTCGAAGTTCTGGTAGTAGTAGATGTCGCCGTTGTCGGCATACTGGGGAACGAGCGGGCAGGTCTGGAGCAGACTGTGGATATAGCTCCAGTACATACCGTCCTCAGCGAGGTCGTGGCTGCGGTTGTAGCCGATGGAGATGTTCTCTCCGAGTGTGATGGCGTCGAAGTCCTTCACCTTCAGCAGCACGTGGTCGCTGTTGATGCGGATGGTATGACGTTTGTAGAACGATGCCTGGTCGGCACCCATGATACCTTCGTTGTCGGTATAGGTGTACGACATGGCGTACTTCGAAACGTCGGAACCGCCGGTCAGCGTGACAGAGTGGTTCTGCTGCAGGGCGTTCTTGTTCTCGAAGGCACCCCACCAGTCAGTACCTTCCCAGCCGTTGGCCACCTTGTCGAGAATAGCCTGGGGGACATAGCCTGCCCAGTCCATCTTCTGGCCTGAGGTATTGAAGGTGTACTCGTCCATGATTGTCATGTACTGCTGCGCGTTGAGGAGCTGCGGACGCTTGTAGGCGTTCGACCAACCCACGGCACCGTTGTAGGTGATTTCATTCTTGCCTGCCTTACCCTGACGTGTCGTGACGAGGATAACGCCGTTAGCGGCACGGGCACCGTAGATGGCAGCCGAAGCAGCATCCTTGAGGATGTCGATGCTCTCGATGTCGGCCGGGTTGATGTCGTCAAGGCTGCCGCCTGCCACGCCGTCGATCACATAGAGAGGCGAAGAGTTACCGGTGGTACCGATACCACGGATGTACACCTTGTAGCCCTTGCCAGGCTGTGTTGACGACTGCGTAATCTGTACGCCAGGCGTCTTGGTCTGCATGGCTTCAAGGGCGTTGGTGGTGTTCAGCGTGGCAATCTCAGCGCCTTTTACCTGAACGGTTGCACCGGTCACCAGTTTCTTCTTCTGGACACCGTAACCGATGACCACCACGTCGCTCAGCACCTCGCTGTCCTCTTCCAGGATAACGGAGAGTTGCTGACGGCCATTGACAGGAACAACCTGTGTGGCGTAACCTACGTAAGAAATCTCCAGGCGATCGTTACCTGATGCAGCCACGGTGAATGCTCCGTTCAAATCCGTAACAGCACCGCGGGTCGTACCAACCACCTTCACGGATGCACCGATGATCGGTTCACCCGTCGCATCGCTCACCGTACCGCGGACATTCCCCTGGGCGAAAGCACACAAGGGCATACCCAAAAGCAGGAGTACAGTCAACGAAATCTGTAGCAATTTTGCTTTTAACATACGTTTTGTTTTTTGAAATTAATAATACTAAAAAATTAAAAAATGGTATATCGCTAAAGGTTCGATAAAAATTTTTTGCAAATGTAAACATTTCTTTCGGAACGGCCCTTTGCGAAATGTAACATTTACTTTTCCTGGTGTAACAAAATACGTATTGGTTACAATTTTTAACCGTCTTTGTTCCAAAAAGTGGACGTCCGCGGCGGTTGGCGAGCGCCTCGGCGAGAAAAAAAACATTCTTTTTCTTGTTTTTCTGCCTCGGTTGCATTATCTTTGTCGCCGAAATCACTAAAACCAATGTGTATGAAGAAAAACCTACTCCTTTCCCTGAGCCTGCTGGCTCTCACGCTCAGTCTGAGCACCGCGCTTCGCGCACAATCGCCCCTCTACTCCTACCAGGAGTTACACGACGGCTACTATCAGATCGTCTATCAAGGACAGGCCTACACCGTCAACAGCGCCGTGGAGGATACCGAAGAGGTCCTCGGCACTTACTTTACCAGCTACTCTGAAGAGTTCAGCGCCCAGACCACCAACCGGTACTATCCGCTCGGCCTCAGCGCGCCCATCGACGGACAGATCGGACGCACGTTCGTGCGCATTACCTATTCCACCGAGACGGAGGGTAAGTTCAACATCCAGACCCAGAACGGCCACTACCTCGACCTGGTGGCCAAGGCCAGCCTGAAGCCTGTCGATCTGACGCTCGGCAACATCGACGAAGGCGGCATCTACATCCTCGGCTACCTCCCCTTTGCCGAGGACTGCTGGGCCTCGACCAAGGAGAACGGCGAGTTCACCTACATCGTCGGCAAGAGCGGCAACAACCAGCAGCCGCTCGACATCTATCCCGCTCCCATGCAGGACTACGACGTCTATCAGCTCTCCCTCGTCCTTCCCGAGCCCGAGAGCCACGCCACCACCATCGAGTACTCGCGCGTCGAGTGCACCAACGAGAACCTCGTCAGCCTCCCCAAGGTCTATGACGGCGGCTTTTTCGTCTTCCCCAAGGACACCGAGGTCAGCGAGAACGACTTCGTCTGCCCCCAGTTCGACCATCTCGAACCCTTCATCACCATCGAGGACGGCGCTGTCACCGTCAACTACGAAGAGGCCGTCTGGTTCGTCGATTTCACCTACCACTATATATATAATGGAAAGGAAGTCGGCACCGAGTCGTTCCACGCTCCCGAGAACGAGCCCTGGCCGGCTCCCGGCACCAACGGCTTCGTCGTGCCGTGGGGCGTGCTGGCTGCCGCTCCCGAGGGCAACGTCGCCGACGGCGTCTATGACATCGACATCGAGCTCTCCGTCGATCCCGAGGCACTGCCCTTCAAGTACGTCGAGGAGGCTGCCTCGTTCGAGGACATCGAGCACTGGTACAACCTCGTCATCGCCAACGCCAGCTACGTCGTCTATGACCCCGAACTCGACCACTTCGAGCTGAACATCACCGAGATCGACGTCGATAAGAAGGCCAACTACCGCTGGGCATTCGTGGGCAATCCCGTCGAAGGTTTCAGCCTCATCAACCAGGGCGCCGGCATCGGCTATGTCATGTCCAGCTCCCGCTTCGTCGATGACGGCAACACGGGCGGCAGCACCTTCCTGACGATGGTCGAGGCCCGCTCGCTCGGCGTCGCCGACGCCTGGCAGTTCCATGCCGAGGCCAGCACCTACATCACCGAAGGCTCGTTCTACCTCGGCTTCACCACCGACGAGGGCGACAATGTCTACATGAACAAGCGCGGAACCGCCTTGGCCTACTGGACCAGCGGTCGCGACAGCGGCTCCACCTTCTATGTCGAGGAGGTCTTCGCCGGTGCCGAGACCCTTGCCGACGCCATCAAGGCCGCCGAGGCCGCCGTCGAAGGCTTCCAGACCACTCTCGACCGTCCGGGCTATCCCTCGGCCGATGCCGTCCAGGCGCTCATCGACCTCATCGCCGAGGCGAAGGAGGTCCTGGCCGATCCCGCCAGCCAGGAGAACGACTACTACACGCTCGCCTACGACCTCGAGCGTCAGATCACGGCCACGCGCAACGACGTCTCCTATCCCGCCGAGGGCAAGTACTACGCCTTCGTCAACCACCAAAAGAACGGCGACATCAACACCATGTACATGGCCGAGGAAGGACTTCTCGGTGCCAACAACAAGACGCCCGAGGAGGTGGGCGACGCCGCAGCCTTCCTCTGCATCGCCGACACCGCCGAGCACACCTACCAGTTCTACAACCCCGAGTTCGAGCGCTACCTTGTCTGGCGCGGCCACCGCGAAGGCTACAACGAGAACAAGGGCTACACCACGCCCGACGATTCCGCCCCGGGCACCGAGGGATACGTCTATACGCAGATCTATCTCTATCCCGCCGGTGCCTACTACGAGGGCGCCTTCCTGGTCTATGGACTCCGCGGCAACGGTCGCGACGGCACGTTCATCTTCATGGCCAACGGCAACTTCGATGCCTACAGCTTCGCCTACGGCTGGACCGACAACTTCTCCAACATGTTCACCCTCGAGGAGTACGACTACGACCCCGAGCATGTCGATGCCGTCCTGTCCGACCGTTCCGAGCCGGCTCCCGTCTATAACCTCCAGGGTCAGCGCGTCGCCGCCGACTACAAGGGCCTCGTCATCCGCAACGGCCGCAAGTACCTCGTGAGGTAAACGCCCGCCTTTCCGTTCAACGAAGGAGCTGTGCCCGCCACAGCTCCTTCGTCGTTTATCCATATGCGCTCCTTCGGTCTCCCTTTAGTTCATGTCCATTACTTGTTCGGTAGATGTCCGGTAGATGTCCAGTCATACACTGAACAAGTACTGGACAAGTACTGGACATATACTGGACATATACCGAACATCTGCCGAAGGAACTCATAGGGGAGACATACGATCGAAAGAGGATGACCGCCGCCGCAATGAATTCTCTAATTCTCTAATTCTTAATGTGAGAAATTTTCAACGGCGAACGGACAGAGCAGCGAGTGCCTACAAAATTGTTTGATTGGCCGAGTCGCCGACAGCTCCTCCAGCTCCCCTCAAGTCCATAGAACAAAAGAATCCGAAGGAAAAAATATTTTTCCTTCAATTCCTATGCCGTTCGCGAAATAATCCGTACCTTTGCCGCACGAAATAAAACAAATAATAATATAAACAATAAATGAAAAGAGAAACAAACACATTCCTCAGTCGGACAGCGATGACGCTGCTGGTAATGATGATGACCACAGCCACGGCATGGGCGGCGCAGCCGGACAGTTACCTCGACGCTTGCACGGGCGAGAGGGGATACATCCACCTTGAGGGCTGGGCATATGACCCTGACGCTCCATCGCAGTCCATCGAAGTGTTCATGTATGTCTATACGGACGCAGCCTGCACGAGCCAGTTCTACTTCTGCGAGTTCACGGCTGGCGTGCCGAGGGCTGACGTAAACTCGGCGAAGGGCATTACGGGTGACCACGGCTTCAATATCGACATCAACATCTACCCCCCGGGCGTTTACTGGGTGAAGCTCTTTGCCGTCGACACCAACGGCGACGGCGATTCGCAGATAGGAAATACGACCAAAGTGACCGTGACAGGCTACGGCCGGCCGATCGGCAGCCTTGAAGTTTGCACGGGCGGGGAGGAACTCATCCACATTGAGGGCTGGGCGTATGACCCTGACGCTTCGTCGCAGTCCATCGACGTGCATGCGTATGTCTATACCGACGAGGGCTGCACGAGCCAGTACGGCGACGTCCATGTGCTGACGGCCAACGTATCGAGGGCCGACGTGAACTCGTCGAAGGGCATCACGGGCAACCACGGCTTCAATGCCGACATCGCCATCGCCGTAGGAAACTACTGGGTGAAGGTTATTGCCATCGACACTAACGGTGACGAGGACACACAGATAGGCTCCACGACGGCATTGACCGTGAGCTACCCAAGCTGGGTGAGGTCGGGCGATGCTTGGAACGAAGAAACCAAGACGCTGACCGTGAACACGGTGGGGACAGTGGTGGCTATGGCTTATCGGGGACAGACGGAAATTGAGCATGTCATCATCGGCAGCAACGTGACGGCAATCGGCAATTATGCATTCGAGCAGTGCTCGAACCTGCAATCGGTCACATACCAAGAAGGCTCACAACTGACAGATATCTATTTTTACGCCTTTGCCGGATGTACAAGCCTGACATCTTTCACTATCTCCGCTAGAGTGACGACAATCCAACACGCTGTTTTCGCTGGCTGCACGAGTCTGACGACGATTCTGGTGGATGAAGCGAACCCAAACTATAAGAACGAGGACGGCCTGCTGCTGACCAAGGATGGCTCGACGCTTCTGTTCTGTCCCTACAACAAGGCTGCGGGCCACTATACCATTCCCAATGGTGTAAGTCTTGTATATTGGGGAGCTTTCGAGAACTGCACGACACTGACGGACATCACCCTCCCTGCCAGCGTGACGATAATCTCTGCCTATGCTTTCTCTGGATGTTTGAACCTGGAGACGGTCTCCTTTGCCGAAGGCTCGCAATTAGAGACCATCGCCGTCGAAGCTTTCAAGGATTGTTCAAGCCTGACGACGTTCACTTTTGCCGAGAATACGCCACTGACGTTGATTGGGTCAAGAGCCTTCTCGGGCTGTACGAGTTTAGAGAGCATCGCTCTGCCCGACCATGTCGCGTACATCGGGGAAAGTGTTTTCGAGGGCTGCACGTCGCTGACGACCATCCATATCCCCGCCAGCCTGACGACTATCGGAAGCGATGCCTTCAAGGGCTGTACGAGTCTGGCGTCATTCACGGTGGACGGCGCGAGCACGACCTTTGCGAGCGACGACGGCGTGCTGACGAACAAGGAGGGCACGAGCCTGGTGTGCTATCCCCTCGGCCGGACGGCGACGAGCTATACCTTACCAGAGGGCATGACGGTAATCGATCCATATACCTTTAGCGGCTGCACGGCGTTAGAGACCGTCATCCTGCCCACAAGCCTGAAAATAATCCCAGATAATGCCTTTTACGGCTGCACAGGCCTGACTTCCATTACCATTCCGCCAAACGTGATAGCTCTTGGTCGCCCATTCTATGGTTGTACGAATCTCTCAACGATTATCGCCCTGCCGGAAACTCCACCACATGGTAATTCTTTAGCACTTAGTGGTTTCAATAAAGACTGTC
>Ga0310696_10008870_pt1 | contig 11682 bp, 6 predicted proteins | sample AusTroGonzalo_MG_4_FD_203885 | JGI IMG/M metagenome (GOLD analysis project Ga0310696, IMG submission 203885) | Bovine rumen microbial communities from tropical cattle in Woodstock, Queensland, Australia - Gonzalo_02 (v2) (version 2) | ecosystem: Host-associated > Mammals > Digestive system >...
TTATTTTGGGCCTTTTCCTATCGGTCAGTGCCTTTGCTCAGATTGACGTTAAAGGCCATGTGAAAGATGCTACAGGCGAACCCATTATCGGCGCAACAGTACGCGTAGACGGTACACAGACCGCTACTGTTACTGATTTCGACGGTAATTTCGTACTGAAAGCTAAACAGGGTGCAGACATTACCGTTACTTACGTTGGCTATCAAGACGCCAAGGTAAAGGCTGCTCCTAATGTAGTAGTAATACTGCGAGAAGATGCTGCTGTTCTTAACGAAGTAGTAGTTATCGGTTATGGTGCAGTCAAGAAGAGCGACTTGACAGGATCTGTTACTGCATTGAAACCAGATTCTAAGAACAAAGGTCTTGTAGTAAACGCTCAGGAGATGATGCAGGGTAAAATCGCAGGTGTTAATGTAACCAGCGATGGTGGTACCCCTGGCGGTAGTTCTACTATCCGTATCCGTGGTGGTTCGTCACTTAATGCATCAAACAGCCCACTTGTTGTAATCGATGGCGTGCCCATGGACGGCAATGGTGTAAAGGGTCTTGCAAATCCTCTCTCAATGGTAAACCCACAGGATATCGAGTCTTTCAACGTATTGAAGGACGCTTCTGCAACTGCTATTTATGGTAGCCGTGGTTCTAATGGTGTTATCATTATCACAACTAAGAAGGGCCGTAAGGGTAGTACACCTCAGGTTTCATACGCAGGAAGTGTTACCATGAGTATGAAGAAGAAGACTGTTGATGTGCTTGATGGTGATCAGTACCGTACATTGGCAAAGCAGATTTATGCAGGTCATATGAGCGAGGAGAGTATCCTTTCTCAGTTGGGCTCTGCAAACACAGACTGGCAGAAGGAAATATACCGCACAGCTTGGAGCCACGATCATAATGTGACTGTAGCTGGTGCATTTAAGAATCTTCCTTACCGTCTTTCTCTTGGTTATACCAACCAGCAGGGAATTCTTAAGACATCTGATTTCAAACGTTATACTGCTGCTTTGAACCTGAACCCATCGCTGTTCGAAGACCATTTGACACTGAATTTGAATGCCAAGGGTATGTGGGCTAGATCACAGTATGCAAATACAGGTGCTATCGGTGCTGCTGTAGCATTCGATCCTACTCAGCCTGTATATGATAGTACAGCAAAGAATTTTGGTGGATATTGGGAGTGGCAGATTCCTGGAGGTTCATTGAATGACCCTTCTTGGCCAACTACTACCAACCGTAACGCTACCAGCAACCCTGTGGCTTTGCTGAATCTGAATGATGATCATGCTATCAGCCGTTCTTTCATCGGTAATGCTGATATTGACTATAAAATTCATGGTTTTGAGGACCTGCGTCTCCACCTTACTTTAGGTGCAGATGTATCTGAAGGTAAGCAGTGGACTGATGTGGATGCTGCATCACCAGCTGCTATCTATTATGGTAACCATGGTTGGGACAAGATTACCAAGCGTAACCTTACCCTCTCTACTTATGCTCAGTATTATAAGGACTTTGCCAAGATTCATCACTTCGATATCATGGGTGGTTACGAGTGGCAGCACTTCTGGCGCTCTCAGCACAACAACTATTGGGGACTCTACCCAAGTACTAACAGTGAGCATCCTGGTGAGAAACACGATGAGTCTACCTATAGTTATAAGACCGAGAATTATCTGGTTTCATTCTTCGGACGTATGAACTACATTCTGATGGATCGTTACTATATCACAGCAACTCTGCGTAATGATGGTTCTTCACGTTTCAAAGACCACTGGAAGCTCTATCCTTCTGCAGCTTTTGCATACAAGATGAGCGAAGAGAAGATTTTCAAGAATATCGACTGGCTCTCTGACCTGAAGCTTCGCTTGAGTTATGGTAAGACTGGTCAGCAGGAGGGTATCGGCGACTACAACTACTTCGCTGTTTATGCAATGAATACTGGTGTAGGCAGCTACTATGATGTTAGCGGTGATGGTACACTGGCTCGTCCAGATGCTTACGACCCCAACCTGAAGTGGGAGACTACAGATACATACAACATCGGTCTTGACTTTGGTGCATTTAATCAGCGCTTAACCTTCAGTATCGATGCTTACTACCGTAAGACTACCGATCTTATTAATAAGGCGGATGTCGCTGCAGGTACCAACTTCAAGAATACTGTTTGGACTAACATCGGTAAGATGGAGAATAAAGGTATTGAGCTGACAATTGGTGCTAAGCCTATTCAGACAAAGGATTGGTTCTGGACCATTGATTATAACCTTACATACAACCACAATGAGATTACTGCTCTGATTGGTGGCGACGATCCAAACTACTTTGTTCCAACAGGTGGTATCGGTGGTGGTACTGGTGTAAACGCCCAGGCTCATGCCGTTGGTCATCCCGCTTATTCATACTATGTATATCAGCAGGTTTACGACAAGGAAGGTAAGCCAATCGAAGGTCTGGTAGTTGACCGCAATGGTGATGGTGTAATCACCGAGGCCGACAAGTACTTCTATAAGAGTCCTACAGCTCCTGTAACAATGGGTCTGAGCTCACGTCTGGAGTATAAGAACTTTGACTTTGGATTCACACTCCGTGCCAGCATTGGCAACTATGTATTCAACAACCTGATGTCGGGTAATGTTAACATGAGTGCTGGTGAGCTTTACTCAAATGGAAATAATTACTTTGGCAACCGTCCAGTTGCAGCCCTCGACTATAACTGGCAGACTTACGATCTTGAGGCTAAGCTTTCTGACCACTGGGTACAGAACGGCTCGTTCCTGAAGTGCGATAACATCACACTGGGTTACAGCTTCGATAATCTTCTGAAGATGGGTAGCTATAAGGGCGTAAGTGGCCGTGTATATGCAACTGCATCTAATGTGTTCTGCATTACTAAGTACAAGGGCATCGACCCAGAAGTGTTCGGTGGTATCGACAACAACCTCTACCCCCGTCCTATCTCATTCATCCTTGGTGTGAATCTGAACTTCTAACATTATAAATAAGGTAACAATGAAAACATATATTAAAAATATCATTCCGGCAGCTGCCTTACTCGTGGCAGTAGGATTCAGTTCTTGTACGAAGGATCTGGACGTGACACCTATCGACCCGAACCTGAATACAGAAATCCAGCCGGAGCAGCTCTTTAACAAGTGCTATGCAAATATCGCTGTGGCTGGTAACGGTGGCGCTAACGGCGATTGTGATGTCGATGGTATCGATGGTGGTACCTCTGGTTATGTACGCCAGATGTGGAATGCTCAGGAGCTTACCACCGATGAGGCTATCTGCGGATGGGGTGATGAAGGTATCGCTAACTTCTGCTACAATACTTACGATGCCAGCCATCCAATGCTGCGCGGTTACTATTATCGTTTGTACACAGGTATCTCTTTCTGCAACCAGTATCTGCAGGAGTTTAGTGACTATAATGCCGCTATGACAGCTGAGGTTCGTTTTATCCGTGCGTTGAACTATTTCAACCTTATGGACGGATGGGGAAATGTTCCTTTTGCTACTAGTATTACTTCTGAGAAACCTGTACAGTATTCTCGTCAGGAAATATTTAACTTTGTTGAGAGTGAACTGCTCGAGATTGAACCAAACTTGAATGCTGCTACAGCTAAGAAGTCATCCGACTCAGGTTATGGTCGTGTTGATAAGGCTGCTGCATGGCTGCTGTTGGCTCGTATTTATCTCAATGCCGAGGTTTATACAGGTACTGCACAGTGGGCTAAGGCTGCCGAGTATGCTAAGAAGGTAATGGATTCAAGTTACAAGCTGAATACTAATGGCGTTGGCGAATGGAGTGCATATCAGATGCTGTTCATGGGTGATAACGGTGAAACTAATGCAGCTTACGAGGCTGTATTCCCAATCCTGCAGGATGGTGTCCGTACAACCTCTTGGGGTACTACACTCTTTATGCTGGCTTCTACCCATGATGCTGATATGGCCGACTATAATGGAACAACAGAGGCATGGGGTGGTAACCGTGCTCGTCCTCAGCTTATTGAGAAGTTCTTCCCTAATCACGATGCTCCCGAAGCAGAGCCTGCTGATGTAGTGGTAGCTGCTGGCGATGATCGTGCAATCTTCGATACAAGAGGTCGTGAACTCGACAACACTGACCCAAGCACATTCAAGAGTGGTTATGCTGTAGCTAAGTATAATAACTATACAACTACTGGTGCCTCTACCAGCAGTGCACAGTTCCCTGATGGTGACTTCTTCTTGATGCGTGTAGCAGAAGCTTATCTTACCTATGCTGAGGCTCAGGCTCGCCTTAACGGTGGTGCTACAAATACTGAGGCTGCTAATGCTATCAACGCTCTCCGCACTCGTGCAAATGCAGATACTAAGGCCAACTATTCACTCGACGAGATTTGCGATGAGTGGTGCCGTGAGTTCTACTTCGAGGGCCGTCGTCGTATGGATCTTGTTCGCTTTGGTAAGTTTGGTGGTAGCAACGACTACCTTTGGCAGTGGAAGGGCGGTACATTTAATGGCCGTAACTTCGATGCTAGCAAGAACCTCTTTGCTATACCAACAACTGATTTGACAGCCAATCCAAATCTCACTCAGAATCCTGGCTATTAATTGGACATTTAACGACTAAAGAAAAATGAAGATGAAAAATATATTTAAGTCAACACTGCTGCTCATGTGCAGCGTGGGTTTGTTCGCAGCTTGTGCCGACGACAATGACTCTAATCCAACGATTAGTCAGCCTTCGACATTCGTTCTGAACACACCGGGCTACGCTAATATGCCCGTTAACTTGGAGACATCTACTGAGCTGCCATTTACATGGTCTTCGCCCGACTACGGTTTCCCCGTACAGGCAGAGTTCCAGTTGCAGGCATCTATCGATGGAAATTTCACTGTTTCGGTCGAAGAGGCTGAGGAATATGGCACTATCCCCGACTATTACGAGGTAAATTCTACCTTTACAGGTGGTACAGGTGCTATTCCTGCTGCTAAGCTTGCTGCTGCCGTCAATATGATGGGCAATTGGGCCGAGGGCGAAAAGCCTGAAACCGTTAAGCTCTATGTACGTGCTCTGGCTTCAACCAAAGGAACAAATACAGTTACATCAAATGTTGTAGAGATTCTGGTAGTTCCTGCCGACGAGATTGCTCCAGCATGGCCAATGTACATCTATGAGATTGGTAATGAGAGCGGTTGGGGTACACCTCATGCACTTTGCAGTCCTGCACAGGACGGTATCTATGTTGGTTTCTACTGGCTCGATGGTGAGTTCAAGTTCAAGCCAAACGAGAACGACTGGAATGGCGACTGGGAGTACGATGGAGAAGGTACAGACACCACAGGTAAGATTGCTGACAATGGTGGTAGCAATATGCCTGGTGTTGATCCTGGATTCTATCAGATTAAGGTCGACCTAAACCAGATGACCTACAATCTCCTGCCTATCACTAACATTGGCATCATTGGTGGCTTCAATGATTGGGGCGGCGATGTAGAGATGACTTACAATGTTGATGGTGGCTACTGGGAGTGCACAACTAGCGAGGTTACAGGCGAATACAAGTTCCGTGCTAACCACGACTGGGGCATCAACTGGGGTGGAACCGAGGACAACCTGACACAGGATGGTGCAAACCTGAATAGCGATGGTGGTACTCATACCTATAAGCTCTATATCTCTTATGAGGGTAACCATAAGGTAGTTATTGAGTAATCTAAAATAGTATACGAATATGAAAAAGATATTTTCACTTATAGGTATTGCTTTGCTGATGGCAAGCTGTACTGAAGATTATAAAGATTGGGCAAAACCATTCAGCAATGATCCTGAAGAGGCATTAAGCATAAGCTTTACTGCTTCGCCGGCAAGCCCTGTAGATTTTGCAACTATTGAAACAGAGAAAGTTCTGTTGTTCAATTCTACTATCGATGCCCCTGAGGGAGCTACTGCCGAATATCTTGCATATATTACCGACGAGAGCGGTGAGAACCAGTCAGAGGTGTTGACAGTCTCTGAGGATGGATATGTTGACGTTAAGGAACTTGAGGATGCTGTTTATTCGCTGTGGGGCCGTCGTCCTGTAGCTCGTGTCATTCCTTTGGTTGTTGGCGCTAATATCAGTGTTAAAGGAGTATCGTTTGTAAAGGAGTCAACAACAACTCTTACAGCAACTCCAAATGCACCTGAGATTGAGGAGGCATATTACATCACAGGTACTCCAAACGGATGGGATAATAATGACACCTCACTTGAGCTTACCAATGGTGGTGGCGATGTTTACGAGAATCCTGTATTCACCGTTCTTATTCCTTCTACAGGAAGTGATATTGAGTTTAAGGTAACACCTAAGTCGGGTCTTGGCGGCGACTGGAGCAAGTGTCTCACCGCTTCTGATACCGAGGGTAAGTTTGCAACTAACAATGCTGGTGGCAATTTGAAGGTTGCCCATGTAGAAGGTGCTAAGTTCTATCGTGTAACTTTCAATATGCTTGATCAGACATGGAAGTCAGATGCACTCAACTTTGCACAGTTCGTTTACTTCATCGGAGCTACTGATGGATGGTCAAAAGCAGAGCAAAAATTGGAGTCTCCTAACTTCGATGGTGTTTATACTGGCTTCGTATACTGCGCTGATCCTAATGGATGGGGCAATGAGTTTAAGTTCCAGCGTGTAGCAGGTTCTTGGGAAAACGAGATAAACAGCGGTACCTTTACAGGTGGCATCACAGGCGATTTCGCAGATGGTGGTGGTAACATTAAGGCAACTGCAGGCGAGGGCGTTTATTATGTTAAGCTTGATCTTGCTAACCTGACGTTGAATGCTACTTTCATAAACAACATGAATCTTGTTGGTGACTTCAACGGATGGAATGCTGCCGATGATGCACAGCAGATGACATGGAATGCTACCGACTATTGTTGGGAGATTACCGGTGCTGGCGTTAATGCTAATGGTTGGAAGTTTACTTCAAACAACACTTGGGATATCAACCTTGGTGGCACCATTGCAAATCTGGTGGCTAATGGTGATAATCTTAGCGTTGTTGGTACTACAATTAAGCTCTATCCTACACGTAAGACCTCTGATAAGATTTACTGCACAGTAAAGTAATCAGACTCTGATAATACAAATTCAAGCGGGCCGCTTTTCATAACGGCTCGCTTGATTTTTTTTAATATGTTTTAAATGATGCAACCGATTGCACGCAGTAACTAACAGATTTTAAGTCGTTTGGAGAATAACCAGACGGCTTTTTCTGTATCTTTGCACCGGAAATAATTAGATAACTAAAAGCGTATGAGAAGATTTTACTCCACATTGATGTTTTGTCTGGTTGCTATCACATCGATGGCACAGGGCTGGCCTGCTGATTACAATGGCGTAATGCTGCAGGGTTTCTTTTGGGATAGTTTTAACGATACTCAGTGGACGCGATTAGAAAAACAGGCCAATGACTTTGCGGGTACTTTCGACTTGGTGTGGATTCCACAGAGCGGTAACTGCGGTGGTACCTCCATGGGTTATGATGACCTGTATTGGTTTAGCAATTACGATAGTTCTTTCGGAAACGAGAACCAACTACGCTCTATGATTCAGACCTTCAAGGCTAAGGGTATTGGCACTATTGCCGATGTGGTAATAAACCATCGTAAGAATTTGAGTAACTGGGTTGACTTCCCCAAAGAAACCTACAATGGTGTTACATACGAGATGTTGTCTACTGATATCTGTGCTAATGATGATGGCGGAAAGACGAAGACATGGGCCGATCAGAACGGATATAGTGTTAGTAAGAATAATGACACGGGCGAAGGTTGGGATGGCATGCGCGATCTGGATCACAAGAGTGATAACGTGCAGACCATTGTTAAGGCTTACCTTAAATTCTTGCTTAACGACCTTGGTTATGCTGGTTTCCGTTATGATATGGTGAAAGGTTATTCTGGCTCATACACAAAATTATATAATGAGGATAGTAAACCTCAATTCTCTGTAGGTGAGTGTTGGGATGGAACATCTACTATAAGAAATTGGATTGATGCTACCGATAAGACCAGTGCAGCATTCGATTTCCAGTTTCGCTATACTGTACGAAATGCTATTAACAATGGAGATTGGACAAAACTGGGACAGAAGAACGAAAATAGTTATCCTCTTATTAGTAAGGACTATGAAAATGGAGACTATCGCCAATATGCGGTAACTTTCGTAGAGAACCACGACACAGAGAAACGTTCAAATGCTGCACAGGATCCTATCAAGAAGGATACTCTTGCTGCAAATGCATATCTGTTGGCAATGCCTGGCACACCTTGTGTGTTCCTGACTCACTGGAAAGCGTATAAGCAGGAGATAAAGTCGATGATTGCCGTGCGTAAGTTGGCTGGCATTACCAATACCAGCAGCTATACAGCACTTGCTAGCAATAAGAACTATTACGCCAGTTCTATTCAGGTAGATAACGAGGATAGACTGCTGGTTATAGTTGGCAAGAACACTAGTGGCTATACTCCTAAAAGTAAGTGGCAAGAGGTTCTCTCGGGCTATAAGTATAAGTATTTCCTGCCAAGAACTATGGAAACAGCTTTTGTAGACATGGTTTCTGGCGAATTCGATGAAGCATTCAAGGCAAAATTGATAGCGGTTTCTGCCGACGACGATGCAAAGTTGGTGTATACTCTTGATGGCACTGATCCTACAGCTAGCAGCACTAAGGTTGACAATGGTACTAGCATAGATATTACAGAGGATTGTACACTGAAAGTAGCTCTTCTGGTTGGTGGTGTTGTTAAAGGAATGGTAACTCGTGATTATACCTTTAATAAGCAGGAGAAACGTGAAATTACTGTATACGTAAATGTGGATAATGTTAACTGGAACTATGTAAACTTCTGGAGTTGGGGTGGCGATGGTAGTCATGCTCCTACCAGCAGTAATTGGCCTGGCGATAAGGTTACGGAAAAGGTATCCCAGGGTGGTAAGGATTGGTTCTGTAAGAAGTTCACTATTAATGGAGATGATGATGATGTTAGTTTGGTATTCAGTACAGGATCAGGAAGTCCGCAGACTGTAGATGTTACCAATGTAATGCAGACAACATATTTCGAGATTCTTTCAGAAAAAGATACTGAAGGAAAGTACAAGGTTAAGGATGTTACTTCATCATACACCGGCATTCGTGCCATCAGTGCTGATGTACAGGAGTCTACAAAGGTTTATACACTTGACGGACGACTGGTGCGCACAGCGCCTAAGGGCAGCGATGCCCTCAGCGGACTGGCCAAGGGCATATATATTGTAAACAAGAAAAAGTTCATATTGAAATAATTGGTTATTAGTTAGTGTTTAAGAAGGGCGCGGACAGCAAACCAAAGGTGTAGTAGGCAGGTTTGTATGCGTCCGTAGTGATGCTCCATCACCCTATATCGCTCCCATAGCGATTCGCGGTGGTGGAGTGTTGTTTGTCCCTCCTCGGTATAGTTGGCTACTACCATATTAAGGTTCAATAGCGGTATATTCTCTTTCTCGGCAGCTTTCATTACGCGTATGCACCAGTCTACATCGGCCGAATAGCGGTACTGCATGTCGTAAGGTGTGGCGATGGCGAAGTCGGTGCGGGCATAGAATGCCTGATGGCATACCAGCATGCCTTGCTTAAACGATTTCCACGTAAGGTGTTGGGGTGGTGCCAGTCTGCGATGGTGCAGGAAGTGCCCCTCGCCGTCAACAATATCGGTATCGCCGTAGAGCACGGCTGGTAGTTGACAATTGACAGTTGACAGTTGACAGTTCTTGGACGAGCCAAGCGGCGAAGCCGAGTGAGCTGTTTCTGCGATCTTACTGACTGTATCAGGTGAGGGTAGGAAGTCGCCGGCGTTCAAGAAGCACACGTAGTCGCCATCGAGACTGCGCAGGCCCTTGTTCATTGCGTCGTATATGCCCTTGTCGGGCTCGGATGTTACTTGTATGCGGTGTCCGTTCTCGGCTGCGTTCGAGCGGGCAATGTAATCATCTACCAGCTTCAGTGTGTCGTCGGTAGATGCACCGTCAATAATCAGGTGTACTATATCGGGATAGTCTTGCTGCAGAACACTGTCGAGAGTGCGCTGCAGTACTTTTGCGGCATTATATGTGATGGTGACGTAGGTAATGCGTATCATAGGTTGTAGTGTTTAAAGGCCATGGCCTGATGATAAACATCTAAATACTTCATTGCCACGCTCTGTTGCGAGTAGTTGTGTGTGACCTTGTGAATGGCATTCTCGCTTAGTGCCTTGTAGTCGGCCTCGCTGAGAATCCAGCTAATGCCGTGAGCCAGATCGTCGGCATTGCGATATTCGGCCACGTAGCCGTTCTTCTTGTGGTCAATCTCTTCGGGTATGCCGCCCACTCTGAATCCTACGCAGGGCACTCCGCATGCCATAGCTTCCATAATGGTGTTTGGCAGATTCTCGGATAGCGATGGCAGCACAAACACATCTACTGCGTTATATACATCAACGATGCGATGTTCATTGTTAACATAGCCCAGAGGGTAAGCATCAAGCGGCAGCTGTGATACAACTTCCTCGGCATGTCCGCCCAGAATAACTACTCCTGGCTTCTCTCCATCGGCATTGGCCAGTTGCTTGCAGGCTTCTATCAGGTAGCTCATGCCCTTGTTCTCGTTGGTTACGCGCTGCGATGCAAAGAGTATAAGCTTCTTGTTGGCAGGCAGACCTAAGCGCTGGCGAGCCTCCTGCTTATTACCTTTCTTATATATATGTGTGTCGATGCAGTTTGGTACGCTGGTTATCTTCTGTCCGTCGAGCAGTGCGCTCTTCTTGGCTTCTGATTCCAACCATCGGCTGCAGGCCACATAGTATATGTTCTCGTCTTTTATCATCGCAAGCTTCTTTTTCCATGTCTGGTATGACAGATCGCGGTTTGAACCATTGCCTGGCAGCAGGCGGCAGTTGCTGCAGCCGGTGGTGAACTTGCGGCAGCTAAGTGTTACGTGACAGATGCCAGTGGCGGGCCAGATGTCGTGCATGGTCCATACCACGGGTTTACCGCTGCGCAGTATCTTACGTATGTTACTAAGCGACAGCATGCCCTGGTTAATCCAGTGCAGGTGTATGATGTCGGCCTCTTCAAATTCACGTAGTTTTGTTATATCATTACCGGCGTTGGCTATGTCTATCTCAAACAGGTGGTGCTTGCTGAAGTGCAGATGGAAGAAAACCACCAGCCTCTCCCATAGGAAATTCCAGCGTTTCATGGGCGATTTAGGCAATTCGGCCACGGTAAGCGAGTCGGTCTCCTTCTCGCGTACCAGCATCTTTGCCTTAACACCATTATTTATAAGAGCCATCATCAGTCGGTTGGCTGCTACAGCCGCACCGCCTGTACGCTCGCTTGTATTTACTATTAGAATCTTCATCGTTTCTTAATTGCGCTACAAAGGTACGAATAAGTGATTATATATCCAAATATTATTGTTAAAACCAAGTAAAAATACGTAAATATTTGTTGTGTGCGTCCACAACTGCTTGACCTAAGTCAATAATAATGTTAAAAAATACACTTATTATGCTAAAACATTTGGTGGAATCAAAAAATCGTCGTACCTTTGCATCGTCAAAAGGTTAATAGATTAGATTGTTTTAGGTTAGTAGTAATATTTATAGTTTTAGGTTTTTAGTTATTGGTA
>Ga0310696_10008871_pt1 | contig 11682 bp, 10 predicted proteins | sample AusTroGonzalo_MG_4_FD_203885 | JGI IMG/M metagenome (GOLD analysis project Ga0310696, IMG submission 203885) | Bovine rumen microbial communities from tropical cattle in Woodstock, Queensland, Australia - Gonzalo_02 (v2) (version 2) | ecosystem: Host-associated > Mammals > Digestive system >...
ATACCAGAGCATTGACGCGGCGTTGCAGCTTGAGCAGGATGATATTGAAAGCGACTTCATTATCGCAATGGGCGATATGCTTCGGGATGGTTACTGGAACAACCAGAACTATATCGAAGGGCAGGAACAGCATCTGTACGATGACGCTGTTGAGCGCCTTGAGTTACTCAGCAGGCCGTCGGTTGAATATGATTTCAGTCTTGTAAGACTTCACAAGGACTTCGGCATACCGCTCGAGGACTTTAAGCTGAATGCGATATTCAAAATCCATGATGACGAGCTTGAAGTACATGACAGCCTGTTTATTACGGAGATCATCATTGGTGTAGACCATGAGGACGAAGGAAGTATCAGCGTATCCAATAAAGATATTACGTTAAACTCGAACGACCTCGGCGCTTTGTTGAGCCGAATGAGCCAGCTGGCCGACCTGATTGAACAAAAGAATACGCTATACAACAGGGCGCAGGCAATCTCGAAAGACAAGACGATTTTTGTGGATAGGCTTAACGGGCAGATTGATGTGGTAAAGAACCAGATCCTGTCTACAGTATCAAATTGGTATACGGACGACAACGGGAACATTATCTTCCTGAGTGCGGACGGCGGAAGCGCTATGATGCTGAGTGGTGCCGGATTTATGCTGGCATCGAGCAAGGATGCGGGAGGAAACTGGAACTGGAGATCATTTGGAACAGGGGCTTAAAACAACGGGTCCCTTTTACAGTAATGTAAATATTTAAACCGATTGAATTGCTGGAACACCCTTAGAGCCATATTACCACAACGTAGTGATGAAACAAACACAAGCGTGATGGTTTGAAAACCATATGGATTGGGCAATCAGCAGCCAAGCCCCGAACAGGGGAAGGTTCAACGACTATCCCGGAAGGGAGTAGACAAGAATTAGTCGCTCTTGTCGAAGTGGTCGGCTCCTCAAAAGAGGATGAAGATATAGTCTACTCTTACATGAAAGTGTGAGGTTGTATGATAGTTAAGAAAGGATAAAATGATTGGTATTTATCAAATAAAAAACTAGATTGATAACAAAGTATATATTGGGCAAAGTATCAATATAGAAAGCAGATTTATAAGTCATAGGAATGAATTGAGAAGGAACGATCATAGTAACTCGTATTTGCAAAACGCATGGAACAAATACGGCGAATCGTGTTTTGAATTCTCTGTTCTGGAACAATGCACAGAAGAAGATCTTGACGACAAAGAGTGTGCATATATTCGACTGTTTGACTCTATGAATCGTGACAAAGGATATAATCTTGAGTCGGGTGGGCATGTAAACAAACACATGTCAGACGAAAGCAAAGCAAGGATGTCTAAAGCAAAAGACGGCATGTATTGCGGAACGAACAACCCGATGTATGGTGTGCATCTAAAACATTCAGAGAAATGGAAACAATGGGCATCAAAAAGATTTTCCGGGGTGAATAATCCAAATTACGGAAAGCATTTTCAAGTGTCTGATGAAACGAGACGAAAATTGTCAGAGGCCAACAGAGGGGAAAGAAATGGATTCTATGGCAAACACCATACAGAAGAAGCAAAACGCAGAATGTCTGAGAAAAAGCGCGGGATGAAATGGTCGCTCGAAGATATATTAAAACGGGGCCAGAATAAGCGCGTAAGATGCTTAAACAACGGAATGGAGTTTGAATCGCTTTCGCTCGCCGCGCAATGGGCTGGAACAACGGCACCGGAAAGTATTAGCAGAGTATGCTATAAAAAACAAAAGACAGCCGGTTTTAATCCGGAGACAAAAGAAAAATATACTTGGGAATTTATATAACTATCATACACGGCGCAATGACTGACTATCACAGCGCTAATAAATCAGGGGTTTCACTGCGGACGAGATCGTAGCTGGGTTTATATCAGCAGATCGAATTGAGGCCGGGTCAATCGCGACAAACAAGCTTGAACCGAATGTAGGCGAAACGCTTGTGATTACCGGCAACCCGTCCATTACATCTTTGAACGACCAGATCGCTCCTCAGTTCGTTGTCGGTCAGGCATACAGCGAAGGCGACTTGGTAAACCATGACGGAGTCGTTTATGTGTTTACAGCAGATTACGCAGGCGGTTCGTTCGCAAACGCTCCGGTTTCTTCCACGAATGTAGCGACACAAATTGAACTGCTGCCAGACAAAATCATCCATTATGTCGGCCAGCAAGGATACAGCAAAACATATATACAGCCGACGGACCCTACGCTTGATCCTGACAAGGATGTTACGATCGGTGACTTCTGGATTGTGGGCGACGCGCAAAGCACATGGGGCGTTGCGAAGAACAGCACATGGGGACAAACCAAGGAAAGAGAATGGGGTTCGCTTGCCGGATATAAGAAGACGTTCTGCTGGGACGGAACGAAGTGGATTCTCGTTAACGATCTCGCGCAGGAAGCAACTGCATTCACGAGAATTACCCAGACGCAGTACATGATCCAGCAGGAAGTGTACAGGGCGAACGCCGCTGAAGGCGAACTGTACAGCAGTATCGAGCAGACGGCTGACGCTATTTCTGCGGAGATTTCAAGATCTACTTCCGCTGAAGAAAGACTGGAATCCAGAATCACGCAGACGGCAGTAGAAATCACATCAGAAGTAACACGGGCGACCGCAGCCGAAGGGACGTTGTCATCGCGGATTACGCAGAATGCGACTTCCATTTCTTCGGAAGTTTCGAGGGCGACCACTGCTGAAGGATCACTGTCTACGCGAATCACGCAGAACGCTAACTCTATTACTTCAGAAGTCACGAGAGCGAAGTCTGCTGAAAGCACGATGTCTACGAAGATCACGCAGAACGCCAACTCTATCAGTGCAGAAGTGACGAGGGCGACCACTGCTGAAGGGACAATGTCGTCAAATATCACGGCTAACGCAAACGCGATCAGCGCGGAAGTGACGAGGGCTACTACGGCAGAAGGGACTCTGTCGTCCAACATTACCGCAAATGCAAATGCCATCACGGCGGAAGTGACAAGAGCGACCACTGCTGAAGGAACAAAGTACACGCAAGTGTCCGGCATTACGATCACGTCAAGCGGCATTGATATCAGCGGCAGTCAATATGTCAAGATCGCGTCAGGCGGATATTTCCAAGTGACGACCGGGAACTTTGGGATTAACACGAACGCCTCTGACTATGTACTTTGGTCCGGCGCTTCGACTGCGGCAAACTCGTCGTTCTGGATTAAGAAAGACGGATCGTTCAAGGCGACAAGCGGAACAATCGGTGACTGGACAGCTACGACAGGGCGTCTGTACGCAAGCAGCGGAACGACAAAGGTTGTGCTTGACAGCTCGAGTACGCTCTATCCTCTCAGCGGAACAACATCACCGAACAGCAAGATGTACGCGTTCTGGTGTGGATCGGACAATCCGAACACGGCTCCGTTCTCTGTGACAAAAGACGGCATTGTAACGATACAAAGCCTGCGGGTCAAGACAGACACCAATGAATACACTACTGTTGATATGACGAAATGGACTTCGACAGACACAGAGGGCGGAGACACAGACCCGATGAGCGAGGCCATGGGCAAACTGAAGTTCCAGACCGTAAAGAGCATCACGTCTAACGCCGACGGTACAACGACGATTAAGATCACAAACGGCAACTCTGCCGGGACAAGGACAGTAACTTTTAATGGTGCCGCTTCAGTAAGCGCAAGGGGTAGTTGGAGCGGCAGTACGTTTACGGCGACCCCAAAGATTTACAAGGACGGTGCATGGACAGATGCAGGCGGATCGTCTACATCGACAACGATAAGCGGCGCGTGGACAAAACCGAACCCGCTCGCGACAAACAATAACTTGTTCGTTGTGTCTGCCAATAACGGCGGCGGCGATCTGTTTAACTCCGGCGAGATCAGCGTTACGAAAACATACCAGTCGAATTACCATACGTATTTGCTTGAAGTATACGCAGGCTCCACGCTTACATTTTCAACATCAACGGATTCGACCGCGTATACTACAGGCGTTAACGCCGTTCAGGTAACTGGCGCATGGGATAAAGTCGGAAGCGGAACAAACGATAACCGACTGACTATCAGCAAAGTCACATCAGGAGGATTGAGCAGCCTGAATTATGTCGTATCGGCAACAGCGGGGATTGTTTTTAATGATGTGACATGCACTTATCAGGCGACTGCTGTTGCGAAAGTTGACGGAGTACAAAGAGGAGATACGTCAACGGTAACAAGCGGTCTGGAGGCAGCAGAAGGAGGATTCTCCAAGAGCATTAAAAGAATGGTACCGTTTGTAGGAAGTGGAAGCCAGACATGCTACAGCGATAAAATAGCGACGATCACATCCAATGGTACATATTATGCTTGCGCTGTCGGCGCTGATAGTTATAACGGATCATACAGTCATAACGATGCATATGATTCGCCTTATTATTCTACCGCAAGGTCGTTTAAAGTCGATGTCGCATCGACAAACCCGTATCCGCAGACAAAGACATTTACATGTACAAAGGCGCAGGGCGGAAGTCAATGGACGTATGAGTTCAGGTGGACGGACAACGGAACCAACCCGCAGAAGTTTACGGTAGGCAACACATACAAGTTCCACAACAACAGTGGTTATACTTGATGAAACAAATAAAAGATAATAAAGGAGAAAAAGGAAAATGAAAACAACACAGGGGAAAGCTGTTCGGGCGTATAAGGCGCTTATGGAGATTCAAATGCGGAAAGAAGTTACAACGACAAAGACCGGGAGAATGCTGTTCGACTTAAAGCGTACTCTTGCGCCATCATTCGATTTCCAGTGCCAGAGAGAAGAAGAAATCGCGGCCAAGCTTGGCATTATTATTGATAAGATGAGCGGTAATTTTATTATTCCGGCCAACGAGGAAGGCGCGAAGAAAGAGGAACAGCTCGCCAATGAATTTGCAGAGCTTGCCAAGTTTGAAATCGAAATCGATGTAGATCCTGTTGTTATTCCGGAGAGCGAGGAATTGCACCTTAACATGGACGAGTGTGAGGCGCTCGACGGGTTTATTGAGTTCGAGTAACTGTCTGCAAAAACCTTGTATTATTTAATAATTTAATAGGGGAAGACTATTTTCTTACAGCGTCGGCAAGGCACCAGTCGGCGCTGATTTTTTTGTATTGAACGAGGTGACAGCACAATGAGCAAGAAGGTCATTGTGACCTATTCAAAGAGCAAGCAATCTGTTACTCGTGCGCTGCACCAGTATGACTATGGTCAGGTTCTTGTTTTTGATGGGGAGCAATTCCCGGAACTGAACGAGTTTCACTTTTCCAACGACGGAGACAAAAAAGTAACCGTCGTGTTCGGAAACAACCGGGGCGTCAGGATACCGGATAAATACCTGAAGACTGGAAAAGATATTGTCGTATACGCTTACTCGCATGTACGTGCGTGTGACGGCGAGTCTGTCTATAAAGTACTTATCCCGGTTGAAGAACGCGGAGCGATCGAGAATCAAGACACGCCGACGCCGGTCGAATATATTTTTGATGGCAAGGACGCGGCCTATGAAGACATAACGCCGTGCAAGACAGAGGAATATATCTTTGACGGACGCGATGCGTCTGACACATAACAGGAAGGAGTGAAAGACGCAGATGTCTGTCGTATACGCAAGAGTAGCGCCGAAGAGAGACACAACGGCGAATTGGAATAAACATCCGGATTTTGTACCGTTCCGTGGCGAGATTGTTATCTACATGGATTACAAGACAAAGATACAGGACGATAAGAAGGTTTGCATTCCGGGATTTAAAGTTGGCGACGGAAGAACGCCTGTGAGCGAACTGCCGTTTGTTGACTTTGGCGGAGGCGGAACGGTTGACGCGTCCATTAATGGCGTTCCGCTTGAGGGCGATCTTACGTCGGAGGACCTCGGCATTCAACCTGCCGGAGATTATCCTTCGGCTGAGTTTACAGCCGATGATATCGATAGACTGATTGATGAAATTGAGAATCAGAATGGAGATTAAATAATCGGCATTATTTTTTGAAGAAAGGAGTAATGTCAAATGGATGATCAGAAACAATATGTGGGTTCAATAGGCGTTCAGCATTTGTGGGAAAAGATCACGCAGTTGTTTGTACGCAAGGATGGCAACAAGGTTCTTTCTGATAACAACTATACAGATGCTGAGCAAGCAAAGCTGCACGGCATCGAGGAAAACGCGAACAATTACAGTCTTCCGATCGCGTCCGCGAACGTACTGGGCGGTGTACGGATCGGTGACGGTATTGAGATTGACCAGAACGGCGTAATCAAGACGGTTGTTAATCCGAGCATCACGATGTCTTGGGACAATATCACGCATACGCCGACAACGCTGGAAGGCTACGGAATTACAGACGCGGCGACGAAGCTTGAACTGGCTGAAGTAATCGCCGAGATGAAGAAGCTGTTCAAGTTCTGCGGAACTGTTAACACAGTCGAAGATCTTGAAAACATTGTCGCGCCGAACATCGGCGATGTTTACAATGTCCGTGCCGACGGTAACGACTACGCGTGGAATGGCGAAGAGTGGGACAGCCTTGGCGCTATCATCGATCTGAGCCTGTACTGGTCCAAGGCGGAACTGGTCGAAATTTCCAACGAAGATATCGACGTGATTACGGGTTCCGCGACAACGGCTGGCGCGTTGAGGCGTATTGTCGAAAACGGCGGCGACGCGATCCTGATGGACAACATGACCATTACGGAACCGATGTCTGTTGATAAACCGCTGATTCTGGACCTGAACGGATATACACTGGCGTCTCCGATCACAGATGGCCCCCTGTTCGACGTTGACGGCGGCGAGCTGACGCTGAAAGGCAACGGCGGGATCACGACCGGCAAGTGGATCGCACAGGCAACTAATGGCGGTCAGGTGACGATCGAAAGCGGCGAGTACAACACGAGTAATGAAGCATTCAAGGCGATCGGTGAAGGTTCAAAAATAGTGATGAACGGCGGCAGCATCCACGGTGTTGAATGCGCTCTTGGTGCAAACCGTGGCGCTGAGATCGAACTGAACGGCGGTACTGTTATCACAAGCGATAACATGGGCATCGGAACGAACGGGTCCAGCGGCGAAGGCGGAAACAAGATCGTGATGAACGGCGGCGAAATTATCGGTAGTATTTCCAGCAACGGATATGAAGCGATCGGCGTGTATATCGCGAATAATGACTCGTTCACAATGAACGGCGGCAGAATCGTCGGCCACGGCGGCGCAGGTATCCTGATGAGGGCAGGTACCGTTGTGATTAATGACGGCGAAGTGATTGCCGAAGTTTCCGATAACCGTCCTGCCGGATCGACCGGATGGATCGGCGACAAGAAGAAAGCCATGACGCAGACGGCTGTTATCTATGACGAGGCATCCAATTATCCCGGAAAGGCCGGTATGAGTCTTACGATCAATGGCGGCACATTCAACGGCGTTGCGCATTCTGTTGAAGTGCTGTCTAACGAAGTCGAACCTGCCGTTACAATTACGGGCGGCGAATTCACTCCTGCTTATCCGGAAGAATAAGTAAGGAGTGATTCAGATGTCAGTACTAAGTAAATATGTAAGTTACGCTAAACTTGAACGGTTCTGGCAACGTATCACACAACGCTATGACAAAAAGCTTGACAGCGTAACAAACAAGGACGACACAGTAGAGGTTTTGTTTGGGCGCGAGATTGGCGTAAGAGTTTCGCCAAGAACGAACAACCTGCTGAAAGTCAAAGATGGGGAAGGCTTGTATGTAGCTCCCATGCACAAACTCACATTCGGGTCCGATCAGGACTACACATATGACGGTTCCGAAGACCTGACCGTACCGGTATATCCGGGAACGGTTGACGAATAAAAATAAAAAGGAGAAAAAAGAACATGGCAAATATGATCGTTGAAGATGGCAAATTTGTACTTTCTCAGGAGATCTCGGCTGCTGGTACTATAACCAAAACCCTGTCTACCCAGAACAAGTTTGTTGACAAAAACATTGATATCGTAACTGTTACCCCCGAAGGTGTGCTGGGATCCGGCTCCGGTTCCGCTGAAGCCAGCTCTACCGCTACCGGCCTGCTTGGCACCGCTTCTTCTTCTCAGCCTGCTTCCGGCGCGTATATCAAGGTCGAAGCTGACGCGAACGTTGCTGTAAGCACTTCCGGTTGGATTGACGCCGGTGAAGATGTGGACGTATCTATCGCCGATGTGTACTATCCCGTGAACGAGATGGCGCAGACCATCACCGGCGCTGGACTGAGCGAAGGCGCTAAGAGCAGCGCTGTGACCTCTGACGGCTGCTACAACGGCACTTCCTATGACACCTCCGATAAGGTGAAGTTCGAGTCCGGCGAAGCGAACGGCAACTACAAGATCCATGCCAATGGTAGTGTTACCGTTAACCGTGCCGCTACCACCAAACAGGTAACGACCCCCGGTTATGCAGCAGCCGATGGATCCGCCGTACAGGCGATCGCAGCAGACAGCATCACCGTGACCAACCCTGATGCGGCTTACTACATCAAGAAGTCCACTCTGAGCGCTTCTTCCGTGACGCCCAGCACCTCTCAGCAGACCGTGACGATCGGCGAAGGTTATGCTCCCGCTGACCGCACCGTGACGATTGCCGCGATGGCCTCCGGTTCTGCTTCTTCCAGCATCGACAACACCGGCCTGTCCACCTACTTTAACACAGGATCTCAGGCGTCCCATGATGTCGAACTGATCCCGCAGCACAGCATTGATACAGCCGGTTATCTGGCTGCTACCGCCAATCCTGTTGACGGTACTTCTGCTTACTACAGCATCAAAGAGCAGACCGTGACCGAGACGGCCACCACAGTGAGCGGAACAACCGCTACCCGTGGCACCCGCACCGAGAGCGTCGGCTGGAACGATACCGAAGAGACGCTGAATGTTGCGACCTTCGCGAACTCCGGAACTTCCGGCGAGAGCTACGTTGACATTTCTGCCACGACCGCTGCTCCCGTGCTGGTTTCCGGTGACTATCTGTACATCAACAAAGGTTGGACCGATAACCTGAAGATCAGCCTCGCTAAACTGGTTCCCGACGGATCTGACGTGAAGGGACACAGTGAGTACATCCTGTCCGGCCACAGCGCTTATGACGATGACGGTACTCTGGTTGCTGGTTCTATCCCGACCTATGACGGTGCTTACACTGTTGCGTAATTATCATCTCTGAGTTGTAGAAGGAATTACAAATACGGCCCCGCAGATGATTAAGTCTGCGGGGCCTGTTTTGTAAAAGAAAGGAGATGAAATGTCAATGCCCCAGTTGGTAAATAATGCTGCGAGTTTAACGATCGCAAAGAAGACAGGGACGGTACTGACATTACTGACGAATCAAAAGTATGTTGACGCGAATCAACAGTTTACGATCGGCGTTCAGGATGGTGCAAGCGCGGCCAATACGGCAAGCGCTGATGTTAGCGTCGATTCTACTGCCGCGACTTCAGGCGGCACAAATATCAGTGCGGCTGTTGGGAGCAAAACGACAACAGAGCCTTCGAGCGGATTCTTTATCAGGATGAACGCGTCCGGGTCCGGAAGCTCAAAGGTAACGACAGCAGGTTGGCTTGACGAGGGCAATCTTGCGGTGGCGTCTACGCAGGAAACAAAGTATTTCCCGATCGCGGCAGGCGACGTTACGCAGAATGCGCCGACAATCAACGCAAGCACGGGCGTCGTGACGGCCTCTGTAAGTACAACAGCCGGATATATTCCTACAATCGCTGTAGCTGACAGCAATACGTTGCAGCTTTCAACGCAGGATGCTGTGACAGTAACGCCGACAAGATCCGAGCAGACTATTGTGACTGCCGGTAAATATACATTAGGCGCTGTTAAAGTGTCCGCTATTCCGAGTTCATATTATACGCTTGACGAGCTATTCCCGGTTGGGTCGCTTTATGCAAACGCCACGGGAACGAACCCAAGCATTACACTCGGATACGGGACATGGACGCTTATCCGGAACACACCATACAGATGGGGAGATGTTTCGGCAAATACATGGGACGAAATGAAGGACGACACATGGTCGTTTGAAGATAAAATCGCTGATACAGTGTATGTGTATCGCAGAACGGCATAAGGGGTGAATCATTACAATGGCAACATATACTACTAATCTTAATTTGACAAAACCGGATTATACGGATGCTGCGGACGTCGCTGTAATCAATACAAATATGGACACTATTGATACCGCTGTGACGGCGAAAGTGCCGAAGGCCGGTGGTACGATGACTGGTGACCTGACATATACGAACCTGATCGGTGCGAACAATGGCGTGAGTACGAGTAGCAAAGTTGATGCAACCAACTTCAGGGCGCTGTATAACTCAACACTGAAAGCAAGGCTGTTTGCAGAGAGTGGCGGCGGGTTGCTGTATCTCTATTCGCAGAATAACAGGCTTGGATATATCAGCCGCACATCTGACGACCTGATGTCGTTCACCGTTTTTGACAGTGACGGAAACGCGAGAACGATGTCTCTGGACGCGGCGAACAACAAGGTGCTGGCAAACGATTTTACCATTCCAAGCGTTACAAGCCTTCGTACTCTGAACGACAACATGGGTACGCTTCGTGAGGTTCCGTTTGCTGTCGCGGTAAGTGACTGGAGCGGAAGTGGCACATTTACGGCAAACTTCACGACGGCTTATGTTACGTCCACGTCGAAAGAAATCGTTATGTTCGATTCTTCTCTGCGGACGTATGGCACAGCCGATATTAACACCGCGAAGAAATCCGGCGGTGGCGGCATTACATTTACGACGAGCAAGAAGCCTACGGGAACAATCACCGGTACGATCTTCGTGTTTGCTGCGCAGGATGGTAAGGTGCCGTACATCATCGAAAATACGGTAACGCCGATCGCCAATGGCGGTACAGGCCAGAGCAGCCTCGCAGGTGCGCAGTCTGCGCTTGGCATTACTGCTCTGTCGAACCAAATTGGGACGTTAAATAGCAAATTAACTACGGAAGATGCCACTGTTTCTTGGGAAAGTGTAACTGGATTCACACCACTTTACGGGGATTTATCAAGATTCGGAAATGTTGTAACATACAGGATTACATTTACTGCGAGTAGCAGTGGCATTCAAGGAAATGGGCTGAAACTTGGCACTATTCCTTCTGCGTTTATCCCTCATGCAAATCGCACTGTGGATGGTCTTGGCGGTTATAACTCAGATGCTTTTACTACTATAGGTATAAGATTCAAAAGTAATGGTGATTTAGTTACATCAACGGGAAGCGGATTGGTAAAGGGAAGTTGTACATTTAATGGTGCTTATGTACTATAAGTCGGTAAAAGGTTGAGCGGTAGTGTGTTAAATTGAAGCATTGATGTAATAAATCTTGAGAGGAACAGTATGAGAAATGGATACATGAAACGCAAAGCATACCGAAAAGCACGATGGCGAAAAGTAGTTTATCGGTTTGCAAAGAAAATGTTTGATGGATATAGCTTATATATTTTTGAGAACGAGTAGTGCATTAAATCGGCACTGAGGTACGATATGGACAAAGATTTAGCAGAAGCGGCACGGAAGGGATTTTGTGAAATGCTCATTGAAGAACTCATAAAAGATGTTCAATGGCTTAAATCGCAAGAACCACCAGCAGACTCTGTTTCGCTTCATATTAGG
>Ga0310696_10008872_pt1 | contig 11680 bp, 13 predicted proteins | sample AusTroGonzalo_MG_4_FD_203885 | JGI IMG/M metagenome (GOLD analysis project Ga0310696, IMG submission 203885) | Bovine rumen microbial communities from tropical cattle in Woodstock, Queensland, Australia - Gonzalo_02 (v2) (version 2) | ecosystem: Host-associated > Mammals > Digestive system >...
AAAGCATTTGTCAATTACGCCCGGCAGGAGTTGCCCTCCAGCGCTTTAGTGGAATAGCGCGCTTACGGGCCGGCCACTGTAAAACGCTTTGCCCGTAGCGTTTTACAACCGTGGCTTCAACTCCATGGCGCCTCTACGTAAAAAACCCAGTTGGCCGGTAAAGCCTATGGGTTTCCGCCGGTAACTGGGTTTTTTACGCCCGGCAGGAGTTGAACCTGTAACCCGCGGATCCGAAGTCCGCTGCTCTATCCAATTGAGCTACGGGCGCATTTGTTGGTATTTAGGTACAAAAAAAGGGTGGAAGACGGGACTCGAACCCGCGACAACCAGATCCACAATCTGGCGCTCTACCAACTGAACTACTTCCACCGTTCGTGCTTGTGTAGGATGAACCAAAACAGGTTTTCTGTCAATAACTCATCCGTTTTTCAAAATAGTCAAAAGCCTTCGAAACAACCGCATTCATAATGAAATAGAAAAGGCCTGCAATGAAGATGGGCATTACGCTGAACATCCTGGCGCTGGCCGTCTGTGCGGCTCTGAAAAGCTCTGCAACTCCTATGGTCTGGGCAAGGGCCGTATCCTTTACAAGGGTGACAACTTCGTTGCCGATTGAGGGAAACACTGTGCGTATTACCTGGGGGAGTTTGATGGAGAAAAACTCAGTTCTCTTACTCAGTCCCAGAACATAAGCAGCCTCGTGCTGACCCGGATCAAGACTCTGGATTCCTCCCCTGTAAATCTCTGCAAAATAGGCACTGTAGTTGATTACAAAGGCTATAATACAGGCGGTAAAACGCGGAAAGGAAAAACCGAAAACATAGAAAGGTGCAAAATAAACAAAGATGAGCTGAAGGATAAGCGGTGTTCCGCGCATTATCATGATGAAGATGCTTACCGGAACACTGATTATCTTGAATCGGCTCATCTTACCTGCCGCCACGACAAAGCCCAGCGGCAGGGAGAAAATGAGGGTAAGTGCAAATATTTTCAGAGACTGTCCGGAGCTCTGTAATATCTGCAGTGCGACCTGTCCCATCAGTTACTTTCCAATGGTTGTGATGTCAGCACCAAGCCACTTGATTGCAATCTGAGCCATTGTTCCGTCAGCTGCCATAGCCTTCATCTGCTCGTTGACTGCTTCTGCAAGTTTGATCTCACCAAGTCTGAAACCTACTGCGTACTCTTCCTGGGCAAGAACTTCGTCGAGGATGCGGATATCCTTTGTCTTTGCAACTTCGATTGCAACAAGGAGGTCCATGACAACAGCGTCACATCCGCCAATCTCAAGGTCCATGATAGCCATCAGGTTGTCGTTGAACTCTACCACACCCTTGATTGAATTCTTGAAAGAAGCTGTTTCTTCAATTGCATCACCTGCTGAAGAACCACCCTGGATTCCGATTGTCTTTCCTGCAAGGTCTGCAAGAGTCTTGTAAGAAGACTTGTTCATGACAACAACTGCCTGTGCGTTGTTTACATAGCTGTCGCTGAATGTAAGGGCCTTCTTTCTTTCCTCTGTTACTGTAAAGCCGTTCCAGATGCAGTCGATCTGCTTTGTTGCAAGCTCTGTTTCCTTTGCATCCCAGTCGATGGGCTGGAGAACAAGTTCAACACCAAGGCGCTTACATACTTCACGTGCAACATCAATATCGAAACCTACGATTTCATTCTTCTCGTTTCTGTAACCGAAGGGAGGGAATGAATCGTCAAGACCGAGAACGAATGTTCCCTTGCTCTTGATGTACTCGAGGCTGTTGTCGCCTGATTTCTCTTTACTTCCGCCAGCGAAGACTGAAGCAACTGCCATTAATACAACCAATAATACAACTGTGATTTTTTTCATCATCTTAAAATATTCCTTTTAAATTGGATTTTGCCTGCAGATTTTTTATGTAGCCGTAAAAAAAGAAAAACACACACCCTCACTGGGCGTGATGCAGATGATGACGGAGGACGTATGATTTTGCTGTGAATGCTGACTTCATATTACGTTTTTCCTCCTGTCTGAAAGTTTCTATAGACAGTAATCTATCGCAAAGCAGAAAAAATGTAAAGTGGTGATTTTGGAAAAAAATACAAAAATGGAGTCAATTATTTATAAAAATGCAAAAACAATGAGGCAGGGATATTCCCCTGCCCCATCTTAATTCTTTTAAAGAGTACTATTAGAATGCAGCTTTCCAGAGACCGTGGAGATTGCAGTATGCATAAACAGCAATCGGATCTTCGTCTTCTGTAAGTGCAAATCTTGTCATTGGAACTTCGCCGGCCTTGAGAACGTGTCTCTTGACGCCCTTTGATGTCTCAAGTGTGATCCACTGGATAAGATGCTCTTCAGTCATGGGATGTGCAACGGAACCGACCTTGATTACAACACAGCCCTTTTCAAAGGAAACTTCCGGAACATGCTTCTCTTTTGCAGCATCTACGGTGTTGGGAGTAAGAACACTCATGCTTTCACCACAGCAAACAGGATTGCACTTGTCGTTGACAGCCTCCACAATGTTTCCACACTTTTTACAGTAATAATACTTAACCATAAAATCTCTCCGTGCAAACCATGATATTACCAATCAGGTCTGAAGTCAAATAAATCATACTTATCTCAGCCAGAAGCCTGAGTCGGGAACTTTGTTGCCTATAGCCTCGGGATCAAGTTCAAAAAGTATATCAAAATAGGAATTGCACAGCTTTGCAGCCTCATCACCATCAAGATACACCAGGGCGCAGTAAGGAATGGCAGCTTCTGCTGTAGCTGCAGCCATTATCCCAAGTTCCTCTATCTTCAAAGCTGCCTCATGGGGGTTTTCATTTACAAGACTTACAGACTTTCTGTAGGAATCTGCTGCGTTTTCAAAGGCCTTGCGGTTCTCACGTGCAAAACTTCCGGAGGCCACAAGGATACTCATCGGATAATTATCAGCACCTGTTTTTTCCTTCCACTTCTGCTGTACATCGGAGATGACCTTAACATTGCTGTTTGCATTAAGAACCATTGTTACAAACGGCTGGGGAAGAAGGGCAAGGTCTGTTTTGCCTGCAATGAGCAGCTGGGCAAGCTGGGCCGGTGCTGAAACACTGTAGTCCGGTTCATAGGACGGGTAGAGAAGTCTTGCCATGTGGTCGGGAGTACCGCCTGCGCCGGGAACGCTTACTTCAGATGACGATTCATTTGTTCCGATAAGGCTGAGCATACCCTCACCCACAACTGCCACGGCCTTTATATCAACACCTATGTTGTACAGGGTAAGGGCCACATTTGCAGGAAGAACGGCCATATCAAGTTCACCCTTCAGAATACGGGCAACAGCCTCGTTGGGCGATGGATAGACGGAAAGATCAAAACCGTCTCCAAGCATCGCACTTGAAAAACCTGTAGGTCCCTGCATTACTGCAAGGCTTACATTTTTCGTTTCTTTAATCGGATGAGCAAAGCAGGATGCAAGGATTATTGAAAACAAAATAACAAGAAAAGTTTTCTTCATACTGTCCTTATACCACAAAAGCCGACAAAGCAATATACTCAAAGCATGATGCTTACAGAATGTGACCTTTCATTGAAGCAGACACTACAAAGCGGTCAGACCTTCCGTTCATACGAGAAGGACGGAATCTGGACTGTTTTCTCAGGCACGGATCAAAACGTAAGAGTTCTTAAAATATCCCAGGACAACCTTGGTCCTGCCCAGGAAGACGAGTTCTGGAGCAACTACTTCGATCTTCAGACAGACTACAGTGCAATGAAGGAGCGCTTCTCGAAGGTATCGCCCGTCATGGAGCGGGCATGTGAGTACGCCCCGGGAATCAGAATCCTCAGACAGGACAGCTGGGAGGCCCTTGCCTGCTTTGTTGTCTCACAGAACAACAATATAAAGAGGATTGCAGGCATAGTGGACAGGATCTGCACACGATTCGGCAAAAAGAACGAAGACGGAGTGAGCGGCTTTCCCTGTGCACGCACATTGGCAGATGCCCCTCTTGATAAACTTAGGGACACAGGGCTTGGCTTCCGCGACAGCTATATAAAGAACACAGCCTGTGCGGTTCTGGACGGAAAGCTTGATTTCGAATTTCTGAAAAGCGCCCCGATTGACGATGCAAGAAAGGCCCTTGTATCGGTAAAGGGCATAGGCCCCAAGGTTGCCGACTGCGCTCTGCTGTTCGGCTGCCACAGACTTGACTGTTTTCCCATGGACGTGTGGATGAAGCGCGTCATGGCCACATATTTTGAAGGTAAGGACGGTTCCATATTCGGTGAGAACGCAGGTGTTGCCCAGCAGTACCTGTTCCACTGGGCAAGAACCGCGGGAGAGATGAAAAATGATCTTTGACACACTTGCAAATCTTGAAACCTACGCAGCAACAGTTCCTCAGCTCAGAACAGTTGCACAGGCAATGGACCATGACAATGTCTACGACGCCGCACCCGGACATTACACAACACCTGACCCCAACGTTGAGTACGATGTTCTGGTTTACAAGACCCAGCCTGGGAACGGCCAGTTTGAATTTCACAAGCATCACACCTATGTAGAGATTGTCCTTGAGGGCAACGAGCTGATGAGCACCACATGGAGAGAGCTCAAGGATACTGCCCAGGTTTACAGCAGCACAAACGACACAGGCTTCTTCAATTCAGAACCCCTGTCAGTACTCAGAGCCTCACAGGGCAGATTTGCACTCTTCCTTCCCGGAGAGCCCTTCTGCACCGGAATCAGAACTGATGAAAGTGACGCTGTAAAGAAAGTGGTTTTCAAGATCAACGAGAAGTAAGATCTGTTATTGTTTTTGAGTAGGCCTTTGCAAGTTCCTTGTCGTGTGAAACCCAGATTACCGTACGCCTGTCCTCTTCAAGCATTTTAAAGAAAACCGAAGCAAGGCTCTTCTTAAGATTCTCATCCAGATTCTGGAAGGGTTCATCCATAAGTATCACATTCGATTTATAGCAGAAGGCACGTGCAAAGGCGGCACGCTGTCTTTCACCGCCTGAAAGCTCAGAAGGAAAACGCTCTGCCTTGTCTGAAAGACCTGCAAGTTCAAGAAAGTGCCTTGCACGGGATTCATCGTCACAGACAAGGGTGCAGTTCTCAAGTACTGTGCGCCAGGGAAGGAGCCTGGGTTCCTGGAAAAGATAACTTACAGGGCCCTTCTCCCCATCTTCAAATATTACCTTTCCGCCTGTGGGTTTCAGAACTCCTGCAACTATGTTCAGAAGTGTTGTCTTTCCGCAGCCCGAGGGGCCTGTAATGCAGTAGACACCGCCCTGTGGAAGATTCAGGGAGAAGTTTTCAAACACTTTTACAGTGCTGCCATCGTGGCTCTTAAAGCTCTTGCTTATGTTTTCAAGCTTCAACGCTGTACCTCCCTGAAAGTTTCTTTCTGATAATCAGAGAGAAGACGGCATCACCTGCAAAGGTGAGTACAACAGCTACAACTGTCCATGCAAAGACAGAGGCAGTATCCAGACGCACCTGGGCAAGCTGGAGGCTGCGTCCTATTCCGCTTGAAGGCACTGTAAGGACCTCTGCTGCAATTACAACCTTCCAGATCATTGCAAGGCTCTGCTTTGCCCCTGTCACATAGGACGGAACAAGGGACGGAATGACAAAGTTGAAGAAGTACTTTTTTCCGGAAATCCTGTAAACAGAGCACATCTGAAGCAGTTTTTCATCAAGACGGTGAGTCCCGTTGAGAACCTGCACATACATGACCGGAAAGGCCATCAGAAAGGCTGCAAACACAGGAACTGTTCCCGTGGAGAACCAGATGAATGCCAGAAGGATAACGCTCATCACAGGCGTGGCCTTCAGAAGTGTTATGAAGGGACTCAGGGCAGCATCAAGGGCCGGGAAAAGGCCTGCAGCAGTACCCAGAACACTTCCGCATACAAAGATTATAAAGAAGCTGAAAACCGCTCTGAGAACGGTTGAACCCACGTTTTTCAGAAACTGGGAGCTTGCAAAAAGCTTTACAACCGAAGATGCAACTTCAAAGGGAGACGGAAGGATTACAGAAGCACCCACCATGACCGAAACAATCTCCCAGATGAAGATCAGGGCTATGCAGGAGGCAAAGGAAATAAGAAGTCTTTTCTTTCTGTCCATCAGAAGCCTGCCAGCTGCTGGATGCAGAGAAAGATGAAGATTCCGGTGCCTATGAATTTGGCAATGCGTGGAATAAGAGAGCCTGCCTTGCGTCCTGCAAAAAGGGCTCCCACACAGAGTACAAATGTTGTCACACCTATTATCAGAGAGATGACAAGGGACTCTGAAAAAGGCTTCTCATAGAAGGAGAAACCTGCGGAAAAGGCATCAATGCTTGTGCCTATTCCCTGCACTATCAGGATTCCTATTCCGTTTACGGCAAATGACTCAGATTCATTGGTAATTGCCGAACGGAGCATGTTGAATGCAAGAAGTGCAAAAACCGCAGCGGCCACGTACTTAATGTACGGGTGCACTGCGGCTATTGATTGGCTTACAAATCTTATTGTCAGACTGCCCAAAAGAGGCATGACTGTCTGAAACAGACCGAATACAAAGGCGATCAGAAAGAGCTGTCTGTACTTCATATCCGGCCGGGCCAGGGAATCTGCAAATGAAACGCAGAATGCATCCATTGCCATTGCCAGGCCCAGCGTAAGACCGGTGATAAACATTACTTTACAAGAACCCTCTTGTAGTTCTTCTTTCCGGAGCGGAGGATTACCTCTCCGTCCTTTGCCATATCGGGTGTGAAGACCTGATAGACATCTGTGATCTTCACATCGTCTATTGAGGCTCCGCCTCCCTGGATAAGACGGCGGATGTCACCCTTTGAAGCGCCGAGGCCGGCGTTGAAGAACAGATCGATAACACCCATTCCCTCTCCGATGGCAATCTCGACTGTGGGCATTGAAGACTTGTCTGCAAGACCGCCGAATGCAGCCTTTGCACCGGCACGTGCCTTGTCAGCCTCTTCCTGTCCGTGGATTATGGCAGTCACTTCGTAGGCAAGGCGTTCCTTTGCATCGTTGATGTTTCTTGCAGGATCTTCGTACTGTGCAATCTCTTCCAGAGGAAGGAATGTGAACAGTTTGAGGAACTTCACTGCATCGGCATCGGCAACGTTGCGCCAGTACTGGTAGAAGTCATAGGGAGAGTACATCTCAGGATCAAGGAATACAGCTCCCTTCTCGCTCTTACCCATCTTCTTGCCATCGGCTCTCATGATCAGGTTGAAGGTAAGACCGAAGCACTCCGGTCCGCCCATTCTCTGGATCAGGTCAATTCCAGCAACTATGTTACCCCACTGGTCGGCTCCGCCTATCTGGAGTCTTGTTCCGTAGTTCTCATAAAGCTTCCAGAAGTCGTATGACTGCAGAAGCTGATAGTTGAACTCAATGAAGCTCAAGCCCCTCTCAAGGCGCTGCTTAACGCCCTCGAAGGTGAGCATTCTGTTTACTGAGAAGTACTTTCCTACATCCCTCAGGAAGTCGATGTAGTTAAGACCTACAAGCCAGTCTGCGTTGTTGACAATACGGCCCTTACCGAAGCCTGCAGGCGGGTTCTCATCAAAGTTGACTACCTTGGCAAGCTGCTTTGCAATCTTTACTGCGTTCTGGTCAATCTGCTCGACGGAGAGAAGCTTTCTCATCTCTGTCTTGCCCGACGGGTCGCCGATTCTTCCTGTGCCGCCTCCTACAAGGGCAAGCGGACAGTGTCCGTGCTCCTGCAGATGGTGCATGGCAAAGAACGGGACAATATGACCTACGTGAAGTGATGCTCCCGTGGGGTCGGTTCCGCAGTAGAAAGTTACAGGACCCTTGTCCATGAGGTCTGAAAGACCGTCCAGATTGGTGCAGTCCTTCACAAAACCCCTGTCAACAAGTACCTGAAGTGCCTTGTTCATTTCAGACCCTCCTGTAGTCCTTGTTTGCCTTCTTGATTTCGTTGGCAATCTCGGATTCGGGGATTCTTACCTGTTCCATGGAATCCCTGAAGCGCAGTGTGACTGTGTGATCCTTGAGGGTATCGTAGTCAACTGTTACGCAGTAAGGAGTTCCGATTTCATCCTGGCGGCGATATCTTCTACCGATAGCTCCGCTCTGGTCATAATCTGTATCAAAGTCTTCCCTGAGGCCCTTCTCAAGCTCTTTTGCATACTCTGCAAGTCCGTCCTTCTTGACCAGGGGCAGAACTGCAACAGTAACAGGTGCAATTTCCGGATGGAAGTGAAGAACTGTACGTACATCGCCGTCAGGCAGCTCCTGCTCCTCGTAGGCATCGGAAAGAGCCATGAGGACGTTTCTTGTAAGACCTGCTGAAGTCTCGACAACGTATGGAATGTAGCGCTCATTGGTATCGGGATCCAGGTAGTTCTGCTCCTTGCCTGAGAACTTTGAGTGCTGAGTAAGGTCGTAGTCTGTGCGGCTGTGAACGCCCTCAAGCTCCTGCCATCCCATGGGGAAGAGGAACTGGATGTCATAGGCATCCTTGGCGTAGAAGGCCAGCTCATCCGGACCGTGCTGGTGCCATCTCAGGTGCTCAGGGATGATTCCCAGTCTCTCGATGTAGAACTTCATTCTCTGCTCTCTCCAGTACGGGAACCACTGCTCGTCTGTACCGGGCTTGCAGAAGAACTGCATTTCCATCTGCTCGAACTCGCAGCTTCTGAAGATGAAGTTCTTTGTTGTGATTTCGTTTCTGAAGCTCTTTCCAACCTGTGCGATTCCGAAAGGAATCTTGACTCTTGAAGATGCAACGACATTGCGGAAGTCTACATAGATTCCCTGGGCTGTTTCGGGTCTGAGGTAGATGACAGAACCTGCATCCCTGTCTGCACCGATGTGTGTCTCAAACATCAGGTTGAAGTTTCTGGGGGCTGTGAATGAACCCTTTGTTCCACATACAGGACACGGGGCGTTGAGGTCGATCTGGTCTGCTCTGAAGCGGCTCTTACACTGCTTGCAGTCAACCATCGGGTCTGTGAAGTTGCTTACGTGGCCGCTGGCTTCCCATACCTTTGAAGCCATGAGGATTGATGCATCAAGACCGACAATGTTCTCCTGTCTTCTTGTCATCTCCTTCCACCACTGGTCTCTGATCTTGTTCTTCAACTGGACACCCATTGGACCGTAGTCATAGGCTCCGTTGAGTCCTCCATATATCTCACTGCTCTGGAAGATAAATCCTCTTCTTCTGCAAAGGGAAATGATTTTATCCATTGTTACTTCAGCCATTTTCAAGCCTCCTCTTTAAGTACGTTGATTGCTCTTTCTATTCTTCTGAAAGCCTCTGTCTCTCCCATCAGTCTGATGCATGAGAACGGCGGAGGGCTTACCTGCAGACCGGTTACAGCTGTTCTGAGCGGGTTGAACATAGCCGCATTCTTGAAGACGTTTTCAGCAGCAAGGGCACAAAGTCCATCCTGCAGCTCCTGGTCTGTCATCTTCTTTGCAAAGCCATCCTTCACAAAGGCATATGTAAGTTCAAGTGCCTTGAGTGTACCCTGCACATCCATCTTCTTGGGGATGAGCAGCTGTACAGGCGGTTTTCCCTGGTCCTTGAGGAACTCACACATGGGGACAACATCGGAAAGAAGGACAAGACGGTCCTTCACTCCGGGAACAAAGGCAAGAAGCCTGTCCATCTCGGTCTCCTTGAGAATTCCGGCATTGACCATGTAGGGCATGAGCAGAGCGGCAAGCTCTTCGTCGCTCTTCATGCGGATGTACTGGCCGTTGAACCAGTCAAGCTTCTGGTAGTCAAAGACTCCGGGGGCCTTGTTAATGCTCTCAAGGTTGAATACCTTCTCAAGTTCCTCCCTTGTGAAGAACTCCTTCTCTCCGTCATAGCTCCAGCCAACAAGGCTTACATAGTTGAGAAGTGCCTCAGGAAGGTAACCCTTTGCGCGGAAGTCACGCACAGAAGTTGATCCGTGGCGCTTTGAAAGCTTTGCAAAGTGAACCTCGCCTGTAACAGGATCCACTTCCTTACCCATAACCATGGGAAGGTGGCAGTATACCGGAGGCTCCCAGCCGAAGGCCTGGTAGAGAATGATGTGAAGAGGTCCGGAAGGAATCCACTCCTGAGCCCTCATTATGTGTGTGATTCCCATCATGTGGTCATCGATTACGTTTGCAAGATGGTATGTAGGAAAGCCGTCGCTCTTCAGCAGGACCGGGTCGGGACTGATATCCTTGTTCTCACGTGTGATATCGCCCATGAGAATATCGTGGAATGTTGTGCTTCCCTCTGTGGGGACCTTCAGTCTGATTACCGGGCGGATACCCTTCTTCTCGCACTCAAGTCTCTCTTCCTCTGACAGGTTGCGGCAGTGGCGGTCGTAACCCTGAACCGGGCTCTTCTCCTCTTCCTGCTTCTTCCTCAGGGCATCAAGACGCTCGGGTGTGCAGTAGCAGTAGTAGGCCTTTCCCATTTCAACCAGTTTCTTTGCGTACTCCTGGTAGATCTCAAGCCTTTCGCTCTGGACATACGGGGTGTGAGGGCCTCCTACAACAGGTCCTTCATCCCACTTGATTCCCAGCCAGTCCAGTGTGTCATAAAGGTCCTGGAGGGACTCGTCGCTGTAGCGCTCCCTGTCGGTGTCCTCAACGCGCAGAATGAATTTTCCACCCTTTGCCCTGGCAAAGAAGTAGTTGAAAAGCGCTGTACGGATACCGCCGATGTGCTGAAGCCCCGTCGGGGACGGTGCATATCTTACTCTGACTTCCATAATTCTTCCTTCAATCAGCTCCAGAGTCCGCCCTTCACCTTTCTCAGAAGGTCGACCCTTGAGTTGATGTTCATCTTCTCAAAAATGTTGGCAACATGGTTGTTCACCGTGTTGACCGATATGTTAAGTTTCTTAGCAATTTCCTTGTTGGTCATTCCGTTGCAGATGCACTCGATGACCTCTGTCTCCCTCTCGGTAACCTTGTACTGTGAGAGGTCCGTCTGCTTTTCCTCTCCTTCCCTGCTCATCGCAATGAAGCGGTTGAAGAAGTAGACAAGAAGCAGAGCAGAAAAGGCCAGAACATAGACCGGGAACCCGATCTGCTCCGAACCCGGACGCAGGAAAAGCATGATTGTGGTGGGAACAAGTGAAACCACGACAATGTTCAGTGTCAGTATGAACGTTCTTGTCCTCCTGTCCTCAATCTTCCCCAGATTGTGCCAAAGCAGTCCTATGCAGAACATCAGCACGGCAACAAAGGTTGTTGTCTGGATAATCCTTTCATAAGGGGTCAGTCCGGACAGTGCATAGACCAGTGCAATCGGATAGAAGAACAGGCGCCTTCTTCTGCTCCACGGCTTTCCTACTATGAAGCCGGAGATAAGCGGAAGAAGGACAAGTGCCACTCCGATGGTCACATGCTGAAGCCACCTGAGGACAGTGACAAAAACAGGGTCGGCCGAACTGAGTGTCAGGATGAAGCCGGATACCATGGTGAATACAAGGCAGGACTGGAACACGATGAACCACCTGTTCCATTTGGCCTTTGTAAATATCATGGAGGCTATCGCAAGTGCCAGTGCCATACATGACAAGGCAATTGAGAGCATACTGACAAAAAGTGCGGCAGACGTCATTTTACAGAATCAAATCCTGGACACTGTTGGGTGCGGTCTTCTCACCGTTTATCTGGTCAATTGCAGCCTGCTGGGTTTTGATCAGTGACTGCATCTCTGTCATT
>Ga0310696_10008873_pt1 | contig 11679 bp, 19 predicted proteins | sample AusTroGonzalo_MG_4_FD_203885 | JGI IMG/M metagenome (GOLD analysis project Ga0310696, IMG submission 203885) | Bovine rumen microbial communities from tropical cattle in Woodstock, Queensland, Australia - Gonzalo_02 (v2) (version 2) | ecosystem: Host-associated > Mammals > Digestive system >...
CGGTGATGCGGCAGGGGGATGATATAGGTATCGTTACCCGCCCCCTCCGGGGAAAACACGGCGATGCAGACCGATCGGACGCCGAAGGGGGCGGGATGCACCGGGCCGGTGCGTGTTTATCAATCGCCGTCCGATGGTCTTGTGATGTGCAAGGGCGTATAAGAATGTTCGCCGCCCGCGCGAAAGGAGGTGAGTGGATGCGCAGCGCGGACGGCTGCAGAAGAAGCCCGCGCATCTTGACGTCATGATGGATGCGCCGGTATTTAACGGTCGGCGGGGATGATAATATGTTATCATCGCGGATCGGGGCGCGGTGCGTCGGCGGGACGGGGATGATAATATGTTATCAGTGGAAAATAGGGCGGAATTTTAGGATCGATACCCCAACCGGAAATCACCTCAAATCCGTGTCGCGGGGCTTGTTCCAACCACCTTACGTTGGTTTTTTGTTGTACCAACCATTAAGTACCATTAAGCAATACTATGATTAGTAGCCGTAAATCCTAAGGGGTGCGGGGCACCCCGTAGGTAGGCGAACGGGGGCGGAACCCCGTCCGCGCGCGTGCGCGGACGGGGGTGCCCGATGGCGCGGATGCCCATAGGGGGCATCAGAAACACGCGCCCCGATACCGTATAGGGGTATCGGGTGTTTTTGATGCCCATATAGGCATATGTCCACGCCAACTGCCTGTGTAAAGGGATCCCACACAATGGGTCGCGGGCAATATGTATGTCAGCATACATCATTTCGGGAACCGCCCCAATCGATTCGGCGCATATGCTGGCGCGCATATGCGTAGTGCCTATATGCGCGCCCGTGAGGGGTCACGCCCAAGCGGGCGCGCTGGTTGTTCCTATGTGCCTTCGCCTCTTGAAACCGTGTGTCTATGCGTGCACATACACACACGTCCAGATACCGTCCGAACATATGCGCTTGCGCGTTCGGACATATGCACAAACCCCTTCTCCCTATGCTTCACGCGTAGGGATCCCCTATCTATACACACATAGGTGAACAAAATGGATGCATACGAAGCATACATGCGCGCACGCGCACAGGTTATCGGTAACGATACACACCTGACGGAGGAGATGAGAATGGACGAGGACATCACATTCGACTTCAGGGTCGTGGACGGCATCGACATCGAACTCGAGGACGACAGGAGAATCGACTGGGACACCGACCCCTCGGAGGACATCTTCTGAGGGGATCGGTTGCCGGCGGGAGGACGAGGTGAGAATCCCCTGCCAGCAGGAAGAACGACGAAGGAGGTAAAAGAATGCCTACAAGAATGGACGACAGGCTGACTGTCGATAAGAAGAGGACCGTGGCGGAGCAATTCGCCCACCTCAGGGAGCTTGCAATCGAGAACGAGGTCGCCGTGGAGAACGGGGGATACGCCCGTTCCCTCAGCCTCAGCGTTGACGGTACCGAGTACGATACCGCGATACTGGGGCTCGACCTCGACGGCAATGTGGAGATCACATTGCCTAGGGGAGTCCGCAGTGTCTACGCGACACTCGAGGAGAGCCCGAGCGCAGTGGTGATCCGTGTGGAAGGATTCACGGAGAACCACGACGTCCGCACGGCGGATGCCGAACTGAAGACCGCGCCTGGATGGTCGCTCATGTGCCTCATCTCCGAATCCCTCATTGATGCGGAGAAGATGATGAACGACCTCGAGGCGGAATTCGAGGAACCAGATGACCGCCCAGATGAGTATGACATCTGGCGCGACAGCAGGGAGGGCAGGTTCACAAGTTGAGCCAACCGCTCCCCCTGATGCCGCGGGCGGAAGGGCGAGGAGTGAATCCTCCGCCAGCACGGCACAGCACAGCGAACGAAGGAGAACAAAAAGGAAAACAAAAGGAGTGTACTGAAATGAATCAGAGCAAGTACTCGACCCTTGAATACAAGGGCAGGGAATGGCACGAGACCGCGGTCCCCTCGAAGGACCAGAGCGCAGGCATCCGCGAGGGTGCCTCGATGGTGGCATGCGCCGCCATCCTCAAGGCGCTGGCGACCCGCATGGAGGTCATGGGGAGGGCGCGCATCGGTGCCCTCGGCGACCAGAAGCTCAGGATCTACCTGGGCGACCGTGAGACCGCCATGCTGGACGCAGTGTACAACTACTGCGGGGTGCCAGCAGACGAGCGCATCTACGACCTCAAGCTCAACGAGGCGCAGGGCAGGATGACGATCAAGCGCGATGCCCTGAGGGACTACCTCTCAGAGGATGAGCACAGGGACGTCATCGACGCCTTCATCCGCGAACTCGCGGAGTCCGAGGTGGACAATGTGATCCAGGTCATACTGGACACCATGGACGAGGGATGGGCCGAGGCAATCGGATTCGACATCGCCCCCTTCAAGGAGAGGGGCGCGAGCAAGGTCGGACCGAGCGACCGCGTGACCTTCAAGGGAGGTCGCAAGAACTGATGCCGACGGGGGGTGCAACCGCACCCCCCCAAGGCAGGAACACGAAAGGAGGCAATGAAATGGACAATGATGAGTTCAAGATCAAGGAGGAGTTCCAGACCGTCGTCGCCGATGACCTCGGCGTCGGAATCGGGATGGGCATCAACAGGGAGACTGGGGAGACCAAGCCCATGGTCGCCATCACACTCACTTGCAAGGAGTTCGGAGTGCAGGTATCATACCCGATACCCGCCGAGGACGCCTGCGACTTCGCCAACGACATCCTCAAGGCTGCAAGGGCATCCAGGTCCATGCAGGCTGAGATGAGAGAGTTCTTCAAGAAGGAGGACGAGCGAAACCAGCCGGAACCCGGATGCGGTTCGCCGCATCCACAAACCACAAGGAAGACGAAAGAGGTGCAACACAATGTCATACATCGACAGAGTACAAGCGCAGGTCCTCGTTGACAAAGTCAAGGAGGAGATCAGGAACGACGACACCATCGTGCCCGACAAGGGATACAGGACGATGGATGCCCAGAAGATGGCGAAGCTGCACGAGGCAGTCGCCGACCGCATGATGACTGCGGGACTCCCCCAGGACGAAGCAGTCAAAAGGGCGAGTCTCGCCATCATCGACTACGCATCGAAGCTCAACAGCGGATGGTGCGGGACCACGAACCTCTCCGCCAGGGTGTACAACCGCTACGCCAGGGAGGAGAGGAAGCACGGCGGGATCAGCCTGCCCCAGCAGGACGAGAGATCCAATCCCAAGGGCGGCCGTGGCGACGGCGAGAGAGGGGGCGACCGCTCCCCCACGCCGGGCGAGGGCGATGGCCGCGGCGAGGACCAGGGTCAAGGCGATGGCCAGGGCCAGGGCGAAGGAGGTGACTCCGACGACCGGCCAGGCGAGGACCAGGGCCAGGGCGAAGGCCAGGGCGAGGACGGTGAACAGTCCGAACCCCAGTGCTTCCGCGAATCGCAGAGCGGCGACGAGGGCGAGGAGATGGACCTCGACTACAGCAAGTTCTGCTTCCTGAGGTTCGGATCCAAGCCATCGGCAGCGGTCAAGTGGCCCTACTGGGACCCATCGGCCCTCGAGGGCGCCCTCAAGGCCCTCGGCGTGCCCGAGAACGCGTTGGAACGCGTTCCCAGATACAGGGCGAACAGGGAGTTCATCGAGGCGGCGAACATCCCCGTCCTGACACTGCCCGGCATGGCCCAGTTCCTGATGGACTACCCCCTCCCCGAGGAGGAGCCCGAGGAACCCAAGGACCCCGAGGACGAAGAGGGCGAGGACGGGCCGGACGATGGTGACGGCGATGGCGAGGAACAACCGCGCGAGGGCGATGGAGAGGGCGACGGCTCCCCCGAGGAGGACGACCCCCTCAGGGATCAGGATGGCAATCCGATCCCCCAGGAGGATCTGGGCCTGCCCCAGTTCCCCCAGGGCAAGAGGAGAATCCTCCGCCGCCCGAATGGGAAGCACTACATGTGCCCCGACGAGTTCGATACAGCGGCCATCATCATCAGCAACGGGTTCAACCTCATCCTGGAGGGCGTGCCCGGATGCGGGAAGACGGAGATGGGCATGGCGATAGCCGATCTGCTCGACGTCCCCGTGTTCATCGTGACATCCCCTCAGGAGAGGTGGGATGTAATCGGCTTCAAGGACGCCGAGGGCAGGCCGGTCACGACCGACTTCGTGAAGGCCTACATCTCGGACTGCGTGCTCATCCTGGATGAGATGGACAGGTCGCTGACGGACGCGCTGATATGCGTGAACTCGGCGCTGGCCAACGAGATCCTGATGACTCCCGACGGCCAGAAGCTCAAGCACCCCAACTGCAGGATCATAGCCTGCACCAACACCAACGGCAGGGGTCCCACCAAGGGCCACGCGACTGCGGTGGCGTTCGATGATTCGACGCTGGACAGGTTCGTGACCCTCAGGGTGAACTACTGCAGGGACATCGAGCTCTTCATCGCCAACGGCGACGAGGCGCTGGTGGACTTCCTGGACGACTGGAGGGAATGCTCCCAGAGGCTGGAGTTCGACAGTCCTGTCATATCGTACAGGGGAGTCGCCAACCTCGTCCATCTCAAGGACAGGGAGGGCCTGATGGCCAACAAGGAGGTCGGCAGGGTCCAGATGATGCTGGATCTCATGACGGTGGAGGGCGACAGCAGGCTCGACGACTCCTATTTCGCCGACCCTGCGAAGATCCTCAAGTCCGCGATCTCCAAGGAGGTCATGAACGAGAGCAGCCTCCAGACCCTCTACGACACGCTGAAGCCCCAGAACAGGAACAGCGTCTACGGGAGGGCCCTCGCGAGGCTCATCGAGCTCACAAGGCAGGAGGGGACTCTGGGCGAGGAGTGACATCCTTCCCGGCCCCTCCCAGGAGGTGACTGATATGAAGCAGGAGATAATCAAGGACATCACGCTCAGGGGCGGGACATACCACATCCGCGCCGAGCTGTACAACAGCACCCCCGAGATGCTGCGCGACATAATGTCGAGACGGCTGATCCCGGAGATGAGTGATCGTGGGTTCCTCCAGGGGAGGGACCCAGGGAGCCCATCGTGGTCGGGGTTCAAGTCCTCCGAGCAACTGCAGGAGTTCCTGCGCGACGGGATGACCGCCGACGACCAGATCCGCGACCTGAAGAAGTTCATCACGAACGCGAATCAGGGGATCGGGATGGACACGTTCCGCAAGAACTCCGTAGTGGGATCGAGCGTCAGCGTGCCCAGGTACGTTTCCGGGATCCCGACGTGCATGCGCACGAGGGGCAAGAGGCCCGCGCAGAAGAGGACGATCCACGTGGTGATCGACATCGGTGCCCACTGCGACATCTCGGCTAACGAGATGCGCAAGCAGGCCAGATACCTGGCCGCCGTGGCCGACAAGATCCAGCGCATGGGGTACAGCATGAGGCTCGACGTGGTCGGCTGCTCGAAGATGCATGGCGGCCGCCTGATCATCACCGGGGCGACCGTCAAGACCTATGCGACGAGGATCAGCCTTCCCAGGCTGCTGTTCTGGTGCGGGAGCCCGGCGGCGTTCAGGGGTGCGATCTTCAACCACTGGGCCGTCAGGGCGGACATCCCAAAGGACGACTGCTGCGGCCTGGGGTACTCGCTGGCGACAGAGTTCGGCGATGCGGATCTGCAGAAGATATACCGCGCCGTCTACGGCAAGGATGTCATCCCGATCAACATGCAGGACTACATCGACAGAAGATACAGTTCCGACGAGGAGGCCATGCTCGCCCTCCAGGCCACCATCATGGGGGAGGATTGAGATGATCCCCCATGACGACGACGGACCATGAAACGACTTCCCCCGGGGCCCGGTCCCCGGGATCCGGGGGAACCGTTGCCGGCCGGGGGTGATGCGTGACGGGTCGGACGACACGTTAAATGCCAGAACCCCTATGGAAGAAGCATGAGCGATGCGTTCAGGGACTTCTTCGCGCGCGAGGATCGCGTCGACAATATACTGGCCGATCTCGAGCGCAGGGAGTTCGTGTTGCGCGCGGAGCTCGCGCGGATCGAGAAAGAGCGCGACAAGAAGCGCTGCATCGACGAACTCTGGGAGCGCGAGCGCATCGATACGATGTACGTCGCATGGATACGCGACAACGCCCCGGACGCCCCCCGCCGCGTCAGCATAGTGTGCCCGAAGTGCCGGACCACAGGGACCGTCGACGGGACGGACCCGACGATGAGCCTGCTGAAATGCTCATGCGGGTGCATCTTCCCGCTGTATCCGTTCCAGGACGACACCAGGCCGCACATACAACGCGACCCGAGGGAGTGGACATGGACCCGCACCGATTCGGGATACGTCTGCATGCCTCCGACGGGGCTCCAGTCCTTATCCGGGACCGGATGGCCCTATTGGATGATGCGCGACGGGTGGAATCCGGGGACACGAGCACGAACATCTAGTAATATAATATCTTAATACATAATAGGTATTATATACTACCATACCATACATATACCCAAGGATTGCGACACATCCATCCCTTCGCAGTCGCAATCCCCCTTTCAAACATTCAAACAAGGAGACAACAAACATGGCAGACACGAAATCTGACAAGAAGATGCTCACGATCAAGGGGAACGCCGCATCGGCGATCCTCGACGCTTTTATGGAAGGATACGACAGGACAGCCATCAAGGTCGCGGTCCTCGCATCCGCCAAGCACCTCGATTCCAAGGCCCTGGACCTGCTGGTCACGGGCATAGAGTCATTCGAGGAGGCCCTCGACATCCTCATGAACAACATGAAGGCCGTCACCCTCGCACTGGGCGAGGCCATCCTGGAGACCGAGGATGACGACGACAAGCGCGCGGACATCATGTCCAAGATGGACATGCTCAGGCGCGTGGAGGATGTCGACGGGGAATTCCCCGACGAACCCTCCGACAAGGACTACCTCAACGCGGTCGACCGCATCGAGGCACTGCTCCGAATCGGGGCATCCCTCCTGGAAAGGGGGGAAACCACTTCTTTTATCCTTTTTGTAAACAAGGTGATACCATGACAGACTATATTCTGTTCGAATCAACGAAGGGCCATGAATGCATCGACATCGTCGAGGCGGACGGCCTGGAGGATCTTTACAGGATCCTCGGATGCGAGATCGTGGAATACGCCCCCGTCGTCATCGGGGGCAGGCTGTACAGCCTGATCCTCGACGAGGAGGGCAGGCTCAAGGAGAACCCGGCACCCACATCAGCCGTCTACGAGGCGGATGGCAAGTGGTACAGCTTCGCCATAGGCAGGTTCCTCATCACCCCTCCCTCCGATACGGAGGGGAAGGATGTGGACTGCACCATGGAGGATGTGAGGTGCGTTGCCGACAACCTCCTCACGCCCGACGGGGGCGGGACCGTCCTGCTCCATGTGGGGTTCGACTTCCCGCCCGAGGATGACGATGAAGACCAGGAAGACCAGGAGGAAGAGGAATGACGGAATCATACGAAGGGGACAGCGCAAGGCTCGATCTGAGCGCGGGACTCGTGGACGTCACCGACCCCTGCTACGACAGGGGGACGTGGTGCGCGCTGTGGGAACAGCGCGTGAAACCCGGCAGGTACACCGTGACGCAGATCCTCACGGACTGCGGGGAGTGGGGGACAAGGGTCGCCGCGCTGGAGATGGCGCACGACGGATCGTCGCCCTGCGGGGAGTGGGAGGCCATATCCGTCGACATCGGGGTGGACGCGGGACTCTGCGGGTTCTTCGCCCGCAAGCCCGACTTCGACAGCAACAGCTGGGAGGAGTTATGCAGATACCTGCACGACACGGACGTGGCCAACGGCCACTACCACGGGTTGTACACCATCGACTATGACGGGGGCGTGTTCTCCGCCACCGGCTACGGGGACGGGGCGTACTCGGTCTACTGCCGCAGGGACGATGACGGTGACATCATCGGCATGCGCATCGAGTACATCCGCGATGATGAAGAAGAGGAGGAAGAGGAAGAAGAGGAAGAAGAGGAGGAAGAGGAATGACGCAATGCCCGTACTGCGGAAAGAACGACCTCGACTGGACCGAGTTCAAGGATGAGGTCATATGGAATGACGACGAAAGCGGTGCGATCCGCACCTACGGCGTCCGCTGCCGTGACAAGGAATGCCGCGGCAAGGACGGATTCATCATATCGGTCGGGTTCATCTGCGACGATGATGATACCGAGTACACCGACTGCGATGGGAACGAGATAGAGGAGGAATGATGTAATGGAGTGCTGCATATGCAAGAAGGAATTCGACGGATACGGGAACAACCCGTATCCGCTGGTGGACGACCCGGACGCCAGGTGCTGTGACGCCTGCAACACGCAGGTCGTCTACGCCAGGATATTCCTGGCGCGCGGGAGGATCGCCAGGGGGAACGGTTGCGAGGAGGTGGACGGATGACCGAGTTGAAGGTGGTGATACCGCGCACGCAGTTCACCGTATCCGTCGACGGGGAGTACGACCCCGACGATACGAATCAGGTGAACGACATAATCGACCAGATTATCGCATCGATAAACGACTGCGGAATAGAATTCAGCCTATTGGAGGAATGAAGATGCCGAACGGATGCCCCTGCGACACCTGCAGGTTCAAGAAGATGAACTACACGCCGCCGCATCACTGCCCGAACTTCGGGTACTTCTTCGACGCGATGATGATGGCCAACGATGGGGTGCTGAAGACGGAGCCCTGCGACAAGTGGGAGGGGAGCGAATGACCTGCGCCCTGCGCATCGAGGGACTGTCGGAACCCCTGTCGCATCCCGACGGGTCGCTGGAGCGCACGGGACGCGTGCTGTGCGCGTACCTGCGGGCGACCGGACGCCCGGGATCGACGGCGACGGACATCGCCACCGGGATCATCAAAGGCTGCGCCATCGGCGGCGTGAGGATCGACGACGGATGGATCCTGGGGATCCGGGATCCCGGGGACTCCAGCCGCATCTACGACATCCGCCTGGATGACGCATACGGCAACGATGCGATCGAGCTGTGGACATATTCCCGGGACGGGACATCGGAGATGCTGCTGTCCGTGACGGAGGACGTCATCGATCGCGTGGGCGAAGTGATAAGGGAAGAGAAGGAGGAGAGGATATGAGCACGAGATGCAATCTGAAGGTGGAATACACCGATGAGCGCGACGGGGAGAAGGACGGCCCGGACGAGACGTTCTGGCTGTACCACCACCATGACGGATACCCGTCCTACGTCGGGAGGATGCTGAGGGATTTCGCCCTTTGGTACGACAGGAACGCCCACCAGGGGTGGTGGCCCCCGTCCGACATAGTCAACGCCCTGGTGAAAGGGGCGGTGAAGCCGCACATCTATTCGGGCGGCGTGTTCGGTGATGTGCGCAAGGCGCCCGTGGACGACGAGTGGGAGATCACGGATAGCAAGCACGGGGACATCGACTACCTGTACACCATCTGCGTCACGCGGATCGATTCCGGGATCTCGGTGGGACTCTGGTGCGAGCGCGAGTACGACGATCGCAGGTGGCTGATCGCGAAACGCACCGCCGACGGGGAGTGGACGGATTCCCTCGATGATGTCATCGCCGAGGACGAGGAGGAGCGATGCCGGAGTTCCGCATCGCATCCTTCCCGGGATCGTACGACGCCGTCAGGTTCGCCCGCATGGCGTTCGTGAACGCAGTGCGCACCGATCCCGGGTGGCACACCGTCATGAGGGACGGCGTCGCCGTGGGCCGCATCGCCCGGGTCGGATCCCGGACGGTGTGGCAGGCGGAGGGGAGCGGCCGGGTGCTCGACGTCGACCGCCACGGTGCGCTGAAGTATCCCGGGGGAGCGGTTGCGGGCGGGAGCAAAAGTTGATATACTATGAATTTCGGACGAAAAACAGTCGGTTTTATATACTATGAAAAATGGGCCGATTTTTGCCTACAAAAATGTTGTAACCGATGTAACCGTTTTCTAAAGAGTTTGCTACAAATGGTGATCTTTACTCTGAGTTTAGGTATATGCTTTATTATTCTTAGGGTAAGGAGTACGGAATACAGACACTATTTGTTATTGGTTACATCTTCTACATATGGTTAATAATATATGGATATAGTATATGGGAATATCATCTAGTTGATGAAAGTTTAAATATGTTATTAAGATTCGAGATGTAACTTAATAACTTCTACATTCGTTCTACATTTCTACGATTTGGATGATTCTTGATGAGAAAATCTCTCTCTGCCAACTCGTCGGTGTGGAAATGTAGAAGCGATGTAGAACTCTCGCGGTTACATCTCACGCTGCTATGACACATCAGAAAACCAACGTATTTTTTTGCGCAAAAGTATAAATATGACATGTACGGGAAAGTGGTCATCGAAAACTAGGATGACCAACGTAACTCGATGCCTGTCAGAATCCCCGGGAGGGGGTAAGGGGTTTGCCGGGATCATCCCGATCCCGGGGGCGTCAGACGAGCTCGGGGGTGCCTGCGCGCTTCGCCGGAGTGGGTTTCTCCGGGGCGGCGGGCGCTTCCGTCACGACGGTCTCCGTCGGAACCTCTGCGTCCGCCTGCGGTGCGGGCACCTGCTCCTGCGCGATGTCCGGGGACTGCGGTTCCGAGACGCTTCCGTCGTCGACTGCCGCTGTCCTCCTTCTGCCGGTGCGGGCCATGCTTGCTGGATGCTCGCGCGCGCTTATATACTTTGTATGGGAGGATTGATATATTATCACAACTGTTACTACAACTATGGAACGTTTACCGAAATATGTGCGCACGGATGACGTGATGGCGCTGCTCTGCGCAATCCACGCCCAATGCGATCCCGGCGACATCCACTGCATCATGATCGTCATGGAGATGATCGAGCTCGCGATGGAGGATCTGCGCCATGACCGACTACGCGTGCTACCGCCCCGGTCCCGTCGGCATGCTGCTGACTCCCGACGGCATGGCCTTCGCCGAGGTGTGCGAGTGGAACCTGCGGGATGTCATCCCCGACCCCGTCGCCACCCCTATCGGCCCCTATCTGCTGGTCCATCCCGACCCCGCGTCCCATCCGGACGCCCCGTCAGTCGGCATATTCGGCGCCGATTACCCGCTTCCCTGCTTCCTCTCCAGAAAAGGCCAAATTTCGGCCCTTTCTGTACAACGGGGAGACATACCCAACATCATTTCCGTGTTACGCGCCCCGTTCGCCCTCCCCCTGATGCGCGACGGCGTGCCCGTCGGCACGGTGTTCTGCACCGCCTGCGGATGCCCGATCCCCCAATCCGAGGAGGAGGGGTACGGCTGGCCCGATTCCATGTCGGACGGCAGATTGTGCAGGAGGTGCGTCACCAACCGCGACCTGTACGGCGAGGACGGGGAGTTCGCCGATTCGGAGGGGGAGCGATGTGGCGCGTCGTCGCCATGGGCGCCATGCGCCACGACGACATGGCGTTCCCCACGGAGGGGGAGGCCCGCGCGGCCGCCCTCGACTGGGTGTCGCGCGTCGACTCCCAATCGCCGTACCCCCGGTTGTACGTCCTGGTGGTGGATCCCGACGGCATCGTCAGATGGGAGTTCCCGGGGCCCGCCAGCAGGGCGACCTTCCCCGCCAGGATCGTCAGGCAGGGGATGGCGTGGTACGTCCGCATCCCGTATTCGGTGGTGATGACGCTGGGGCTGAGGGCGGGATCCGAGGTGTTCGCCACCGTGGATTCCCCCGCGCTCCCGTCGGATCGCGTCGGCGCGCCCGTGCCC
>Ga0310696_10008877_pt1 | contig 11675 bp, 4 predicted proteins | sample AusTroGonzalo_MG_4_FD_203885 | JGI IMG/M metagenome (GOLD analysis project Ga0310696, IMG submission 203885) | Bovine rumen microbial communities from tropical cattle in Woodstock, Queensland, Australia - Gonzalo_02 (v2) (version 2) | ecosystem: Host-associated > Mammals > Digestive system >...
TAGCGAAATCTTCAAGCGCAAAAAGAAGCCGGTGGATGGCGCCTCCGAACTCCCGACGGTGTCTATCCTGATTTCGGCATATAACGAAGAAGCGGTGATTGAACGCAAGATCCACAATATTCTTGAAATTGACTACCCCAAGGAAAAGCTGGAAGTCCTGATTGGCGATGATGGCTCTGCGGACAAGACGGCAGAAATTGTCGCCCGCTATGCGGACCAGGGAATTACCTTGGTCAAGGCTCCTAAAAATGCTGGCAAGGCGGCCATGCTGAACCGCTTGCAGAAAATTGCAAAGAACGATATTTTGTTGTTCTGCGATGCAAATACGATGTTCTTCCCGAATGTGGTGCGTAAGCTTGTGGACCCGTTCAAGGATAAGAAGATTGGTTGCGCTTGCGGTCACTTGATTCTTTCGGACAAGAGCGGTAGTGTGCTTGGTAAAGGCGAAAGCTCTTACTGGGATTTGGAATCTGAAATCAAGAAGTTCGAAGGTGTGCTTGACCGCTTGATTGGCGGCAACGGCGCCCTTTATGCCATTCGCCGTGAACTTTATACGGAACTCCCGATTAAGAAGAGCGTCATGGACGACTTTTTTGTGACGACGAAAATTTTGCAGAAGGGCTATTTCTGTACGTTTGTGGATAGCGCCATTGGTACGGAACAGACATCGAAGGAATCGAGCGGTGAATACAGACGCAAGGTGCGCATTGGCCGCGCAAATTTCAACTACCTGTTCTCTTACTTGCCGCTTTTGAACCCGTTCCGCCCGCTGCTGGCTTACTTGTTCTTATCGCACAAGATTGTGCGCTGGTTCTCGCCGCATATCATTATTCTTTTGTACGTGGCGAATGCGCTCCTTTTGTCGAAGGGCTTGTTCTATCAGGTGACTTTTGGATGCATGACGCTTGCGTTCATTGTCGCAGTGACAAAGCTTTTGCCAAGTGCCTATTACTTCTTGCTCATGAACCTCGCGATGCTCAAGGGATTCTTCCTCGCGTTTAAGCGCGAACGCAGTGGCGGCTGGGCCCGCGAAGCACGCAGCGACGAGTAATTGATAGGCTTGCGTCTCGTCATCCTGAGCGAAGTGTAACGGAGTCGAAGGATCCAGTGATGTCTTGTTTCGTAGTGTCATCCCGCACTTGTTGCGGGATCGCCATCTCGTAAGTGAATAGAAATTATATATTAGAGTGTCGAGATATGAAGAAAATTTTGATAACATTACTTTTCGCGCTTGCGTTTGTCGTCACTCCGGCGAGCGCTTTTACGATGGATGCTCAGGGCGGTTTTTGCAATCGCGTGAGCAGCTTGCGCGATTTTAACATGAGCTTCTATGGACATTTGTGGTATCCGATTGACCAGATGGTTTTTGCTGGACTTGGCGTTGGTTATGAGGAACTCGACAATGTTGGATTTCTGCCTGTGTCCGGAAGCCTCTGGGTGCGACTCCCGATAGGGCGCACGGTGTTGCCGGTCGCTACTGGTGATTTCGGTTACATGTTCGGTAAGGACTCTCAAATGTTCTGGCGTGCAGGTGCAGGGCTCGATATTAAAAACGGTGACCGCACGTCAATTATCGTTTCGAGCGGCTACCAGTTCTTGAACCACTCTGGTTACGGCTATTGGTATTTGCAAGCCGGTATTCTCATCGAGATGTAAAGCCAGCTATCGTCCTGAACCCGCTTCTTCGTCACCCTGAACAACGCGAAGGGTTCAGTTATTTTTTTATATTGAATATTATGAACAAAATGACATATTCAATAGTCAAATTTTTGCCAATCTGCGGCGTCGTTTTTGTGGCGTTGCTTTTTCAGGGTTGCCCCTATATCGCTCATGATTCGTCTGAAGCACCGGAGCCGGTGACTGCCGAAGATGTTAAGGGATGTTATTATAGCGAACAAGTTAAAGAAGATACCTACATAGATAAAAAACTCCCTAATGTAGATGGCGGGTATTCCGCCATGGGACGTGAAAAGCGATATGACAGAATTCTTTGTAAGGAAATCTGCTTTGAAGGTGATAGCGCAACGGTCGTTGTACGTGGCTTTGCTTTGACTTACGATACCACAGGCCAGATTGTCGAAGACACCATCCCTTATACTCTTAGGGGTGCGACCATATCTTATAGCGACAGCGCAGAATTTCACACTATATGGGATTCGAAGGAAACTGTTTATAAGGAAACGTTCCCAGTGTCTTTTTTGGAGCCGGCAAATGACGGTGTTTTCCACAAAAACATTATGACCTATTTCCCTGTTAGTATGAATACGAATAAACCGACGTATCATTCAGGAAATTTTATAATGTTTGGCGCATCAAAGCTCAGTGAAGGTGTGTTTTCGAGAGATGGCGCTTTTAGAGAAATATCTGTTACGTATTATTCTTCCGAAGAAATCTTTTCTACAAAAGGATGGGATGTATGCAAAGGATTTTAATACTCGTCCTTTTTATTTGTGGTTTTGTTAGCGCTGCCTTCTTAGATATCGATCTGAAGGATAGTCGTCTCCAAACTGAGAATTATGTTTACAGGCCCGGCGGAATACTAGGTTTTGCCGCTGAATTCGGCGTGTTCAACGAGCCGAAGAATATGGTAGACTATACTCTTGCTGTGGGAGTTAGCCGTTTCGGTTATTCTCATTCTGATGGTGATGTGAGCGTGTCTGCATGGGATTTTTATGTCAAGCCATTAGTTTGGTCTGTGACGATAAAGCAGATTATGTTTGAGACCTATGTTGGTTTTGGATATGTTTTTTCAAAAAACAATTTTAATCCAGCTCTAGTTGAAGATATGGAAAATGGCCCCATTCAGCAACAAGCAAACTTTAAATATGGATATCGACTAGGATATCGCATAACAGACCAATTGCAGGTCTCATTGGTTGCCAATTATCAGGTCTTGATTTGTGATTGGCATGCCAATCCTGGTGCAGACGACACCATGTATACGGGTGGCTGGGGACTCAATTTCCAATGGAATATTCCCTGGATTCCATTCTAGTTTCTTTGTACGTTGTCATTGTAATTGCGGGTGTGAACGGTTTTCTCCTCTCTTCAGGCTTGCTTTATAGTGAGAAAATCGTTAAGTAGTGTCATTCTGAATGTCCGCGTTACGTCATCCTTCGCAACGCGAAGAAATGAGTGCTCATTGTCGTCTTCCAGAGCGCGTTAGCGCGAAGGATCCAGTTATTTTTTACGCTGTCATGCCTGCCAGTCATCCTCGAAGCGTAGCGTAGGGGATCTATTATGTTTATCTCTTACATTTGTGCGGGCATCGCCTTTTATCCCTGATTTTGTACATGCTGTCGTTCCTTTGAATTATTACTTATTGATTTTATATGAAATTTAATGTAAATTTACATTGGAAAATTTTAAACATAGGAGAAAATCTTATGGAAAATAAAATGAACAAGTTTGGATTGGAAAGACTGCTCGCTGTTTTGGCGGTCGCCTTTGCATGCGTTTGTATGTGGGGGTGCGGGGACTTAAAGAAGGATGGCCCTGTGGAATGGGATAAAGAACGGACCATAGGGAAGGTAATAGGTTTTATGGATGATTCTCTTGTGATTGTAAGCGATTGGAGAGGGTGGAATCAAGAAAAGGGTACTTTCGTTCACGATGGCGGTATGGCTAGCGGTATAGGCCACCAAGGATTGCGAGTCTATAATTATCGCGTTCAAGAAGATGGACCGCGTTGGACTGATACGTTGGATAATGAAAATACGAATGATTTTACATATCTAGTTGGGCAGTTATCCGATTCCGTGATTTGGGGTGGAAATGGAAAAGAATCTTTTTCTTTTTGGAAATTAGGCCAGAAACCGACTGTCATGAATATGACTGTTTTTAAGGATGGCTGCAATGCAACGTTTAAACATGAAAGAATGAGAACGTGGTTAAATGGTGAGATTCTTTTGAAAGGTCCATTTGGTGCAGGAGGGGATAGTTGTCAGTATGCTGTTCTGGACACATCGGCGAAAGCGTTGACGTATAAGCGCCTTGGCAATGAATTGAAGTGGATTGAAAAATGTGACGATGTTCGTGCATTGGGTAATGATGTGGCTTGTCTAGCCTTTGATAAGATAAACCTTGCTGTTTTTGTTCTTTTAAATGATGAAATGAGCGACAGTTTGTCTAATAGTGAACTTGAACTAAGTAAATATGATGATGTTAGCTTTATGGGAGATATTTTGAATTTTGGAGGGTTTATTGGTTCCTATAATAATGGACGTGTGAACATCTTTTCAAGCGCAGATTTGGTTGGACTGATGTTTCGGAATATTGGTGGTGAATCAATAAACTATTAGGGAAAAATATGAAAAAACTGTTTGCTTTAGTATTAGTTTTTGCCGTCGGTTGTTGGTCTGTGCCCAAACCGATGGAATCTATAGAACGCTACAACGTCATGCTTTTGCATGGTGCCTATGAATCTGCAAAGGGTATTACAGAGAGTAGCGATTATCCATCGGCATATGAAGAATCTGTCTATCTTGGTGGCGATGCGTCCCTTGGAGCGTATTCTAAGGATTCCAGGATAACGAAATGGCTTTCGAAAAATGTATTTGAAGAACCTGATATTGGAAATAATCGTAACGCTAAGAATTCATACATTTACCACTGGCGAGCATTTACAAATCCTGCCAATAACTCGATCAACAATGCCAAGGAGCTGGGGCTACGGACATGGAATAAGGATAAAAAATTTGGACAGCGCCGGGCTTTGGTTGAAGAAGCTCAGGAAGTAAAAGCTGCTATTATAGATCCGGAAAAACCAAGCAATAACTTATATGGTCAGGAAGCTCTTGATTCCATACGTCGTAATCCCGATTTGTATCGCCAGCTTGCTTCCCGTTACATTCTTATTGGTCATTCTATGGGCGGGGTTGTGTCCCGCGAATGGATTCAGAATAGCGATTACTACCACAATGAGGTAGACAAGGTTATAACGCTGGATTCTCCGCACGAAGGAACTGGCGCCTTGAATATGGAACTGGATCTAAAAAATAGGGATGTTGCGCTTTCTCAACATATTGTGACCGATGCGTTGATGCTTATAGTTGGCGTGGCGGCTATGGCGGGTGGACCCATGTCAAAAATTGTTGGCATAACGTCTTCTGTCATGATACTAGCGGCTCAGTGGATAGATTATGCGGTTGTTGGTCCCCAAATTTTAGGTGGGCTTGACGACTATGTTGATAGCGACCCTTTGGTAGATTATGTGGATCCCTTGAAGAAGGGTAAGGGACATATAGGTTTTCTGAAAAATATTGAGGCGCATGATTCGCTTCCTATGTTCCGATTGCTTGGTGCAGATAGTAGCATTACATTTACCGACCCTCACAAGAATATCCCTGAGATGGTGTATTTCTTGATTCCCGCCGAAATAGGAGTTGGCGTAGAAAATTTCATTTCCCAATTGGATGAAAGCGACGACATATTTAGTACATACTCGTTTGCCCTTGCGTCAAAGGCTTTTACGGTTGGTTTGATGGCATCTGCATCGGCAAGGGAACAGGGTTCTTCGTTGGTTTCAAAGTCTTCTGGATGGGCCGACAATACAATTAGTTTGACATCGGGTGTTGCGGATGTTAAACGAGCTAGATTTAATGCTGCTCCTACGGCAGATAGCGAAGCATGGCGTGTAGCCGCGGAGGCAACCGCAATTGCCGCTGCCGCATGCCTTGCAGCGGATGCTGCCTTGGCTTGGATTAAGCCTGCCGCTTTCGCGGCAAACATTGCAATTGCGGCTGGTTCAGGAGCACTTATTTATAATATGGTTAGTTCCTATAGGGTTGAGGATTTGGAAGATGAAATGACGTATTCTCACCAGCGACCACTACAAGCTGACATTTTGGATTCTTTGATGGCTAATAATGGTGACGAAAGAATTTCCTATTCCTATTCTCGAATAGAAACCGGTGATACGAGTTGGACTCCTTATCTCATGGAAGACTTCCTTTACGAGCGTCCTTTCGTGAACTTGGCGTTGAGCGATACGGCGACGTTAAGCAAGTTGCAGGGGATGACTGATTCTGCGCGTGATGCATCTACCTTGAACCGAAATTGTTTTTACATCGATTCTAGGAACGGTGTAAATTGTGCTATAGGTCTTTTCAAGTCGGTAAATGACTTGAATTCAACCGTAAAGGAACAATCCCTTTCGGGCTTAACGACTCCGCTTAAGTTCCATTCCGAATCCGACTGGTCCAAGGTGGGCGTGAAGGTGGACCGTTGGGAGAAAGTTCCTGGTTTGAAACCGGACGGAACTCCTGACGATACGATTGTCCCTATCCGTCATGTGGAGCGTTACGAGGTTCCCGCGATAGTTGTTGAAGACTTTATCGAAAAATATTCTTTTGTCGTTGACGACCTGATGCCGCACAGGTTGCGCCAGATCCGCATGAACTTCAATTTCCAGGAAGAAATTGCATGGGAGTGCGATATATCCAAACCGGATACTAGTTCAACAGCGTGTACGGTTTATAAACGCTCCGGCGGCGGAAATTGGATAAACCCAATTGTGATTGTAGATTCTGTGGAAACAGATAGTGGAAAAATTGAGCGTAAAATTACGATAGACAAAGTTCCCCACCCAGTCAAGAAAAACGGCCAGTTTGATTTTGTCGCAACCGACTTCTATCCGAATCTTCTTGCTATTCAAAAAGACAACCAGAATACAGTCACGATTTCGACGGTGAATAAGATCGGTCTTTCGAATACGCAGCGGTTTTATTATCTCTTCAAGGCGACCGCGAATATGCTTCAGCCCTCGTGGCCCAAGCGCGATGTTGTCGTGAACAAGATCAAGGGCTTCAAGGCGTATGCGAGTGCGCTCGGCTATCAGGGTTTCACGGTTGCCGGGGCCGACGATATTATTCTTCCGCAGTTTGTTTTAGACAGTGCCTCCCCTTATACGCGGCAGGGAATGGACATGTCCATAGACTGGAAAATCGACATGTCGCGTATCGGGCAAGTCAACGTTGATTCTACAGGCAAGGCGTACGACAAGTCGAGTGCCTATTTTGCTTCGAAACAGAAAAACAGCGACCCGCAGGAAGGCGGTTACCTCTGGAAATTCTTTGTCGATATAAACAACATAGCGAACCCCGATAACAAGGATACCTCGAATACATACGAAGTCCCATTCAGGGTCGATAGGACTGCGCCTGTTTTCGCTTTAAGGGCCGAAAACGACTTTGTCAACCCGCGCAACGACCCGTTCGCGGCCCGCTTTACGTGGGGCGACTCTGCGACCACTCCCGACATCCGTGCGATGCGCCTTACTTTGGAACAAATGGATGCGAATTCAGCAGGCCATCCGTTTACGCAGGTGGCGGAATTCCCCGCGATGTCCGATGTCGCCTCGCCTGATTTTGCGATACAGTGGAACGATACGACTCGTAGAATGATTGAGAAAAAAGGCGACGGATTTTACCGCATCAAGGCCTATGCCGTAGATTACGCGGTCCCTGACAGTGCCGTATTTAACAAGATGGACTCCCTCGTTACCGCCATCATGCTGCATCCGGGAAGTGTCAAACCGTCGCTTTGGCCGACCGCTGTAGACTCGGTGAACTCTACAACCGTATATGACACGTTCTTTGTCGATACGAAGGCTCCCGTGATGAGCGACGAGACTCTGAAAGGATTTTCTACAGGATCGTCGGAATACTCGAAACTTTCCCATCCTGCTCGCAAGTCGGGTTACGCCTACGCCACTGAAGACAGCTTGTTGGAAATTTCTTACAAGGTTACGGAGCCGCTGAACGGTCGTGACAGTGTTCCTGTGACAGTTGCTTGGCAGTTCATCCATGCGGAAGATACCACAAAGGTAGACCGTGCTGGTGATTCCTTGTGGATCAAAAACAGCGATGCTGCACACGGTTCGTGGACTGAAATGGCGGGCTTGCGTCTTTCGGACGGCGACTACAAGATTCGGGCTGTTGTTCGCGACCAAGCTAGAAATGAAGCTTTCTATAATCTCTCTAAAAACTTGCGTGTGGATAAAACCGCCCCGAATATCGAAAGCCTCGTAAGTACGCAGCTCGTCTATCCGGATTCCGTCAAGAATTACTCGGCAAAAATTGTCGTGAATGAAAATTCCGACATTGCGTTGAACCGTACGGGCATGCATTGCCATTACCATGTGGGCGGTTGCGGCAAGGAAACGTCGTGGAAGAGAATAACGGATAAGGTTCTGAAAAATGATTCCGTGACGTTTAAGCTGGATTCGTTAGATGGAAGGCGTGGCAAATGTTATCTGGAAGTGTCTTGTATCGATGCCGCAGGCAATGTTTCTGTAAAGACGGATCTGTTCTACATTGGCGAGCGTACCCCGGTGATTTCTTCGCCAAGAGACTCTGTGGATTACAATCAGCTTGTCGCCATTTCGGGCATTGCGCCGCCAGTCAAACTTGCGGATTCGTCGAATACCATATACCGCTTGCGTTACGCCAGTGTGGATTCTCGTAATTCGAATGGCTCGCTTGTCTGGGAAACTTCGAATATCTTCGTTGTGTCCGCCTTGCGCGATAGCTCGCACCGCAATATTTCCAAGACTTCGCAAAGTAATGATGCAGTATTGGGCTACCTTGATCGTAAAGTCGGCAAGGATTCGCTTCTGGAAGGAATGTTCATCATAGAGCTTGGAGTATGTGCAGGAGAAGACTGCATCGGCGGTCCTGACAGCTTGTGGAAAGTAGATACATCGTATGTGTTTTTAGGTGATGAACGGGATGAATTTTTTGGTGATAGTCTCAAATGGCATTTTGTCAAGAATCAAGATACTTTGCATGTAGGTGTAGATTCCCTTGAAATATCGCTTTATCGGTCGGGAATGTTTAATAGCAGTTATTTCTTGCGTGTATATGCCGAAGATGCAAAACATGTCGGCATGTTCGATGAATCCGTTTCGAAAGCGTGGCGAAACCCGTACTATGGCGCTCCGAAGGATACCGTGTCGGATAGTTCCGCCGTGTGGTTCTATGAATTGGATGGCAAGTATCATTTGCAATGGAATGGGTTAGGGGCCAATGATTCTCTGGTTGTCTCTTATGATTCAGCCGGCTTTGGTAAGACTTGCGAATCTGTTAATAAGGGCAGTTATGCAAAATGTACAGTTCGGCCAATTGGTTATAATTTGACATCTTTGTCGTCTTTTGTGGGTTCGTATTTTGACGATTTCCCGGAACTGTCGCCACTTTCGACAGTCAACCATGAAATGCTTGTGACGGGAAAATCTGGCCATATAGTGATGACTGCGACGGAGGCATTCCGGCTGTCGCGTGCTAATGTATATGCCGATACAACTTTGCCTAAAATGCATGTGTATTTCGGTGAAAATGATAGTGACGGTTTTTATTGGATTGCGGAAGGACGCGTGAGCAGCGATACTCTCAATCCGCTTATGATGGGCTGGACGGTGAATCCGCGTGCATATGGTTTGACGTTTGTATGGAATGGCTCTCTGGAAACGGGAATGTATCCTGCTGCGGGTAAAATGAAAATTTATGCGGAAGCTACAGAAAATATCTCTTCGAGTCCGCATGTATTCTTGGATTCCGCAGAAGTTGTAATTCAGTTGCCCAATGTAAAGATTGCTCTTCCTCAGAACTTGCCTGATTTTATTTTGTCAAAGAAAGATTCCGCGTTGGTTTGCGAATCTGCGACGACACCAAAGGATTCATGCGAAAAAACGATGCTGAAACTTAATGCGATGATTGCAAAATATGGAATCAAGTACAGGGATGCGCATGTTGGCATCTATGTGATGAATGGTTCAACGGAAGTTGCAAAATTACAGGATCCTGCTTCTGTTATACGTGCGAATGCAAATGATTCCGCTTATCAAGTGCGTTGGGATGGAAAGGGAAAGCAGGGTATGGCGCAATTTACGGAGGGTGATTATACCCTTTTGGTTATCGCGTCACCTGTGGATGGTTCCAAGGCGGATACGGCGCGGGCTTCTTTCCATGTAAAGTATGCGGAAACGATGAGGGACATTTCTCCGAGGGATCCGAAGAATTTGAAAGACTCTGTTCCCGCAATATTTATTTCGGAAGCGAAACCGGATTCTGCAAATGCCGGAATGTACAGGTACGAGCCTATCGCGGATTATCTGGTCAAGGCGAATGCAAGCGGCTGGATGTTCCCGGATTCATCGCTCGTGAATGGAGTTCCCTTGGTCGGTGAAATTTCAGGAACGCAACAGATTTATAAGTACGAACCGAGGCGCTTTAGTTTGGCGCTTAAGAGACATAGGAAAGAATTGAAACTAGTGGTGGTTGCGCATTTTCATGCGAAATTGGATAAAATTACAGGAAGCTCGCTATGGTTTGCAAATACATGTTCAGAAGAAGATAATCCGACTAGAGATGAATATCCATTTTATAGGTTGACATTTAGCGAAGATAAGAGGGATAGTATTGTTCCGTTTAATAAGGTTTATCAAGGTTTTGGTTATAATGGGAAAAATGGCCCAAAAGATGGTTATATGGAAATAATTGCACTTACGGAAAGAGATTTTAATCGTTTGGTGAATGGTTTGGTTCAAACACAATCTCAGTTTGATGACTTGAAAAAAAATGCTGTATGGAATTTGGCGGATTATGTAGAAGGTGATACATTATTTCGTATTCCAGGTGGAAAAACGGATTCGCTTTCATTTGGATTGTTAGAACCAGATGGTTCGTGTTCTCCTATATATGAAAATCAAGTGTTGGTGAAATCATGCGATTATTCGGGAGATACGGTAAATAATACTAGTGGTTACAACGCAAACGCAAACTTGTTTAAGTTGACTTTTGTTCCTATCAATGATTCTCGCTTTTATTCTGATTGGGGGTCTCCTAATCCCGGTTGCCCAGATAAAGAGGACAAACGTTATCAAAGGGCTCTTTTTAACATGGTGTTTACAATCCCCAAATCCTATTGGGATGCCCCCTTTGGCATGGACAACCTCGTAAACCGCACGGTCCGTTTTGATCATACGAACAAGACAATCTTTGGTGATGGAAAGAATGGCTATTGGAAAGCTTTGCAAGAAAGCCCAAATGCTAAAATTAAACTAGATGTTGCGACGGGTTCTTATTATGATGGAAACAAATGGAAATACGACAAGGCCTATGGCCTTTTGACTCCGTTTGAAGTCCAGTATTTGCCGATGTATCCGGCTTCGTTATTGGATGGCGGTTTAAATACGTTCCTCTTTGCCGATGAAGATGCGCAGCACATGCAATTTGCGCGGTTTGATATGCAGTTCTTTGCTCCCAAAGATGAACATGACTATTTTAAGGTTCTTGCTGTAAATACTTCGATAGATTCGAGTGGTTGCGATACCATGCTGACGAATGTCGGTTTTATGAGATCAACTTCAAATGGTCGCAAATGTGTCGTTTCTGCAACGAGCAATGATTCTGTGGTTAAGCAGACTCCATTCTATTTGAAGGGAGCATTTGTTGAATTCTATGTAGGCCGCAATATGGCGATATCGAGAGCGAAAATAGATAGAAGCCGCAATGTGGATACCATCGCTTATCCGGCAACTTTAAATTGGCGTACTCAAGTGACGGATTCTTGCTTGGCCTCTGGGCAAAAATGGGATTTTGCAAGCAATGGTAGCTCTGCTTGTTACAAGTATTATGACTTGGCTTCCCGTATTCACTACTATTATGGTGATTTCA
>Ga0310696_10008879_pt1 | contig 11673 bp, 7 predicted proteins | sample AusTroGonzalo_MG_4_FD_203885 | JGI IMG/M metagenome (GOLD analysis project Ga0310696, IMG submission 203885) | Bovine rumen microbial communities from tropical cattle in Woodstock, Queensland, Australia - Gonzalo_02 (v2) (version 2) | ecosystem: Host-associated > Mammals > Digestive system >...
ATCAGCCAGTACGGTCTGCAGGAACATCCGGTGCTGCATATCACCACGCGCAACCTCGGTGTGGAAATTCGCGGCAAGAGGGGTTCTGCCATCCGGGCCGCGGCGCCGGGAACCGTCGTGATGGTTGCAGAAATCGACGGGCGCGGGCCCTCCGTGATTATCGAACACGAGGGGGGAACGTATTCCGTGTACGGCCACCTGCGCTCCATTCGCGTGCAGGAGGGCAAACAGGTGCGTAATTGCGAAGAAATTGGCGAGGCGGGCGATATCGCAAGCCTAAATGGAATTAAATTGTACTTTCAAGTTAGCGAGGGCACCCAGACGGTGGATCCGCTACAATGGTTGAAGACTAAATGATCAAGTATCGCATAAATGGTCCCGCATCGCAGGAACGTCAGCGCATCCGCCTGATGGCGGCACTGTGCGAGAACCGGTTCCCGCAGGCAGTGGTCATAGACGGTACTCCGGGAATAGGCAAGAAGGCGCTTGCCATGGAACTCTCGAAGGCGCTCCAGTGTACCGACATGTTCGAACGCCCGTGCGGGCACTGCTTTGGCTGCAAGATGGCCGCCGACCCGGGTGCTGCCGACAACTGGGTTTTCCCGCTTACGGCCGCCGAGGCGCAGACCAAGTCCGCAGACGAGGTGAAGGCGGGTAGCCGCGCAAAGACCCTCCAAGACATCAAGCAGGAATACATCGAGAAGATTGTGGAAAATCCCTACCGCACCGACGTGTTCGATGCGGGTGCGGAAATATCGGTGAACCTTATCCGAGCCATGAAGTCGACATTCGCGATGCGTGGCGACCGTACCCGTGTGGTCATTGTCGCGGAGGCGGACCGCATGAACGATGCCGCTTCGAATGCGTTCCTCAAGACTCTCGAGGAAGTCCCTCCCGATACGTACTTCCTGCTCACGGCTTCTTCGCGCGAGAGGCTGCTCCAGACTATCCGTTCCCGTTGCCTGGCAATACACTTGCCGTCGCTGACCGATGCCGAGGTGAAGGAGGAAACGCTTCGCACGCTGGGCGACGATGCCGACGAGGATAGTGTTTCTCGCGATGTGATTGGACTTTCGCTCGGGTCTCCCGGCAAGGCGTTTTTCTATCTGGACAACGCGAAGGAACTTTGCGCACTCGCCTCGGATTTCGTGGTGAAGAGCATCAGGAACGACTACAGCGGTCTTTTTGAGCAACTTTCCGAGAAGGACCTGACCGAGGTCTCGGAAGCGAACGGCTTTTTGGAAGTGCTTTCGTTCCTCATCGCCGATATCCTGCGCAAGCAGTCCGGAGCGGCAGTGCGGATGCCCGATACCATGGCATCTCTCGATATGGAGGCCTACCCCCGTATCGATGCCGATGCGCTCGAGATGGCGCTAGCCACCGTGCAAGAAACTATGGAAAGGATAGCGAGCCGCCGCAGTTCTACGATGATGTGCCTGCAGTCGCTCGCCATAAAGCTTTTCGAGGGTTACAAGTAATGAACGATACCGTAGCTTCGACGCTTGCGCGGGAACTGGAAATCCCGCATCTGGTCGCGAGGCTTCTCGTATCCAGAGGGATCCGTACCGCATCTGCGGCAAACCGGATTCTGGACGACGGCTGCGGTGCGGAACTTTCTCCCTGGCTCATGAAGGGCATGGAAGATGCTGTGCGCTGGATTCTCGATGTCCGCGAGAAAAAGGAAAAGGTTTTCATTTTCGGCGACTACGACCTGGACGGCATGACCTCGGTGACGCTCCTCTCCAGGAGTTTCGCGCGGATTGGCATTGAGTCTGACTGGAGACTCCCGAACCGCTTTGGCGATGGCTACGGGCTTTCTATTGCCGCGGTAGATGAAATGTACGGTGCCGGAGCGCGCAACCTGGTGACCGTCGATACGGGAATTACGGCGAATGCAGAAATTGCCTACGCCAAGGAACTCGGGATGTCGGTGATGGTCATGGACCACCACCAGCCCTCGGGTGATGCGCTCCCTCCGTGCGACGTGCTGCTCGACCCGCACCAGCAGGGAGACATGTACCCGAACCCTGAATTGTGCGGGGTAGGGGTTTCTTACAAGTTTATATGTGCGCTGTACGAACGGCTCGGGATTCCCGCCCCCAAGGAAATGCTCGACCTCGTTGCCTTGGGTACGCTTGCCGACCTGGTGCAGATGACTCCCGAGAACAGGTTCTTTACCAAGACGGGACTCTCTAGGCTCCAGAACAGCCAGTTGCCCGGAGTGCAGTCGCTGTATTCCTCGCTCATGAAACCGGGAAGTTCGGTCGGCGGCATCGACGTGATGTACAAGATTGCGCCACTCCTGAATGCGCCCGGCCGCATGGAGAAGCCTGACCCTGCACTCAAGTTGCTCATGTGTACCGACATGGCGAGCGCCCCGACGCTCATGGCGGAACTCAAGGAGTGGAATGCGCAGCGCAAGGCGAAAGAAGCCGAGATTACCGACATGGCGCTCGAACGCGTGAAGGAAATCTACGGCGACAAAATCCCGAAGGTACTTGTGGTGGACGGTGCCGGCTGGCATGTGGGCGTTATCGGGATTGTGTCTGCCAAGCTTGCACAGGAATTTTGCCGCCCGACGGCGGTGCTTTCGATAGACGACGGAATTGCGCATGCGAGTGCGCGCGCCGTGCCCGGGTTCAACTGGCACAAGGCGCTGTTCGAATGCCGCGACCTGTTCGAACGCTGGGGCGGGCACGCGAACGCCGCGGGATTCTCCCTTGCGCAAGACAAGATACCGGAATTGCGCCGACGCCTGGATGCCTCCGCCGCAGAGCAGGGCTATACCGGCGAAAGTTTCGAAGTGGTTGAGGAACATCCCTACGACATCGTGGTGGCTTTAAACGAGCTCATTGTGGAACGGAACCGCAACCGCATAGAAAAGACGGTGCTCGACTATTTCGACAAGATGGAGCCGTTCGGCGGGAACTTCCCGTATCCCGTGTTCCGCTCCGAGGGTGTTACAGTCCACAGGGTGAAGGAATTGCGTGGAGGCCACCTGCAGATGGAAGTGTCGCAGGCGGGCAGCCCCGCATTTTCGGCCATCGCGTTTGGGCTCCACAAGATGAAACCGCTCCTCAGTTCTTCGCGCAAGGTTTCCATCGTGTTCGAACCCACGTGGAACTACTTCAATAACAAGAAGACAATCCAGCTTTGCGTCAAGGCCATCGAGTAGGCGTTATGCGCAAACTGCTCCCTTACGTTTTTTCGTTTCTCGTGGTTGCCGCTGCGGCGGTACTTCTTTTTTATACCGGCATGAAAAATTCACTTGCGGCCGCGGTTGTGGAACCGCCTGCAGAAGAAGCCCCAGCTCCCGAGGAACCGCGCACCTTTACCGGGCGCGTCGTGATGCCCGACGAAGAAAGCATACTCGTGCTCGAGAACAGCGCGGACCGTGATATCGCAAAAATCGTGACGTATCTCTCGGGGCGTGCGGCAGGCCTGCACTGGCTTGCCCGTCCGTACTTCAAGAATCACAAGAGTGCGGAGGATGTGATTGTGGGCGTGCGCATGACCATCGATTCGCTCGGGCGCATTGCCTGCAACGAGATCGAGTACACGAACGCCGAGGACGAGAGCCTCAAGGAAGCCCTGCAGAGGCATATCGAATACTACTGGCTGTACAGGAAAAGCGAGTCGGGCAAGACCGAACTCTGGGTCCCCATAATCTTTCGCGCTGTATATTAACTTAGGGCGGGCATACGCACGGCTAGCCCTCCCTAAGACCCTCCCGACGCGCACATAATCGCCTAGGATAGGATTGTTATTTTAGGACGGTGGCGATTAAGTGCACGGGCGCCTGTCGGCGCGTTTAGCCCTTCAGTATTTTCAGCAACTGTTCCGCGCGCTTCTCGATGAGGATGAACGCCTCGAACATGCGGGCCTCGCGCCACTTGGTCAGGTACTTGTTGCGCCATTCCACGGCGACAAGGTCGGGCGCTTCCTTCGCGTCCTCGTTACGGTACCACACCTCTTTCGTGATTTCCTTGATCATGTCGCCCATTTCGGCGGCGGGCTGCAGGCTTCCCTTGCACAGCAAAAGGGCGCGCAGGTTATCGAGCAGAACTTCGTCGGAGGGGTTTTCCGAGTCGTCGCGTGCACAGTCCCAGATTTCGCCGCGGTGGCGTTCAGTCCAGCCCATCAGATGTTTTTCGGTACGTTCGAGTTCGCCTTTCGCGAGTTTTTCCTCTACCGCCTCGCGCGGGTAGTAGATGCTGTTCGGGTAAAATTCGATCATGTCTTTTCCAAAAGTTAATGCCCGGGGCGGGACTTGAACCCGCACGAGGTTGCCCCCAAGGGATTTTAAGTCCCCAGTGTCTACCATTCCACCACCTGGGCAGGTGTGCACGCCAAATATAGGAAATTTAGGCCGAAAATCCCCGTTTGTTGTCTTTTTGTCAAGGCAAATTCGCCTGTGGGTTAATAAAAGTGAACCTTTTCGCAAAAAAATTGCTAGATTAATGAGCATGAAACACTTAGCTCTTATTCCGATAGCCTTTGCGCTCGCTTTCGGCTCGGCTTTTGCCGCCGACGACAACTACACCCAGTTCAAGGAACAGCTCGCCTCGCTCCGCGACAGTTACGCTTCGGCCCTGAACATGGCCATGGAAGATGCCATGGACGGCGACCCTGCAGGTTGGTTCAAGGCCCGCAACGAAGGGCTCGATGCCGACTGGGACGACCTGGAATTCGAGCCTCCCACGCTTTCCCTCTTCTCTATCGAGGAAATCCCCTACGGCTACAAGATTTCGGGCAGCAACCACGACTATCAGCTCAATGCCGAGATTTTCGTCTGGACCCGCAATACTGACATCCAGTACACGATTACCTACCTCCCGGGCACGAGCGAATCTGCCAAGGAGATTGCGAAGGAAGTGTTCCAGAACGAACAGTCCGACTACCCGTCCAAGTGCGCAAAGGGCGCTGTGACCTGCTATAACGGCAAGTCCACCTTCGGTGAGCTCAAGAAAGGCAAGAAAAAGAAGAAATAGCCGTTTTTTGGCTGTCGTTGTCTGCGATGCATCTGTATTTTTTGCCGGGATTTTGGTCCCGGCTTTTTTGCATGGTTTGCTCTTCTGTTCTTTTTATTATACATTTACTACGTATATTAAAAACAGGAGATTCCGTATGGCGAGGAATTCTACCCTATTGAAAGCGTTTGTCGCGCTGTCGGCATTTTTTGTTGCTGCCCCTTGGGCTGCAGACATCAGCGAGATTGCCGAGGGCGAATCTACGAGCGCCTACTGCGTAAAGCAGATCGGCGATGAAGACGGCTCGTATATAGAACTGTCCCAGAAGTCCTCGAATGCATCGGGCCAGGGCGAACAGTGCTATGAATGGTGGTACACGCAAGATGGCTCTCCGTCGGTATACTCCGCACTGCGGGAATTATTCCGGGCCAATTACCCGCCCTCTGTGGTGATGCTTACGTCGGATCTGTCTTTTGGCGGGTACGACGGCAGCCGCTGCGCTAGTGGGGCCAATGCGTACCATCCGTTCGATTTCGGCACGGAAGAAGGCGTTACGCTGTCGAGTTACGGGGATTCTCCGTATACGATAAAAAACTTGTGTTACCAGGGAGGCGCTTCCGAGGCATCCTTTAGTGGGAATCTTTTCACTTCCATAGTAAATGTCAGCTTTGATAGCCTGCACCTGGAATCGCAGACTTCCGCGGGGCTGTTTTCTTTTAATGTAGAAACTGCGAATGTCATGAAGGTGCGTGTAAGCCATTCTGTCGTAATGGCTCCTGTGGCGGGAACCTTGGCCGGGGCCATAGGGTCCATTACCGTAAGTGATTTCAGCGGGAAATCAATAACGGTCAATGCCATTCCGGAATATGACGATGGCGAGTCGTTCTCTACAAACGAAGTGAGTATCGGAAGCCTGGTGGGGTATTGCTCCTCGTTGAACGTGGTGACTACAAGAATTGATTCTGTCAATGTTCTGTACCAGCCTGTATCGGGTAGGAGCTACCTTGACGCGGCTCTCCCCGATGGAAACGCGTATGTGGGGGGCCTTGTTGGTAGCGTGGCCAGCATCGAAGGTGTCGATTTGGACAAAATGGCGGTACTGCATCAGGTCGGTCTCGAGAACATGGAGATTGTAAACGATGCGGATGGTGATGGCGTGAACCACGTGGGAGGACTTTTCGGTAGAATGGAAGGTTCGTACCTGTCGGTAATGAGGACCTATACTGTAGGCGATATCCTTTGCACTTCCGAAAGCTGCGTGCAGGGCTATGGTGCGGGAATTATTACGCTTACTGACGAACCGTATGTAACAATCAGGGCAAATTACCATTATTCAGAGAACGAGCAGGAACGTGCCCAGGCCTTTGCAGGCAAGGTCGTGGGAAGGTACATTAGTGATTATGCAGATGCTGCGGCTACCGGCGCCCCAGATACAGTCATTACGGATGAGTTCAACAAGGCTGGCTATATTCCAAGCTATACCGAGGAATATGTAGACGAAGAGATGGTCTTTGTCAAGGACGATGTCACTGTCGCTACCGGCAATTACCGTAATGCTATCGGGGATATTGCGGCGACAGACAATTTCAATTCGGAGGACTACACGTTCGAGGATCTGGCGGCGGGCACGTTGCAGAACGGTGTCCTGGAAGGCCAGTACATGCGGTCGGCAAGATTCATAGAAATCCTAGACAATGTTCCCGGAGTCCTTACGGCTGACGAAGTCGAATGGAAATTTGACGGTACGCAGGCGACACCCTACTTTGATATTGGAACGGTTGATTCCGGCAATTCCGGAGATTCCGGTGGAAATAGCGACGGACCTATCGAGGTGATTTTCTCGCTTGACTGCGTGCGTTACACTAACTGCCTTACGGGAGATGAGCTCCTTGCTCTTGAACGGTTTGAAAATAACAAGATGCAGGGATTCGAATACGAGTACGTGTTTACCGTCGGAGAAGATGGCACAATCGAGAATACGGAATGGCTCGAATTCGCATATAGCCTGACGCTCGATAATGCCGACCGTGACCCGGTTTACTGGGATACATACAACACGTTGTCTTTTGCTGTGAACAACGTGTATGAAGAGTCGACCGTCTATACACTTTATTTGGGCGAGAAGCCCAATGTAGGTCCGGGTGACGACGATCCTGAAACCTCCGAGGGCAAGGCCTTTGCGTTCTTCGGCACGGGCGTAGATTATTCCAGCTCGCCGGTACAGCTTATAAGCTACGATGGCGAAACGTTGGATGCGCTTGGCGATAAGATTGCGGAGTCCGAATTCACCGGAGGCAATGCTGCGCTCGAAATTCAAGCCGGAACGATTATGCGCATTGTGGCGGACAATCCCGTTACCACGGACGGCTCTGCGTTCAAGGGCTGGACAGTGCGGATTGCGTTTGGCTATACGGGTAGCGAAAAGCACCTGCGCAAATTGGCCTTTGCCGGAAGGGAATTGCCCGTTGATGAAGACGGGTTCATCAACGTGGCCCGCGATGGCGAAACCGCATACACCATATTTGAAGATGACCCGATGAGTACGGTCGATCCCGAAACCGAATATGGGCAGTTAGTCCTTGAATACCAAAAGATATCTGCGCAGGCAGAAAAAATGATTTCGTCGGGCAATTACGACCAGGCAGAAATGCGGCGTCTGTCGGCACAGGCGGACTCCCTCGGCGATTTGATGCAGGAAATAGGAGAACCCGAATTCGTTCTTGCGCTTGCCATATTCCCCAAGGGGTTCGAGGAAGAGAACGGTATCGATGCATATGAGCCCGGTGGCGACGAGCCCGGCAAGGAAGTGCCTCATGAACCGGACTGGGACAAGGATTCTGTCAGGCTGGATGTCGCTTACCCGCTCCTGCTGCAGTCGGGCAATGCGGTGCAGTTGAACGTGAAGACGGACAAGTTCGTGTTCGAGGGCAACATGCCCTTCGTGAGCGTGTTCCTCGAGGATCTTGGCGGGAACACCATTGCCGACAGTATCCTGGAGTTCTCGGATTACGATTTGCCCGAGATTGCGACGTGGGAACATTATGCGCTTGCGCCGGGTATGTACCTGTTGACGGCAAAGATTTTCAATGGCGATACGATCGAGATCCGCGAGTGGGATTTCGAGGTGAAGGCGCAGATTGCCGACGGCTGTGCGGGTTGCTGGTACATGGTATCTTTCGCGGATGTCGACCTGGATAATTTCAACAAGACCGATGCCGAGGCAATTTACTGGTGGAACGAAAGCGTGCTTATGGGCAAGTACTGGCAGTACGAGGAAGTTTCCAAGGTCTCGAAGATAGATTTCTCCCGCGGGTACTGGTACAGCTCCGAGGAGGGAACCCCGCTCAAGCTGAACGGCAATACCGAATCGGGTCCCGAAATTCGGTGGGAAGTCGACAGCGTCTATAGCGGGTGGAACATGGTGGCCAATCCTTACCCTTGGTACGTGGACGTGTCCTCGCTTGAAGGGCTGAATATTTCCCGCTGGAATCCGGAAACGGGCAGTTACAGCCGCCCGAAGTATCTCAAGCCCTACGAGGCGGTCTGGGTGAATGTTTCGAGCGGGAAGGAGATTATGGTGCCTTCCGCTCCGGTATTTGCCGACATGGTCAATGCGGATGGCAATACGGTGCCTTACCGCTCCCTGCAGAAGTCGCAGAGGCTTGCGAAGGCTGCCGGCAGTGACGAATGGAGCGTGCAGGTTTCTCTTTCCGATGCGAAGGGCAAGATGGATTCCTGGAACGTGCTCGGCGTCGCGGGTGACGGCGAGCGCGAAGAGGAGCCTCCTGAGGGCATGGGCGACCACGTGAATCTCTCCATCGTAGAAGGCGGTGCGCGCCTTGCGAAGAGCGTGCAGGCGAAGAACGCCTCCGAAGCCTACGAGTGGGACCTGAGCGTGTCTGCGTCCAGCCCGCGCACGGCCTTCCTCACGCTTGCGGGTCTCGATGCCCTCCGCGCCTACGGGCTGCGCGCGTTTGTCACCATAGACGGGAATACGACCGAGATTACCGAAGGCACCAAGATGCAAGTGGATGTCTCCTCCAAGGCAAAGAACGTGAACTTGCGCATTGCGCGTGAGGCACGCCCGGTTGTGGCCTGTACCATGCAGAACCTGCACCTCTCGCAGAATGCCGGCGCATTGCAGATTGCATTCGATGTGAGCGAGGGCCTCGCCGGTGCCCGCGCCCGTGTGGACGTTGTCGACATGAAGGGCAATGTGGTCCGGACAGAGGCATTCAATGCGCAGGCGGGCGAGAATGCGGTCTCGTTCGAGAAGCCCAAAGCCGGCCTGTACGTGGTGCGCGCGGTTGCCGGGGGCAAGGCTGCCTTCCAGAAGGTTCTGCTGAAATAAAGTTTGCGACCGTTCGCGCTAGATTCGGAAACGACCATTCGCGCTATCTCGTTTTTTTCTAAATTTGTGCGCGCTATGCCAGAGACCGCCCCGACAACCGCTCCGAAGAAGCCGGATTATTTCCCGGCGATCGACGGGCTCCGCCTCCTTGCGAGTATCAATATCGTGATGCTCCACCTGGGCAGTTCGAACGCGCTCGCCTACATGGCGAGCAACACCTGGCTCATGCCCGTCTTTACCGCACCCGCGTTTGCGGCGGGCATTTTCTACGTGTTCGCGGGGTTCCTCTTTGCAAGCAAGTTCAGCGATCCGGAACGCCGCATTCCGGTAATCCCTTTCATGTTTGCCCGCATCGCGAAACTCTACCGCCTGCACTTCTTCATGACGCTCCTCATGTTTGCGGTGTTGCTGTACAAGTTCAGCGGCTACACGCACCTGCCCGCTCCCGGCGAAATCCTGGACTGTGCCTCTGCGGGCCTCTCGAAGATGGTGCACCCCTGGCGCAGCCTGCTTCTGCACCTAACGCTTGCGTGGTCTGTCGTGCCCGACCTGGGCATGAAACTCAACGAACCCAGTTGGTCGCTCACGAGCTTCTTCCTGTGCTATGCCATTACGCCGTGGTTCAGCCGCTGGCTCTTTAGGCAGAACCGCCGCACGCTCTGGATTCTCTTCTTTGCGGTATTCATTCCGGGCGTTGCCTGGGCAGTGTTCTTCGGGCTTTCGGGCAACCTCTGGTTCGAGGGCTACGGCGAAAAGTACAGGTTCTTCCACATGTTCGCTCCCGTGCGCGTGTTCGAGTACATCTTCGGCATGGTCATCTTCCGCCTGTACAAGGAGGGCTTCTTCGAATTCCTCAAGAAGGACTTCGTGAGCGGTATTGTGCAGGCGCTCCTGCTTGCCGCCCTATACGGGAGCCTGTTCCTCATGTCGCCAAGCTTCAACCCCGGTGTGAACTACTTTATCCACCACAGCGTCGCTGTGTTCATCTACGGGCTGTTCGTGATTTCGCTCCTTTCGGGCAAGGGGTTTATGGCCCGCTTCTTCTGCATCGGCATTGTCCGCAAGGTGGGGCGTGCGAGTTTCTACCCGTACCTCATCCACCTTCCGCTCATCTCCATCGCGTGGGGAATCTGCAACCTGAACACCCCCAAAAATACGCTCCTGTTCATGCTGTTCGTGTACACGGTGAGCACGCTCTACATGGAGTTCAAGACCTGGCGCCGCAAGCGCGCGAAGGCGAAAATCACTGGCTAGGCGTGTGCGTTTGCTCACACCATGCCGGCAAGGTTTAGGAATGTTTACCTAAATTGCCCTTTTTAGCGAAAAAAAGGAACTTTTTGTCACTCCGTGCAAGTTATTTATTACATCCGAGGGGTGGCAGTTTTGGCTTTATCAAATTATATTTAATGCGGGTGGGAAAACTAAAAAAATGAGGATGTAGATGAAAACTTTCCTGAAAGCAACAATGTGCGTGGCCGCCCTGGCTGCGACGACGGCGATGGCGGGATCCTTCCCGTTCCCGCAGAACATGAAGAGCCCGCACGGCTACACGATTCCGTTTGCCGATACGGACATGATTAAGGACCACTTCAATAAGTGGAAGAAGGCCTGGTATCAGGATAAGGGCAACGAAGCCTGGGTGCTTGCTCCCGAAGGCACTTGCTCCACGGTTTCCGAAGCTATCGCCTACGGTATGTTGATTACCGTGTACATGGACGAACAGAGCATGTTCGACAAGCTTTACGCTACCTGGAAAAACAATGGCGGCAATGGCGGTGGCATGAACTGGCGCATCGGTTGCGACGGCGGTTCGGGTTCTGCATCCGATGCCGACTTCGACGCGGCTCTCGCCCTCGTGATGGCTGACAAGCAGTGGGGCGGTTCCTACCTGAGCGACGCCAAGAAGATTATTTCTTGGATTGCCAGCAACGATATCAGCGGTACCCAGATCAAGCCGGGTAACCAGTGGAACGACGCTTTCAACCCGAGCTATGCCACCACGGCTAACTTCGCCCTCTTCCAGAAGGTGAGTGGCGGTAACTGGTCGAATGTGATTTCTAGCGCCTATACCGAACTGTTCGCATGCCAGGATAACGTCGGTCTCGTTCCTGACTGGTGCGCTTGGAATAGCCATCAGTGGACAAAGACCAGCGCTTCCGTTGCTCAGGACGAAGCTCCGGGCTTCTTCGACGATGCTGCCCGTACTCCGTGGCGTATGGCCTGGGCCTATTACTGGTATGGCGATGCCAATGCCCAGAAGTTCAACAAGAAGCTTAACGACTGGATTATCCCGACTGCCCATACGGCGAGCGGCATCAATTCCGGCTATTTCACTGGCGGTCAGGCCGTGAC
>Ga0310696_10008880_pt1 | contig 11672 bp, 5 predicted proteins | sample AusTroGonzalo_MG_4_FD_203885 | JGI IMG/M metagenome (GOLD analysis project Ga0310696, IMG submission 203885) | Bovine rumen microbial communities from tropical cattle in Woodstock, Queensland, Australia - Gonzalo_02 (v2) (version 2) | ecosystem: Host-associated > Mammals > Digestive system >...
CACTGAAGTGCTCAATAGCATCTTCACCCAGGACCACAAATCCACCGTCAAGGTGACGGTGCGAAGCCTTAACAAGGCTTACAACACCGTTCCCGACCTGCACGCCCCACAGCTGGAAATCGGCATCGAGGCCGAAATGAAATGGGTGCCAATCGAACCGCAGAACATTACCATCCAACTGTAGCATGAACAGGATACGGCTCATACGGTTTCTATCGGCAGTTCTGCTTGCATGGCTGTCGGCTTTCTCGTGCCAACAAGAGACGCCCGAAAGTGAGCAGCCAGAACTGCAGGTGGCTCTGTACATTCCCGATGCCGTGATGACACGCGCCGATGACCCGTCCGTGAGCCCACTCGCGGCCGAGAAAATCGTCACCACGCTCCACGTATGGGTTTTTCTGCACGATAGCGGAGAACTCGTCTCCCACAAGCTCTTCAACCAAGATCTGGACCAGTCGGGGCTTTCCCACAGCGCCATCACCCGCTTTGGCCTCCCCCTCACGGATGAGATGTTCAATACCCTGACCACGGGCGACTCCCCCGAAGACCGCCCCAAAGTGGACGTGTACGCCGTGGCCAATGCCGCTTCGGCCTTGAGCGGAGAACTGCCCGATCAGAACTCCGAAGCTCTCCGGGCCAATTTGGAGGCATTGGTTGTAAACGGCATAGGTGGCACCTCTTCTCTCACCATGGCGGTCCCTGCTGTCGGCCTACCCATGTCTGGCGTACTCAAAAACGTCCCTGTCACAGGTGGATATCCTGTGCTGAACATCACTACGCTCAAGCTCACACGCGCCGTTTCCAAAATCCGCTTTGTCTTTTGCCAGCAGGTGAATCCCGCCAACGGAAACACACCCGCCACGCCCGTGAACAATCAATGCAAGATCGTAAGCATCCAGTTTGACGGTGTGGATTTGGAGAACGGAAAAGACTGCCAGATTGCCAACACGGAACGCCTCTTCACCACTCAGAGTTTTGATATAGGTACCAGCCCCAGCTATTCCTCGCTGAACGCCAAGATTGCGGGCGAAGGAGCTAATCCCCTGATTTCCAATGCCCAACTTGCACGCTCCGAAGAGCCGGAAGAACTGTATTACCGAAGCCCCGGGCACGATACCGAATCCGTGGAGCAATATGAAAAACGGCTTGCCACCGTTCTGAACGGATACCCCAACTCGCAGGTGGGACCCATATACCTGCGGGAAACCAACAAGCGCATCAGCGGAACCATCACTTACCAGATTGAGGACGGAGGTGAAGACAAGAACAAGACGGTTACGTTCTCCATGGATGCCGAAGTGTTCCCCCGCAACCATTCCTGGCTGGTCTACGCCTGCTTTGCCCAGGAGACCATGAGCCTGCAGCTGCGGGTAGTGGCAATGCCCTGGGAATATACAACATATTCCCTGGATTATACCACTAATTCCGTAAACGTAATCCGGCGTTTCACGGTATCAGAGACCAATCCCCCCACCTTCCTGAAAGAGCAGACCCAAGATGGGTTCTTTGACGTCACTTTCTGGCATACCGTCACCATTGACGAAGCAAATGTGGAAAACGTTTTGTACGGGGACATCATCATCGCAACGCCCGTGGGTGGGACACTTTATGTCGTTCCGATAGCCAAGACGCTCCATAATACGGATACCTTTGTTTCCGATGCCTTCGATGTAGAGCCGAAAACCGCTATCATTTATCCCAACCATGTAAACTCTCAGGGCGTAATCGAAGACTGCCTGATTCCCATTACCATCAGATGCCACCATCCGAACGACGGGAAACATACAGATGACGCTCTGGAAGGAAACTATATCGATCTCCACTTTTATGTGAAAACCGTGGATGGCCGGGAAATCGACCTGGGTTCGGAATCCATCGATTACTACCGTTTCATCCTCTCCAAGGACTGGAACAAACCCAAACCGACGGAAGGCAACAATGACAACAACAATGGCTAAAAAATGCCTTCATATCGTGTTGTTATGGCTGCTGGTACTGCTTGCCTGCGGCTGTGTGGACGAACTTGTTCCTCAGAAAGGAGAGACCGGCCTCACACTCACCGTACGCTGTGACGAACCCGTAATGACCCGCGCGGAGGACCCGGTTCCCAAGGACGGCGTGAAGTCTTTCAATGAAAACCGCATCCTGTCCGTCGACTTCCTCTTCTACCCCAGCGCCACCCCGGCTGGCGATATGCCCGCCGTTTATCACGTTCGGATAGAACGCTCTATGAAGGACGCGGAGGCCGATTACTGGGAAATCAACCTTCGACTGAAAAAGGATCTCATCGAAGCCATTTTTCCGAATGGAAATGCGAGCCAGGCAACGGTGTATGCCCTAGTCAATTTTGATGCGTCATTCGTCGGTGATGACCTGTCGAAAACCACCCGCTCACTGCTGGCCGAACGGCGCATCGTCACAGATTTTGCCCAGACGGAAAGCAATTACCTCCAGCCCAGCTTCCTGATGGACGGGAGTGCCCCCATCACGTACAATGAAGAGGCCGATCCCAATGTAATAGGCACCATTGAAGTGAAGCGTTTCGCCGCCAAACTTACCATGGGCATAAACGTGGCCCCCCAGGTAGTACTGCAGCATCGGGAGGTTACAGAGCCGGGGAAAACCACCCCGCCCGCTGAAACATGGGAACCCGTCCTGCGCACCATGCGCTTGTATCTGGTGGACGGGGTAAAGAGCGTCCTGCTTAGCGCCGACGGCCTGGACCCCGACCCCGACTATTTCTCCTATAAGGGCGATGCCAACAAGCGTCCTTTCCTGAACAACAACGGCATACCCTATCTGAGTACGGAGACGATAAATGACCATGAGTATTATCACACCTGGCCCATGTACACTTATCCCCGGAAATGGGAGAAAACACATCCGGATTATTCCCTTATTGACTATACCCAGTCCAAACTACCCGCGGAAGCACCCTATTTCAAACTTGAGTTGGACTGGCGCCGGGTGGAGGATGACTACTATTCCTATGAGCAGCGAAAATACTACTACAAAGTGTTCATCCCCTTTGAGGAATTCAATGGGGAATTCAAACGGAACAATTGGTACGGCTTTTACCTGGACGTAGCCATCCTGGGTACCGAAACCGACGAGGGTATAACCGTCTTGAACCCCTCATGCTTCCTGCTGGACTGGCAGAACAAATCGCTGGCCATCAATAAGGCGGCAGTTATCAGCAAGGCCCGTTACATATCGGTGGAAAGGAGTCAGTGGGAGATCAACAACCTGAACACCCTCACCGTTCCCTTCCTGTCCAGCCACGACGTAGTTGTAGTAGGACAATACGACCCGGAGCGGAAGCCCAAGGCCACCCGTCCCTACTACGGGGAAATTACCACGGCACATCCCGTGAATTCCTATCACGATGATTTTCATGCCTGGATCCGGGATGATGGCAAAGGCGGATATCTGCTTGACTATTCGGATCAGCCTGAAGGGAATTCGGCCTATGAGCCTGCCAAATGGCTTACCAACACCTCCACATCCATTGTCTTGAATCACCCCCTGGAGAACCGCTATGATGTGGCGAGCGTGAAGGACTTCGATTACTCCCCCTACACCATCGAGTTCGACATTGTCCACGACGACTTGGAAAAATTTCCCAATTCCATCACCTACAAACAGTACATCCGGCACATTACCATTACGCAATATCCAGGCATTTATATCGAGTGCCTGCATAATCGCGATCAAGAGATCGAACAGATAGGGACGAATGGTGGTGGTTATCCAAATCACCAAGGCGACAAACCCTGGTTGAATTATCCCTGGGGCTATGTCTATGTGAATGGCGGGCGATTTATCCGCCAGGATCCCGGGGATAAAGATCCTTACTTCAAACTTAGCAAGGCTAAATACAAACAGGAGTACCAGTGGCAGACGGTTTATTACACCGGCGGATCCAAAGACATTTATGACATTCACGTGACGGTACTCCCCTCTTCCTCCAGTTTTGTGATTGGCGACCCGCGTGTGGACGCGCAGGCAAACGATGCGGAGGGCACCGGCTATCTGAAAGACGAAAATGAATATCCCAATCTCTACAAATTCACTGTAGAGGCCGGTGATGACGCAGACCTGGCCATCTTAAGGGACAATTTCCAGTACCAGCTGTCTGGCAGCCCTTATGACAACAGAACACGAACCGGATTCAATGTGGCCAATGCCCTGTATGAGAGTTCTCCCAGGTCCTTACAGTGGTATTATCCCACGGATAAGGGCTCACGCACGGTAAACATGCTGGCACCCAGCTATCGTATCTCGACCAAACTGGGCGGTACGGAATTCGGCAATATATCCAAAGAGCTCGCCGAATACCGTTGTGCAGGCTACCAGGAAGACGGATTACCGGCCGGGCGCTGGCGTCTGCCCACCAAGGCGGAAGTCTCATTCGTCGCCCAGTTGTCGGCGAAAAAGTTTTTTATACATATATTTACTAAGGGCACGGGCACAGCGACATACTGGTCGGCCAGCAATGCTATAACTGTCAACGCCGATTCTGGAATAGTAACCGACAGCAAAGATCAAACAGCACTTCTGCGCTGCGTATATGATTCCTGGTACTGGGACGAGATAGACCGTCGGGAAGGATTGAAGGAAACGGGGGAGGATCCCCGGTTCGATCCCCCCACAATGTTTTATTGGGGAGACAAACAAAGATGAGGAAACTGATTCCATATATCATGGCTCTGTTTGCCTTCATGGCCTGCACCGCGGAACCGCAGGAAAGGACCGGTATGGACCCTTCCCTGGAAGGAAAACCCGTGACCGTCACCTTCTCCCTCCCCGATGTGCGCGTAGCCTCCCTCTCCACCAAAAGCATCTTGGACGAAGGTGACATCACCGGCGAGCCCTACCTGGATCCGGAACGGCTATTTCTGGTTGTCTGCGGAACCAACCAGAGTATCAAGTATATCCGGAAAGCAAAATTAATAGATACGGATCTGGATTTTCCCAGAGCCAGCATCACCGACTATCCCGTTTCCGATCCCGACGCCCAACTACCGGAAACCATAACCCTGTACACCTTTGAGGTTCAGTTGGAACTGTCGGACAGCAAACGTACCGTCCACTTCCTGGGTAATGTAGATGAAGACCAGCTCATTACCGGTTCTTATGCTTCTCAGGTGCTACCCTCCCTGCTGTCTTACGAGATGAAGCAGGCCTACTGGCAGCGGGTGTTCCTGAAAGAGATCCACCCCAAAGTAAATAAGACCACGCAACAGCCCGAAATGAATGAGAACGGCACCTATGTGCCTGATGATTACGTAAAAGAACGCCTCCAATACGTTCCCCTCATCCGCAATTACGCCAAGATCCAGGTGACGAACGCGGCGGACAAGGAAGATCTGGATCCCGAATCCCGGTTCCATCTGGACAGTTACGCCGTCATCCACTATCCCACCAGGGGTTCCGTAGTTCCTTACCGCGTAAACGCCGGACAGGACGAGGATCCTTTCAGTTTCAACGTTAGCCAGGAAAACCGGCTTAGCGGATTTGAGAGTTGTAATTTCTCTACGCTGGACCAAACGGTCGACTATCGGGGAAACCTGCCTTCCGTTGCCAGCTTTGACGGCTTCATCCCCACGGATGCGATGTTCAAAAACCCTGCAATCAGCGGAGGAAGGGTTCTCGCTTACGAAAAGGGCCTTGACCAGGGCTTCTACATCTATGAGCGCGGCGTTCCCACTGCCACCCTCTTACCCACCTACGTAATTATCCGGGGATGCTTCGGGGACCCCGAGGACCCCAATAACACACATTACTATTACCGCCTGGACCTGATGGAAACCCGGCAGGTGGCGGATGAATCCCTTTCCGACTACTATCCCATTTACCGGAACTTCCGCTACGACATCCAACTGAACCGCATTTCCAGTGAGGGTCTGTTAACCCCCGAAGCGGCAGCCAATTCTTCACTGGTTGTGGACATTTCCGCCGATATCTCCATGCGGCATCTCTCCGACATTTCCAACGGCCGTACGCGCCTGGTGGTGGAACCTTTCATGACACGGACCTATACCGGCCCCAGCAAGGACGAAAGCCATTATACCCTCTACGCCCGTTTCTTCAATAACATTAACTCGGCCAATCCCAACAAGGATCAGGGTACCGTAACGGTAGAGTTGGTATCCATGGGGGAAGGAGAGGATGACATCCTGATCCTCTATGACGATGACAACAATCCCGTCGTCCCAGGCGGCAAGTATTACCCAAAGGCACAGTGGACGGCGGATGATGTGAATGGAAACGGCGTGGAAGATGAGGATGAAGGGGGTTATCGCGTGATCCGCTTCGACTGCAAGGATGTGAAGTACGACGTGACAAAAACCCAGAAAATCAGGATTACAGGCCGCAACCTGTACTCTACCTACGGGGAACTGCCCCTCTACCGGGAGGTGGAGATTTCCCTCCAGCAGAGACAGGAGATGGAGGTAAACTGCAGTAAGGATGAGCTTGAATTCAGGCAAGGGGCCAAGCAGAGGGTGGACATTACCATTCCCTCAGGCCTTCCCTCCTCCATGTTCCCGTTAAACTTTATCATCGAGGCCGAAGCTGCAACGCTCACACCCGACAACGAGGTTGACGGCAACAATCTTCCGGTACGCTCGGGCATTTCTTTGTCGGATAATGAAGAATACCGGGGAAAGACCACCATCCAATTCATCCGCACCCTCACGCTGGAGGAGTATCAACAGTTGAGCAGTGGCAGCACCTGCACGTTTAGCAGTTATTTCAAGTCCAACCGCAAAGAAAGCAGGACTACTGTATGGGTAGAAGATGAGGACAAATATTTCAACAAGAAATCCGACTCCTTTGAGAATTCCGGATTACCCACGCATTATTTCTATGTGCAAGCGAAAGAAAACGGCACAAAAGTCAAGCTTTCAAGCAAGGGCCTGCAATACAGACTGATCAAAGCCGATAGTGAAGAAGAAGGTGAATGGATTAATTACTCTTCCGATGAGATAATCACGCTCAATTTCGATGATAAGGTTTACTTCAAAGCTGGCACATCCAATATTTACAAATGGGGCGGAGGCGAGAAGTTCTGCTGCTATAAGACTAATCCCGAAGATAAAGACGGCTTATTCATCGTTGGAGGGTACATTGCGTCACTGATCAGCGGAGAAGACTTTGAGGCTGACGAAGTAAAGGACTGGGGTTACACCGACACATATTCTTTCGCCAGCTTCTTCAATGGTCATAAAAATCTCTACGATGCCTCCGACTTGGTTCTTCCGATGACAAAGTGCTTTTCCAACTGCTACAAGTCCATGTTTGAAAATTGCACCGGCCTTGTCCAAGTTCCCCAGAATCTGCCTGCAACAGAACTTGCCAACTCTTGTTATGAGAGGATGTTCTACGGCTGTACCTCACTGGTCTCGGCTCCTGAGCTCCCGGCTACAACGCTGGCAACCCGTTGTTACTTCGATATGTTCTACGACTGCAAAGCAATGGGAACGGCGCCGGTGCTCCCGGCTACCACGCTGGCGGAGAATTGCTACTATGATATGTTTCGAGGCTGCACCTCACTGACCTCGGCACCTGAGCTCCCGGCCACCACGCTGGCGGCCAGTTGTTACCGAGCGATGTTCTACGGCTGTACTTCCCTGAACTCGGCACCCGAGCTCCCGGCCACCACGCTGGCGGCCAGTTGTTACCGAGCGATGTTCTACGGCTGCACTGCGCTGGAATCGGCGCCAGTGCTTCCAGCCCTGACACTTATATCCAATTGCTACAATGAAATGTTCCGAGGTTGCTCCAATCTGCTTTCGGTCACCTGCCTGGCTACAAACGGAATCAACACCGACGGTAGCACTTCCAACTGGCTGAACGGTGTCCCCAACACAGCGGCACGGCACGGACTGTTTACCTATCATCCCGTGGCCCTTGTGAGTGAGAATAGCACTGGAACCGGCAATACCTGGCCCAGAAGCGTCCATGGAATCCCGACCTTATGGATAACCGACAACGGCCTTGTGCCCATCTTCCCCGATAATCCGTTTGATGAAGAAGATTTTTAACGAAGGATGATGATATGAAAATGAGAATGTGGTATATCGCCCTGCTTTCGCTGCTTGCTCTTACGGCATGCCAGAAGGAGCCCGTGTTGTCCGAGGAGGGTAATGGAAACTCCTCCGACCCGTCCAAGCTCAGCTACAACCTCACCATTGATCATCCAGACGGATCCTCCACCAAGGGCGTCAAGAGAGAGTGGGGAAACGGAGACAAAGTGTTTTTGTTTATCCAAGGACAAGGCATAACCACAGGCTATTTGACAGCCACCATGACAGAAACAGAGTGGGAAACAACCTATGTGGGGACGGAGCCGGCTTCGCTCGAGCCCACCGGAATCCTCCATGCTGTGTATCTGCCTTATGTGGATAATGAAGATGAGCCCCGTTATGAGGCCGGCCAGTGGACCTTTAGCAGCGGAACGGACACCTATTATTTTTACGCCAGCGACATCCCATACAAGGTGAGCAGTGGCGTTCTATCGGCCACTGTACAGATGAAAAATCGAGGTGAATACGTGCAGTTTTTCATTCCGTACACAGGTGCTTCCGGGACCATCCAGCTGGCCTGTAACGGCTTCCGGCCTGCCGGCTTTGCCGGTATTGATCCCGATACCGGCACTATTACAGAGAAACTCGGCGATGCAGGATCGGCTGTTCAGGGTTATCCGGACACACTTGAAGGCGAGGAAGGCTACTATTTGAGCGGCAAACAGACGGCCGTCAAGGATAACGACTACTACTTTGCCCTTCAGAAAGCCGATGGTTCTTACGCCCACTATTTCAAACACCGCGCGCAAGCCATGGTGGACAACAAAGCCTATAAGCTTCCTTCCTTCTCCTCCTGGAGGGCCGTAGGGATCAATCGATATGTGAAGATTGCCGGCGAAAAGTGGAAGACCGTGAACGAAGGAGCTACCCATCCGTGGGAAATGGGGACAACCACACCTTCGTTTGAACCTGCGGAAGGAAAGGGTCTGCCGACTGCTTCTAATTGGAGTGCGCTCTTGAACCCCAACGTGGCTTCCTGGAAGGAAATGGACATCATGGGCCAAAAAGGCTACCTAGTTGTTTCTGAGGATGCTCCCACCAACTACGTCTTCCTGCCTTGGAGCACAGATTCCGATACCGATTACTGGATTGATGAATTTGGTGCGGTTGTCCGGATAGCCACTGACGGCACCAAAACTGATGGTGTAACTCCTGCACCTGCTACTGCCTATGCCCGTATGCTCGAAAAGATGGACTATTTCAGGATTAAGGCTACGAAGAATAATACGACTATGACATTCAGATACACCGATGGCTCCATCGAGTACAGCGAAGATCAGGGAGGATCATGGTACACATATGATGGCAAGACATTCAACCTGAATGCCGGAGATGAAGTGTGGTTCAGGGGCAACAGGTCTGATTGCAACTGCAACGAAAACAATACTGCACTATTTACCGCGAACAATGTTTGTTACATCGCCGGTGACATCACAAGCCTCCTTGCCAACAAGACCACACTCCCGGCCAATGCCTTCAGGAGCGCCTTCTCATACGGAAGAATCAACGACTCGGAATTAAATAAGGATAGAAGCCTCACTTTCACGGTAGGCAATGTAGACTGGATAGATATTGATCCGAATGATCCTCTTATCCTTCCCGCATCCACCGCCACCAACTGTTATTTGGAAATGTTCATGGGTTGCACTTCTCTCCATTCAGCGCCCGATCTCCCGGCAACTGAGCTCGCAGAAAAGTGTTATTTCCAAATGTTCTACGGTTGCTCGGGTCTTACTTCCATCCCTACCTTACCCTCAAAAGTAACCATGTCTGGTACAAGCAACAGACGCAGATATTGTTACCAGATGTTCCAAAACTGTACGGGAATCAAAAAGTTAGAAGGGTCGTTGTTTGGAGAAACTATGACTCTTCAAACTGGTTGTTTCGAAGATATGTTCGCGAATTGTACGGGTCTGGAAGAAGTCTCCCCTGACTTCTTGCCCGCTACGACGCTTGCGGCACATTGCTACCGTGGTATGTTCCAGAATACGCGCTTTAAAAAAGCTCCGAATTTGCCCGCCAAGACGCTTGTTACATATTGCTATCGATATATGTTCTACAATTGTTCGAAACTCAATTATATCAAATGCTTGGCTACGAATCCACCATCGGGAAGTGATTCATTTACTAGAGATTGGGTTGGAGGATCAGTGCCTAATTCTGGCACCTTCATTAAGAACAATGACGAAGAAATGACAAGCTCTTGGGCTACAGGTGTTGTTTATGGTATTCATTCTGGTTGGACGGCATATCAGCTCAAGGATGAGCCCGAATAGTTGAATCGTCAGATGCTATAACTCCACATGGTGTTCCATGCCGGATCCCCAGTCCAGCGTGATGGAAACGCCCACGGTTGGATCGCCGGGTTGAACAGCACCGTTTTCCAGGGCCTTTACCTTGATTACCCTCAGTTCTCCCGCCTGGAGCGCCCGGGTAACGCCCAGCACCGTTTCGGTCACCGTTCCATCGGGAAGGGTTACATAGGCTTTCAGATTCCACAAGGGTGATTCAGCATCGGGCGTCACGAAAGGATCATCACTGTCGATGATAACCTTGGTATCCGCCGGTTTCCTGGAAGGGAAATGAACGGCGGCAAAACAGTACCCGCCGGATTCTTCTACGGGCAGTTTATCCATGCGGAAAACGGGGGTACTGTTAAAATAATACAGGCTGTCGCATACGGAAAAATCCGTGGCAAAGCCCGTAGCAAACATCTTTAAATCCCTGATATGGCTCCCCACCGTGTCGATAACGATGGCGGTGGCGGCATTAGCCATATACAGGTGTACGTTAAAATTCTGACTTACGCCCTCCTGGATATCCATGGGAAGACGAGCCGTGAAAAGCCCGGTGGTATGGGACGATAAAGTGTCCCCTTCCACCTGGTGCAGCTTTTCATAATGGCAACGTTCTCCATCCTGCACTTCAATCATCTCGTTGTCCAAAATATTGGCCAGCGCCGTGTGCATATAATGATGAACGGGGATGTACAGCGTATAGCTGGATTGGTTGGCGTCCATGATGTGCTCTTCGTGGTGCATACGAAGGGAATCTCCCACTACATCGTAGAACGAGAGGTCCACGTCATGGGCATAATCGGTGAAAACGTCCTTGAGGTATTCCCGGATAGCAAGGGCGGCCGACAACTCCAACTCAGTACTGATGGTGGTCTCCAACTCGGTGGAAATTTCCGTGCTTACGTTGGTGACCAGCGTGAGGGTATAATCCAGGTCGTACTCGGTTCCGCAATCACGCATATCCTCATCCACAAGGCTGCAGCCAGTTAAGGCTGCAGCCAAGAGGACAATGACGATATGCGCGTACAAACGCATCCAGAAAGATTAATTGCCGCCGCCTAAGACAACTTCCTCGAAATTGAGACCGGTACTCCAGGTGACATCGACGGAAAGACCCAGGGTAAGGGAACCGGCGCGAAGGTCAGGAACGGTGAGGTAAGCGTATTTCAAAGAATCCTCGCCCAAGACAAACTTCACGGAGGTCATGAAGTCCTGAATGAACACACGGGTAACCTTTTGTGAATCACCAGTTGCGGTATACGGGGGAACCTTATAGTAGGTTGGC
>Ga0310696_10008881_pt1 | contig 11672 bp, 15 predicted proteins | sample AusTroGonzalo_MG_4_FD_203885 | JGI IMG/M metagenome (GOLD analysis project Ga0310696, IMG submission 203885) | Bovine rumen microbial communities from tropical cattle in Woodstock, Queensland, Australia - Gonzalo_02 (v2) (version 2) | ecosystem: Host-associated > Mammals > Digestive system >...
GTTGCAGGAAATGGGCGTGAACCGGGTGAGTATGGGCGTGCAGTCTTTCTGCGACGACCATCTGCGCTGGATGCGCCGCAGGCACAGCGCCGCCCAGGCCGTCGCGGCCTTCGAGACCTTGCGCCGGGCCGGTTTCGACAACCTTTCCCTCGACCTGATTTTCGGTTTTGCCGGGCTTGCCGATGCCGACTGGCTGGCGTCCATCGACCGGGCGCTCGCGCTGCGGCCCGAACACGTCTCCTGCTACCAGATGATGGGGCGCTGGGCCGATCCGGATGAGGAACGATGCCGGCGGCACTACGCGCTGCTGCAGGAGCGGCTGCTGGTAGCGGGCTACGCGCAGTATGAGATTTCCAACTATGCGCTCCCGGGTTTCGCTTCGCGGCACAACGGCGCCTATTGGACGCGCGAGCCCTATCTGGGCTTCGGAGCCGGCGCCCACTCCTTTGACGGCGACCGCCTGCGCAGCTGGAACACGCCCGACATCGACGCCTACATCGCCACGCGGCCCGGCGGTTCGGAGCGGCTGTCAGACCGGGAAGTGCTCGAAGAAAAGTTAATGCTGGGCCTGCGCACGGTCAGTGGACTGCCTTTCTCCGCACTCACGCCCGCCGAGCGGAATCAACTCAAAAAAACAACCCTGGAGGATCTCTCCAGGGCTGGTAAATTGATTGTGGAAGACGACAGAATCCGTATCCCTCAGCGGGAACTCTTCGTGTCGGACTGGATCATCAGCCAAGTATTCCCGGGAAATTAGGAACCAGGCCGCAGAGGCCGTTAGCCTTGCAATAAGCAAAGATGGCCACGACGGCGAAGCCCAGCATCAGCAGGGTCACATAGACACCGCAGATGACTTTCCAGCGCTTCATCCAGATGTTGTTGTTCCAGCCGACGGTCTGAAGGGCGCTCCAGAAACCGTGCGTCAGGTGGAACCACACGATTACGAACCAGATCAGGTACAGGCAGGTGATCCACCAGCGGCCGAAGGTCACTTCCATCAGCATATACGGGTCGCCTTCTGTACCGCCCAGCCAGTTCTGCAGCTGCATCTTGGCCCAGAAGTCGGTGAGGTGAAGGATCAGGCAAAGCAGGACCAGCAGACCCAGCACGAACATATTGCGGGAAGACCAGGAGTCGGTCTTGGCCTTGTTGGACACTTCGTAGCGCTGCTCGCCGCGGGCACGGCGGTTGCCGATGGTCAGGATGACGGCATACGCCACGTGTACGATGAAACCGGCGGCCAGGATGGGGACGACCACGTTGACCCAACCCATACCCAGAATCTCGCAGATCGTGCCATAGACCACGCTGTCCGGATCGAATACGTAAGTCAGGTTCATCACCATATGGAAGGTAAGGAACAGGATGAGGAAGAGACCGCTGATGCTCATAACCAGCTTCTTTCCGATGGATGACTTGAATATGCTTGCCATAATTTTCGTTATAGATTATCGCGTTAATTATGCAAAGATAATCCAAAACTTGATAAAATCGTAATAATTGGCTATTTTTGTTTCATAAAATCACCCCAGATCCGTGCCTAGCATCGTTCTCGCTGTGTTTCTGGCCATTTATCCACTTGCAGATTTTTTTATTTGTACGTACTTTTGTGTACAAATTCCGCCCGTTGTTGTTCGATAGTTGTTCAAATACAAATCTACGCCATGTCTACCACTTTCAAACCCGTCGTTTATGCCCATCAGCGTCGCCGTGACGGAAGCTACAACGTAAAAATCCGTGTCACCCACGGACGGAAAAGCAGGAACCTTGCTACAAACGTCGACGTGACCGGGGACCAGCTCACGCGGGGTTTGAAGATAAAAGATTATCAGGTAATCGACAGAGTTAATGCTACTATCAAACAGATGCGCGAGGCCGTGGCAAAGATGGGATACGAGGCCGTGACCATGGACGTCGATCAGGTCGTCGCCGGCATCCAAAAGGCGCTGCGCAGCGAGGATATATTCCAGCTCGACTTTTACGAGTATGGTATGAAGTATGCCGCGACCCGGAAACGTGGAACGCGCATAAATTACGAGGCGGCCTTCAAGTGCGCGAAGCAGTACAACAGTGGCATAAACCCGGACATAAACGATATCACCTCGCGATGGCTCCGTGGTTTCATCGCCTTCCTGCAGGACGAAAACCAGAAGGGACTGTCCCCTGAAACGATCCAGGGTTACGTGTCGAAGCTGAGTAAGGTACATAACTTGGCGCGCCTGGAGTTTAACGACGAGGATAATAGGCTGATTCGTATCCCTCTGGATCCTTTTTCTGTCGTCAAGGCTCCCGCTGTCACCAAACTGCAAAAGCATCGCAACATTGCCAGGAAGACCGTTCAGAAAATCATTGACCTGAAACGCCTGGAGCGGATCAATAGCTGCCGCAATTTGGCTCACGACCTTTTTCTGCTGTCGTTTTGTATGCAAGGTATGAACGTCATTGATCTTTGGTATGCCGTTGAGGAACCTGCAGGGTTCGTCTCGTTCATTCGCCGTAAGACGCAAGACCAGCATCCCGTCCGAATAACCGTCAAGATCGAACCTGAGGCCAGGCGCTATTTGTCCAGATATATGAAAAACGGCCATCTGCTGGCCCGCCTCCATGATCGGTATAAGGACTATACTAATTTCTATAGTTCTGTCTGTGAGGGGATGAAAGCCCTTTCTGAGGCTATCGGCGAAAAAGTGACGATATACAGTGCCCGGCATACGTGGGCCACGCTGGCCCGGAATGACGCCGGTACTGAAAAATATACGGTCCACGAAGCTTTGAGCCACGCGGACCGTGAAACGGCTATTGACGATATCTATATCGAACGTGATTTCACGCCACACCAGAAGGCCAATAGGGCGGTTTTAGACTTATTCAACTGGCATTAGGCTGGCAGCTCATCTATAAAGAAGGAACCATCGCTCCTAGAATATCACGACTTGACTGTTGGGCACTCAAGGTTTTCAGCATCTGAGAAACAAAAGCACCTATTCTTAAATTATGACTCTGCAGGTTTTCCTTCGTAAGCCCGAAGCGACGTTGCAAGCCTTGCATTCTCTTCTTTGAGTTTAGCAATCTCTTTAAGTTGACGATCTATCGTCTTTTTCTGGGACAAAACTAAGGCATGGAGCGCATCCATTTGTTCTCGCGCCTCCAACTCTATTTCTTCTGTCTCAGAATAATTCATTTTCCCGCCTCTTTTTAACAGCTCTTCATCTTGTGGAGATTGTTTCGGGAAATTAACAGGCTGAAGAGGTTGGAGGGTATCCTTCGCCTCTGTGGGCGTGTAGCCATCAATGAAACCGACGGTAGTATGTCGAGGTTGAACCAGAGGCCGCAAACCATATTGTTCTACAAATTCAAGATAGCCAAGACTATGATGATAAGGATAATACTCTGCCAGGCGAAGATACTGGTATAGCTGCCGAGTTATATTTGGCGACGGCTTGGATCGTCCTGTCCTATAATTCTGAATAGTGGCTTGTGTAATACCGGTTTCTGCAGCAATTCTGTACGACGTATAGGGGCACAACTTCAGTGCCCACAGTATCTCTTCGCGGGAGAAGTTATGTGTCTCTTGAGGAGACTTTACATTATTTTCAGGGGGGAATTGTTCAGGTTCGTCCATGGTGATCAATAAAAAATTTAAAAAATTTTTGTACTTTATACAAAATACTATAAATTTGGCTCAACCGAAGTATGTATGATTCGCTATGCACCTATTTCAATAATATACGCAAAGATAGAAAATTATATGTAAATATACAAGAAAAATGTTAAACATTCTGCAAAAATGAGAAAGCCAAACAAAATTTTGTACGACAAGATTATTGCAAAGTGGGACGAACTTTCGGTAAAGCCCGAAAACCGCTACTTGCGCAAGACGCCTAAGGCCAACAAAGTTGCCGCCATTTTAGATGTCAGTTATCCGACTGTAATAAAGGTGCTTATCGAAGCAGGCCGCTATACGAAGCAGTAATACATGACCGACCTTCAGCGCGATAAAGAACTACTTCTGAGGATGGCTCGAGTATCAGCGACTGCGACCGTGGCAATGCTGCATCCTTCCTTTGATGAACTGTCAAAGCGAGAGGCTGAAGCGCTTCATGGTCGAAAATGGCTGGATTATCACATCGAGAAGGGGAACATCGCGCCTCGGCAAAAGGGTCGATCCAAAAACTCGAAGCATATATATTCTCGCACTGAGATTGCCGCACTTTGGGAGGCGGAAGCCGCAATGAAGGTCAAGGTTTAGTGGATTTATTGAAAATATTATTGTGATTTGAATATAAACGATTATGGGGTTTACAGCGAAGATTTTTGACAGTAGCAAAATCACCCTCGATACCCAGATATAGTTATGATAGACCTATTGCTGAGGAGCTTTTGCATGAAGAAGGCTGCAGACCTGGGTGGCGGGCTGATCGCCGCTGCCATCCTGTCCTATCTGACACAGTGGCCGGAGGGTGTAGGTTCGCGCCACGTGGTGAAAAATATCGCTGAGTTTTTCAATGCCCCTGTCGAGAATGTTGAGGGCGAACTCCAGGCTTTGGTGGATGCTGGCGCCGTCAAGATCATCGAAGGCCCGCTCGGGCAGGCATACGAATATAACCGGGGGGAGACTTAGGTTATGGACAATCCGAAAATGCTGCAATACTACGTGGTTTACAGCTGGATGCAGACTGAGCTGGGCCTTGATATCACGGAGCGCAATATCTTCGCCTACGTGCTGGCGTGGAACTTACAGGGAATGACTTATTACGCATCGAAGGCTACAACCGCCGCCTTCTTTGGTGTTTCTGAACGGAAGGTTGCTTACGTTTTTGACAAGCTGACAAAGACCAAGCTTTTGATCAGCAAGCCAGAGAAAATGCCGCAAGGAAACCGCCGCATCCACTATGTTATCTCTCAGGAGGTGGCTGCAAAATATGCATCTGCCCAGCTGCAGAAATTGCAGCTGGTGTATGCAAAATTTGCAGGTACCCACCAGCAAAATCTGCATGAGATAAATAACAATAAGACAGACGAATATCCTTCAGGATATTCAAAAAAAAGGATGAATAACGTACATGCTGAAGCATGTACTAGTGCGAGCGCAGATGCGCCCGCACTTCCTGCTCTTCTCAATCCTTCACACAGTGAGAATCGCACCACCTCCACCCAACCGCACGACCCGACTTTCGATGAAGGAGAAGATATCGTTCCCGAACCCGTGACGCCCGCCGAGCAACCGCACGCTAAAGATCTCGAGACCGTCGCTGACGGGAAAAAGAAAAAACATGGCGCAAAAAAAGAAAAAGACGACGTTCTTTCGTGGGACGAGTATGAGCAGTTTTGCATCTATATGGGGGCGGACTTCGAAGATGCGGCGGAACACACGCACCACCGCAAGGACAAGGGCGTAAAGAACACCCAGTATGCCATCAAGCATCTTCGTGATGTTCTTCTTGAGCTCCAGGAGAATTACGGGATCGACCCGGGCCGAGTCTTCAAAATGGCGGCTATCGGACAGTGGCGCGGGATAGAGGTTCGCTACGTCCTTGACCAGGTGGAGAGCGAACGGCGTATCATTCAGACCGGCGGCTACAACCGCCCGACCCCGGCTGCGAAGCCTGGTAAGATCGAACGGACCCTCCAGGCCTGTGAGGAAGTGGTCAGATTTTATAGCCCGCAACAGGAATAGCTTTTTAAAAAACAACTATTTATGAGAGCTCTTGACAAAATTATCGATGAAAACATGGCTGCTATCGAGAATAGCAAGATCCATCATGAAGCTACCCGGAGACGCGATGAGGCGAACAAACCGTTGATCGATAGGGAGGATCAGAAGTACGCTGCCTTCGCGGCGCAGGGCATAGCAAGTTACCCCATCGAGTCCCGCGTCATTAACGGAAAGACCGTTGAAGTCGACACGCTGGTCAGCAAACTGGCGCCTATTATTACAAGAGCCATTAATTTTTGCGGCGGCGAAGCCGAAAGTCATATACTGGCGGTTATGTGCCAGCAGGTGGCTGGTGAACTGCGCCTGAGCTATGGTTCTTACCACCTGGTCGAAATAGAAGAGGCGTGCCGCCTCGGTCAGCGCGAAGAATTTGGAGAAGTATACGGCAAGGACGGTGTGAACGCAAAAACGATAATGCATTGGATGAAGGGATATTCCAAAGAGGGATACCATATCAGATACCGCGACCAGCATATGCCGAAAATCCCGAAACTGAGGCAGCCTGGTGGGATATACCTGGCAAACAGCCTCGAGTCGCGGTATAAGGATTACATAGAGACGAAGCTCCGCGCTCAGGTCGCCGCCGCAAAGGCTGAGGCCGCTGCAAACAACGAAGAGTACGTTGACCTGCCCTGTGACAACGATGATGGTTATGTTGAAGTTGAAAAGATGTTCCGCGGATCAAACGGGAAGCGCAGGCGTTCGCAATTTCATCCCCTATGGGACTTTGATGGTTTTAGAGATAAGGAAGGCAGTAACGCACGCCTCCTGAATAGCCTGGGATACCCCGGAAAAGACATGCAGGATATCTTTGAGTGGTGTATCGCGCACGGCATCAAGACCCTTAAAGACAAATACGGATACCTTAAACAGGACGCGGTATGAAACACATAGAAGACGCCTTGCAGTAGTTAAATAATTGTATGAAGCCTTTTAATGGATATTCATAATTTGCACAATTTGTATTCTTTATATAATTTGCATAAATAATTAAATATCAGGGCTTTGTGTGAAAATTTATTTGGGGATTCACTATATAATTCTTATCTTTGCAGTGCCGCAGAATGTCACCAAAATTGAATGGTGACTATGACTGAAAAATTGTTCTTTCTTTATAATGGCGAAACCCATCGCCTGAAAAGAGTGACCGCACAGAATGTGCAGGTCCTTCTAACACTGTCAATCCTCTCCCTGACAGCTAAACGACATTCTGCGGCACAGAAACATGTCAGGGAGAGGTCGACAGTTCCAATCGGAATTCTTAAAAACGTCGTTCCCGTCGGCATCATCATCGAAAAGACCATCCTCCATATCACTGGCCCTCAATGGTTGGTTATTCTGGAGCTTTCTTTTGACGGGAACGCCGAAACCCCTTCGGTCGCTACGCCTCCCATCTCCCCTGTCCCTCCCACGCTTTGCGCCTCGGGCATCTATAAGGTACCCTTCTAGATGAACAAGAGGGATCAGCAAGCCTGCTGATCCCCTTGCTCTGCCGAGGGCTTTTTATAAACATACACTAAAATTATATATATGGAATCAACCAAAGACAATGTTAAAACCACGACCGTATGTGTGGACACTACGGTCCGAGATGTTATTGCCGCAGAGGCCGACCGGCTCGGCCTGTCCCAGCGGCAGACGATCCAGCGTATTGTCGAAGCCTACGACCTGGCCCGCCACCAGAAGGGCTCCGAATCTTCCACTGGCGATGGCGTCCTCCAGCAGGTGTTGGACGCCGTCGAAAAGATGTTGCAGCGTGATGAGCGTATCATCGCGTTCTTGAAAGAGCAGGAACGGATCCTGCTCAATCCTATCCTTGAGACCGCTCAGTCCACTGACGTGCGCATCAAGGTTCTCGTTGAACTGCTTAAAGAACTTGACTAATGGAAAAAGCGATGAACATCAAAATCCAAAACAGCGGCAAGAACGGCGACACAAACACCAAGGGCAGTAGCCAGGCGATGGCCTATTACTTTGATCACGAAGACGACGAGCGCCGTAAACTCGGTAAAACGGTTTTCCCTTTTGCTATGGCCGACGGGACGCCCGTGACGACTGAAGAGGTCATCGAAAAAATCGACCGGAATGGTGTCGGTCTCCATAAAGGAGAAGACAGACACTTCATGATCACCATCAATCCCTCAGCCAGTGAGATCCGTGCCATGGGAAAAGACGATCAAGAAATCTATGAGAAGGCAAAGATTCTCATGAAGCATATCCTGGACTCCTACGCTGAAGGGTTTCATAACGATGCTGTGTCGGATAGTTCCGACCTGGTAGTCTTCTGGAAGCCCCACTATACGCGCGGTGAGAACGATGAAGACCAGTTCCATATCCACGTTATTGTGAGTCGGCGCGCCAAGGGAAAAGGTGCGAAGATTTCTCCCATGACGAACCACCGAAACACGCAGACCGGCCCTGTCTTGGGTGGCTTCGATCGTAAAGCGTTCTACAGCAGGTGTGAAAAGTTGTTCGACAAATTGTTCATTTACGAACGCAAGGTCGCAGAATCCTTTGAGTATCTGAACGCCATGGCGCACGGTACTGCCGAGGAGAAGGCCCAGCAGGCCGAACGGTTGGCCCGTGAAAACGAGGCGTCTCTGCGTGAGGAGATGAGGGCTACGCTGGAGAAACGTCGCAAACGCAAGCGCGAACAGGACGAAGTCGAGGAACTCAACGATGCCCTCAAGAAGGGCTGTCTGGCCCTTCCGACACCCGAAACGAACCTTGCCGAAGCACTCGAAATTGCCTCACTCACGCCCGGCATCCAAGAATGCTTCGCTACGTCCGAAGACCGTCTGTTCCTTGAAATGAATTTCATGGCGATGGGCCTCTCCTGCTGTTCAGAAATGGCTCCGGACGGAGGCGTCCAGGACCTCCTCTTCACGAATCGCGGACAGATTATCAAGGCCAGCGACCTCTTCGACGAAGCCCAGTTGAAACACCTGTTGGACCGATGGGAGGCACTCACCGGCGAAGAGCCCGCCTACAAGGTCAAAGACCGTGAGGAAGCCTGCCAGAGAGAGGAACAGTACCGCAAGTTGAAGGAGGCGCTCACGCCTGAGATGTCCCGTGGTCTCCACTTGTAGACCATATTTAAACATTTTGATATATGAACGAAAACAACGAGATCTACAAGTCTCTGGGCCAGGTCCCCGAACTTGTGAAACTGGCTCAAAAACAGAGTCAGAACATCGAGAACCTCAGCAAGATGGTCGCCCAGGTCATACAGCGGCAGATGACGGCCACGATCCCTGAGGAGGAGCACCAGAAGATGGCAAAAACCATCTCCCTTACCCCTTGTGCCGCCCCGGACATGACTGAAGTTGCCAACGAGTTGGCAAAGTCCATTATCAAGGTGGTGCGCAGGGACATTCACGACGAAGCCGTCAATGCGGTGAAAGACGCCGTCAAGGACACGCCCGTGAAAGTGGAAAAAAACGTCCATTACACCTCCTGCTGGGATATGTCCCATATCGCCGACAAGGCCCTTGCCCGCAGGTTCTGGATTATGCTTAGCGTCACCGTCCTTGCCGCCCTTCTCATTGCCATCGGAGCTTACGAATACTTTAACAGTAAGATGTATTTAGCGAAGCAATATATGGAAGTATACAATTCTAAATACACAACAGACGAAGAGCGGGAAATGCTTCGCGAGGACACCTTCACTGTTGGAGCACTACCGTTGGAGTATCACAAATCGCCCCGTCTAATCAAGGCCAAGATCAAACGCAATCAGGAAATACTGAAACAGCGCAAAGAAGTGGCCAAAGCCAACAAGGGAAAATTCTCGACTCGCGTGCCGTTAGAACGATAAATCCCCTCCACACTATCCGCATCCTGCCTTTGCAAAAAGGGCAGGATGTTTTATCTTTGTGAAGTGCCCCGCATCATCTTCCATATCGACGTGAACTCCGCCTTCCTCAGCTGGTCGGCGGTCAAACGGGTAATGGAGGGTGGTGACGACACCCGACTGGTGCCCTCCGTCGTGTCGGGAGACCCGTCGGACCGGCGAAGCATCATTGCAGCGGCGTCAATACCCGCCAAGAAGCTTGGCATCAAGGCGGCGATGCCCGTGTCAATGGCGCTCCGACAATATCCGCAGCTGGTCATCGTGCGGGGTGACTGGGCTTGGTACAAGCAATGCTCGGAGAGTTTCATCGCTATTTGCAGGAACTACAGCCCCGTCCTGCAGCAGTTCTCCATCGACGAATGCTTCATCGATATGGGCCTCCGCTGCAGTGGCCGTGACCCTGTGGATGTGGCTACGCGGCTCAAGGAGGAGATCAAGACAAAGTGCGGCTTCACGGTCAACGTGGGTGTCGGGCCCAACAAACTTCTCGCAAAAATGGCCTCGGATTTCGAGAAGCCGGACAAGGTTTATACGCTTTGGCAGGAGGAGATTCCGCAGAAGATGTGGCCGCTGGGCGTACGGGACTTACTGTGGGTCGGGAAAAAGACAGAAGGGCGGCTGCTGGCCTACGGCATAGGTACCATCGGAGACCTCGCGCGCATAGGCGTGGGCCAGCTGGCCCGCGTGGTAGGCGCCCGTGCGGCACAGCAGCTGCATGATTCAGCCAACGGCATCGACGACACGCCGGTGGATACAGAAGTTTAGGAAGCCAAGAGCTACAGTGCGGAAAGGACGTTCGCAAAGGACCTGTCCGCCACCAAGGATATCGACAGGGCTCTGTTCAACGTTGCCTGCATCGTGGCGCACCGCATCCGACGAGACGAATTCCGCGCCTCTACCGTGTCGGTGTTCATCAAGTACCATGACTTCACCATTGCCCAGAAACAGTGCCAGATGGCGCGTCCCAGCGCCACCACGGCTATCATTCTGAATGAGGCTCGGCGGATGGTTGCCGAGATCTGGGATGGAGTGACGCCGCTCCGCCAAGTGGGCTTAGGTGTTTCGAAACTGACCCACGAGCCGTATGAGCAACTGACGCTGTTTGAAGATCCACAGATTGAGTATTACCGTGAGTGGGATCGCCTGTACGACGAAGAGAAGTCCCAGGCTGAAGATGCCCGGATGCTGGCCTTCGGGAGGAAGGTCGTTCAGCCAGCGGAAATACCGCCCCCACGTCCTTCTCGCCGTCGGAGCGAACTGAAGGATAATTCACTCGTCTTCACCTATTCCGATGGCGAGCAAGCCTTAGCCGCCGCAAAGAGCGCCGTTAAACAGAACCCGACATTTCGTTTATACAGCAAACGACAGGAAGATGGAACAAGGTACTTCGTGGTCGTGGATGAAGACGGCAAGGCAGTTGAACGACATTTCATCGTAGCGGTTGAGCGGGATGTCTTCCCGGGGATATGGATCAAAACCATAATAGGTCATCTCCCAGAGAATCTCTACAAGAGCGCGAGGCATTGATATCCCCTCCTCAACAACGGCCTCTTTCGCCAGATTATTCTCCCAGAAATCGCCACCGCAATGCTCGGCATATATCCGCTGTTCCTGTGACGTCTCAGGATCTTCTTCATCCGGACCAAGAATTGTCACGCGTATAGACTCTTTCTGAGGGCCGGCAGGCACTGTTCGGCGCAGAATGTCGTAAGCCTCCTTGAAGGCATAGAGATTCTCCCGCACCGGATCATCAATCTTGATAAGCTCCGGTACCAGCGTATCGAATGGAGTGGATAGAACGTGGTTTTTAAGTGTCATCTAGCTTTGTTTGGGGCAAAGGTATATGGTGGGGATGCCAAAGTGTGGCAGCTATTTAATCTTGGGTTCAGTAGTATCTTGTCAGAATCCAACAGGCATCTACTAATACGAACATATTTGAGCGGCAAAAAGCCGCTCACTCAATCTTTTTGATTATGTTCGGTTAACGCTCGTTTTTCGGACTCACGTGTTCCTGAACAAACACGGTACAACTGTGTCATGAATCTCGACTTGTACCGAAATAATTCTTTGATTAAAAACAAAACGGCATCGACATATAAACAA
>Ga0310696_10008883_pt1 | contig 11671 bp, 14 predicted proteins | sample AusTroGonzalo_MG_4_FD_203885 | JGI IMG/M metagenome (GOLD analysis project Ga0310696, IMG submission 203885) | Bovine rumen microbial communities from tropical cattle in Woodstock, Queensland, Australia - Gonzalo_02 (v2) (version 2) | ecosystem: Host-associated > Mammals > Digestive system >...
GATTATTATAATCTTCTTGTATTTCTGCCATATATCTTAAATATGTATCAAGTATTAAGTTTTTAAATTCATAGTTTCTTTTACCTATTGTTACTTTTATATAATCGTTTTTTATTTTCATAGCAAACCTCCTTAATCTTCATAAATTCCATAAGTTTCAAGCACTTCATCACTAGAATATTCTATAACATTTATATTGCTATACTTTGCTTCGCTTTCTTCGCTTATTGACTTTCTAAAAATATCAATATAATTAGACTGTAACTTGCTGTTTTGTGCTATTATATGACAATCGTAATCATCATATCCTGCTTTTCTTTCATTTATTTCTGTTATAACGAAATCTCCATCTATAAAAAAGTATGGTCTTTTAATTCTTATTGTATCTCCAATCTCAAATTTATAATCTTTATCAAAAGAAAGTTCTACACTTGCTGTGTTATTAGAATTTGATGTCATCAAGTTATTGCAATATTCTATCATTTCTAAAAAAGTAAACCAACTTTCATTAACGTCTATTGTTGTTTCTATTATTCCACTATCTGTTATAAATTGAGAACATTTATTTATTTCATTTGCATTTGTTATTCTAAATAACTGATACCTTAACATCGTATCTGTTTTTATACTTGTTATTGTTTTTGTAGTTCCTTTCCATTGAAAACCTGTTATTAAGTTACTAAAAAAACTATCTCTTTCTAATATTAATGTAGCATTTTCTGTATCTCCATCGTTATAAACTACTCCTGCTGGTAGTACTATTTGATTTGTTGTTGTATCATACTCTATATCATACAAAATTTGGCTATTTTCGTCCGTTATTCGCAAGATAGTACAAGTGGTAGTGTTATTACTTAAACACACTCTAGAAGCACCATTTACACCAAAATCAATAGGATTTACAAAATGACTTGTTTCATCATTTATTAATTTCATTGTTTCTAGTATTTCTTGATTACTTCCACTACAGTATATTCTTGCATTTTTAACATTTATACAATTAAAGTACCCGTTGTTTTGAATTGTTGGTCGCATTTCATATAAACCTTCTAAAAAATCGGTATTTATTATCATTTTCGGCTCATTTCCAAGCAACTTTATTATTTCTACTATGTTTATGTTTTTTTTGCTATCAATACTCCAATACAAGTTAAGTTTATTTGATAAATCATTCATTATTGTTTCTATAGTTTCTAAATAGTAATTAACTGTTACTTTTTTTCTATCAATATTTATTCTGTTCAATGTAAATCCATCATTTATCAAAGGCTCAAATATTAATCTAAATAATTCATCTGTATCATATGTTCCATTTATAGTAACATATCTTCTTGTTGATAAACTCATAGGACTTAACAAAGTTAGTTCTATATCACATTCATCTGTATCGTTATGCTTTTGAGTTAAAACAGCACTATCTAAATAACCTGTAAACAACAACTCGCATCCTGATAAATCACTTTGTGCTATCAATTCTCCCTGCCATATTCTTATTTCTTGTAACGCCATAGGAAGTTCTTCTTTTAATCTTAATCCATAATCTGCTTTAATGCTTGAAAAAGTTAACTCATTCCCATTTTTATTCAATTCTAACACATCATAAACTGGTAGTATTTCTTTAGTTTGAATATAACCATCTGCTGTTAATGTAGGTTCTGAACTTATTATATCAAAATACAATGTATAATCTTTTGGTATTTCTGCTTCAAATAAATAGTATTTATTATCATAAGCAAAAGCATATTTACCTCTTTGATAAGTTTTTATTGCTTTAAATCTTAACAAATAAACTATACTTCCATTTGCATCTATTAAGTTATTTGTAGGATACAACGAATTGCTAGGTTGTATTGTGTTTGGTGGTGCAAAAGGTAGCAATGTATATCCTTCATAACTATTGCTTTCTACAACATTTATACTATACTGTGTTCTTTGTCTTTTTGATATGTTATATTCTGCATATACCATCTTATACACCTGCTTTCTTTAATGTTTGACTTACTACTGGTGTTATTGCTTGCCCTACTTTTTGCCTATCTAAATACACATCAGAAGTTACATGACTATTTACTGTCATTGTATTTAATAATGAATTTCCTTTTACATTTGCATTTGCACTTAATCTTCCTGTTTCTAAATTAACAGCATTTTGCATTTTTTTTACCATTTCATTACTCATATCATTTATTGACTTTATTGCTTCATCTGTATTGGCTTCTATTCCTACTGCTACTCCTGCTGGTATCCATTGCCCTACTTCATCAGCAAATACTTTTGATGGTGAACTTATCTTTAATATCTTTTTAACTGCTTTTGGTAGCAAACTAGCAAATCCCATTATCTTATCTAGTATCCATTGCTTCATATTACTTATACCTTTCCAAATTCCTTTCACTATATTCATACCTATAGTTAACATTTGTTTTGGTATTGATGCTAATTTACTTGGTATTGATTTAAAAAAACCTACTATAGAATTTACTATTCCATTTATAAAGTTTCTAAATTTTGTAGAGTGATTATATAAATAACTAAATGCTCCTGCAAAAGGGTTTACTAAAAATAAAAGTATAGATTTCCAATTATTCTTAACAAAATTAATAACTCCTGTAAATATATTTTTAATAAAATTCCAAGCACCTATTACTATTGATTTTATTCCTTCCCATAATCCTATCCAAAAATTTCTAAATGCTTCACTCTTTTTCCATAACAACACAAAACCTGCTACTAAAGCAACTATTCCTGCTATTATTAAACCAATAGGATTAGCCATCATAACAACATTTAATAGTGCAAAAGCAGTTTTTACTGCATTTATTATTGCTATTACTTTTTGTATCAACATAAATGTTCCAATAAATGTTCCAATTATAACAGCAAGTGTTTTTACTAATGTTTCGTGTTTTTTCATCCAATTATATATATTTGCTAAAGCATTTATTATTGGTGGTATAATAGGTGTTACTTTTTTTATCATACTTTCTACTGCTTTTCCTATTTTTGTTATTACACCGCTTAAACCACCTAGATTAGCATCTTTTAATGATTTATCTAAAGCATCTAAACCACTTGCTACACCTCTTGTTATAGCAGTTTTCATATTTGCTATTGCTGTTCCTATACCACCTACTGCATTTTCAGCTTGTTCTTTTATGCTAGGAAACCCTTCAACACCTTCTTTATCAAGTTGTACAATAGTATTGATAAAATCATCCATTGATACTTTACCACTTCTTAAATCTTCGCCTAGTGCAGATACATTTCCACCCGCATATCCCATTGCTATTGCTACTTGTTTTAATTGAGCAGGCATAGCCATTTGCATAGTTTTCCATTCATTTATATCAGGCTTCCCTCTACCATAAGCCTGAGTTAATTGTTCCAAAGCAGAACTTTGTATTTGAGCCGAAGCACCACCTGCTAAAATAGCATCATTTACTGCTAGAAATATATCTGTTGATTTTTCTACATCACTATTTGAACTTGTAAATCTTTGCACTGATAACGCTGCTTCATCTAAAGTTGTAGGAACATTTTGTAACCCATCACTTAATTTATCTATTACTTTTTTACTCTTTTCTGCATCTATACCTAAATTAGACATTACTTTAGGAAAGTTGTTCATTGTATCAAGTCTTTTTATTGCTCCATCCATTGAGCTTGATATTGTATTTATTCCTTTTGATACTAATGCTGCTATTCCTAATCCACCAAGAATTGACTTTATTGTTGAACCTGTTGAACTTACTTTTCCTGTCATTCCTTTTAAACCTTTATCCATTCCTGATGTATCTAGTTTTGTATTATAAATTAATGTTCCTGCTGTTGCCATCTAATCATCCTTTCTTCATTAATTGTTTTGCAATCGCATCGGCTTCTTCTATTAGTTTTTTATCATACGGTAGTTGCCAATATTTTTTTAAATCTAACATATCTTTATCTTTACCATCATAAGACCTGTAACTTTTTATTTTTTCGTATTGTGTATCATCTTTTAATCCTAATTCCATTGCTTTAAATTTCCACCAATGTATTCTATCTTTTGTTAAATCTACACCATAATCTTGTAAAAAAGCGCTATATATATATTGGTCATCTAATTCATAAGAAAATGTTGGTCTTTTACTTTTTCCACTTTTTTTATTTTTACCATGATTTTCTTGGCTTCTACCACATTTATAAAACCATATCAGTTTTTGCGTTGCTTCGTTGATTTCATCTTTGCTTTTTATTATTTCAAAAAAAGCAGGATAGAACATTTTTAAAGATTTAAGTAACTTTTCACTATCTTCTATGCTCATATCCTGCATTATCATTTGAAACTTTAGCATTACACGATAATCAACATTTATCTTATATCTTTTTCCTTTTATTTCTACGTAATAAGGAAGTTTGTCAATTATCATACTCATACTAATATCTCCTATAATTATTTCTCCAATTTTTTCTATTATTTCTTCTATAATCTCTGTTTTGATATCTATTGGCTCTTTCTACTATCTTATTTTCTTCTGAATAAAAGTTTTCTATTCTTCCTGCTATATAATATATTACTCTTGTTCCTACCATTAAATCAAATTCTTTTTTTGTATCTGTTTCATATTTATTTTTTAATAATTCGTATTGCCCTTCGCCTAATATTTTATCTATGGCTTCTTTTATTAATTCAACTTCATTTACATCTGAATTTTGTAATTTTTCTATATCTTTTAATACTTTTTCTGTTATTCTTACATTATACTCTATTCCAAATATATTTAACTCTAATCCTTTTTCTACATCACTATAAGTTAAACTTTCCTTATTAAACATTTTTATCTCCTTATTTCTAATTATTAACTACTTGCACTACTTGCACTAAATGTTCTTGTTGAAGTGTTAAATGTACCATCTACAAAATCTCCAACTGCTTTTAAACTTCCTGTTGTTTGTAAAGGGTCGCCACCATCTCCTTCAATGCTGTCAATTACTGCTGACACTTTGAATTTTCTTGCTTCATATGTATTTGTAGAACCATCAACAGGTCTGAATAATTCAACTCTGACATAGTCAGTCATAGCATCTGCTCCTGTTTTTTGATTTCTACCAACATCATATAACCACATTGCTGCTTCTTCTTCTTTAATTAATTCTGCTTCAAAACTAAATTCTGTATTATAAGATTTTACTTTTGTTGATGCTGATTTCATATTGATGTAAATCTTTTCATCTTCTTCTGCACTAGGACTTTCGTTTAATGAACTAAATCCTACACCCATTAATACATAATTATCTGTGTTGCTTTCAGGAACATTAAGATAATCAGCAACGTGATATCTCATTATATTTGTTTGACTATCACTTGAAGTTTCATCTGATGTTTCTGTTGGTTCTTCTACTACAGGTTCATCATCTGCAAATTTTTGGATGTCTAATTTCATCATAGTTATTCCTCCTTTTCACTATAATCAATATATAATTGAATGCCATAATCTGCTATCGTTCCATCTTGATTTTTTGACATTAATAATATATTTGTTGTAGTAATGCTATATACCGATTTATTGCTACCTAAATCAGGAACATTACCTTTTTGACATTGAACTTTCGCCCAATCACTAAAATCATCTAAAATACCTAAAGACTGTATTCTTTGAGCATCGCTTTCGCTATAATTCTTAAGCCATAACATAAACTGCAACTCATATTTACCACCACGCAACCATTTTTGCAAAGTAGTTTTTCCTGTTCTTTGTAAAGCAATATTTTTAACATTTTCAGTTAAATCTTCAACATGTGTTTCTCCTATCTCACTTATGCTTTCATATGTTTCAAGCCAATTTAATATTCCATCAGTCATTGTATCTTGTGTCATTAAAATAACCTCCTACTATATTCAGAAACATCATTTAATATAGTTTTACTTCTATCACTACACATTCTTTCAAAAGGATATGTTCCTCTTAATCCTACTCGTTTTTTTATTCTAGGACTATATGCTTGATAATGTGCGTATATTGTATCAATAGCAACTTGTCCTTCGCCACGCTTTGTTTCAGGACTTGTACTAATACTACGCTCCATTGTGTGAGTATCTACTGCTACATAATTTTGCAGATGTCTTACTACCTCATTGTCCAAAAAGTATTGTGTTTTATTAAAAATATTTTCAAGCATTGTATTTAGTCCACGTTGTTCTATTTTACAATCTCCTACAGTTACTTCAGCAGGTATATTGAATTTATGTACTCCCAATTAAATCAGTCCTAGTTTTATATGGTCTAATTCTGTTCCTTTTCTATAATCGTCAAATCCAACTATAGAATAAACATTTTTATCGCCATATGCTTGTCTTAATTCAGTTATAGGAGCATCTGTTGTTATTTCATAATTAGTTTTCTGATTTACAACTATATCGCCACTTCTACAAGTCCATCCTGTACCATTGTAATCTTTTTCTTCTACATAATCACTTGTGTCATATATACGAATTAGACTACTATAATCAGTTTGTACTGTATTTCCTGTGTATCTTGTTAAAGAACCATTTCTTAATGTAGCAATTAAAGTCGTTCTATGCCATTTTGTTTCATTATTTGTTTTGTATTTATTGTATATAGTTATTTCTTGTTCAGTTATCATAGATACCTCGTTAATTCTTGTGGTAGTCCATTCAGAATTACCTTTTTTTGAGACTTTATTTCTTCTTTGGTATTATAACTCTCACTAACACCATCTACGCTTACACTAGACAAATTCTTATCTAATGCGTGTCTGTTAGAATATAAATAATCTATAAGTTCACAAGCGACATATTTAACTTCATCTGTTATATCTTCTTTACAAAGTTTTTTATTACAGTTCTTTTGTATTTCTTTCATTGCTTTTTTAGAAAAAAAGGAGAAGTCGTCTTGCTTGACTAAAGTTCCACTATAATCATTTGTGTAAAACCCATAATCTACTTCCATATTTAACTCCTCCAATCTTTATTATTTTTCTTCTTTTTTATTTTCTTTTTTTTCTTCTTTTTTAATTACTGGTTTTTCAACTGGCTTTTCTACTAAACCTACTGTTCTCATTATTTATTCTCCTTCACTTAATGATGTTTCTGTCCAATTAGCAGTATATGTTTTATTACCATAACTTCCTTTTGTTATTGTTACTTCAGTTTGTGCTACATCTCCATTACTTCCTGTCCAACCTGCAAAAGTATATCCTTCTTTTGTTGGATTATTTAAAGTAAATGTATCAGTATCTGCTGTGTAACTAACAGGATTTGCAGTAGCAACTTCTCCACCATCTAAAGTATATGATATTGTATATTCTATCGGTGTCCAAGTAGCCTTTAAATTAATATGACTTTTTACTGCTGTATTGAAGTTGTATTCAGTGTTTCCTTTCATCCATTTACTAAATGTATATGCTGTTTTAGTAGGATTATCAGGTTCTACTGCTTTATCTCCTTCAATTACATATTGAGTATCAACTGAACTACCACCATCACTATCAAACGCAACTTTGAATAACTGACTATCTTCTATATCAGCAACTACTTCTGATAAAGTATCTAATATAGCCATCATTCTGTTGAAATTTTCAGTTGCATCCATATTTGTATCTGGATTTATTAATCTATTATCTATAACTAGCACAGTATCACCTACTATGCTTTTTTATGTAAGTAAATACCAGCAACTTTGTTTTCATAAACATCTGCTAAACCATAACCTCTAAAGAAGAATAGCCATTTATCGCTTTCTTGATTTGCTTCTGGAGTTATGATTTTATTAACTGTGTGTTTTGGATATTGCATTACTGCATCTTTTTGGATAACCATAAAGTTAATATCTTTACCACCACTTGCTTTTGCATATCCTCCTGCTTCTTCTCCTGAAGTTGTACCATCGTTTAAATCAATAGCAGTATAGAAACGAGTTTGTGGAACTCTAACAATCTTACTAAATCTTGATAGTACTTCTTTTGATTTAGTTGTATCCATATCTTCTACTAATCCAAGTAATGTTGGAGTAATATAAAGAAGTCTGTTTTCATATGGAACTTCATCTTCATCCATTTGTGAAGTTGCTGCTCTTAATGCTGCTACTACTTCTGCTCCTGTTGATAATGTTGCTCCACTTGTAGTAGATATACCACTTGTTCCTGCATATGTTGCAAATCTAAATGCATCTTGTTCTGGTGCTACTTTTGTTCTTGTGAATTCACTTGCAAGTTTTCCAAATGCTACACCTGCAGTTTCTTCATTATCCATTGCATCTACACCAAACTTACGACCTCTGTCATAGTTGAATTGTACTGTTTCATTTGTTAATACAACTGCTCCAGATACATATCCTCCATTTCTTGAATAATCAGCAAGTCCATCTAAACTCATTTTTGGAATAACGATTTCATTAGCATTAGCACCTGCTCTTACTAAAGATGTATCTCCATCTAAATCAGATGTTAGTGAACTTTGTTTATAAACTTCGTCTAGTTTATCAATGTACTTTTTAAATTTAGTTATACTTTGTACTGTTGCTGCCATACAGCATTCCTCCTTTTTTTTAATTTAATCCCATAACTTGATTTACAAAAGCATCATCTAAATCATCTGCTTCTGTATGTTCTTGACCTGTTGTTACTTGTTTCTTATCAGGTTCTTCTTTTTCTACATTAAATAAATAATCAGCACTTTCTTTTAATGAATTAAGTTGGTCTGATAATCCTATTAGTTTTTCTCCATCATAAGAAACTTTATCCAAGTCAATTTGTTTTTTTACAATTTCTAGACTTCTAGGATTACTTGAAGCAATTTCTTTTTCTACCATAAAATCTTTTTTAACAGCAAGTATATCTTCTTTAGAAGTTTTTTCTAATTCAGCATACTTGTCTTGTAATGCTTGATAATCTTCTTTTGACACTTTATCTTCAGCGTTTTTAAGACTTTCTATATCTTTATCTCTTTCTGCTATATTGCTTTTAAGACTTTCTATAGTTTTGTCTTTTTCAGCCATTTGTTCTTTGAACTCCTCAATAGTTTTACCATTAGCATCCATAATCTTATTAATTGTTTCCTTATCTTCAATACCTAAATCTTCTAAAAATTTTCTATTCATAAATTCTCCTCCTACGTTTTTTTACGGGTTTTACTTCCCTAGATTTATTTATGACTATTTTTACGAGTTATTTTCTCACTTGTATTATAGCAAACTTTCATTTTATTGTCAAAAAGTTCTCAAGTTTCTATATTTTTGGTCTAAATTCATTTCTTTTGATGCTTCTCTATACTTTTTATATTCTTTTTGTAGTCTGTTTTTTTCTTCTTTTGTATCTAATCCTTCTTTTTCTAATGCTTCAATATTTCTTTTTGTATGTCTTATTTGATTTTCCATTCTTCTTTGTATTTGTGTTCCTTCATAATCACTTATTGTTTTACCTTTATATCTTACTGTTTTATTATTTATTCTTTCTAATTCTTTTCTACTATATTCAGGTTTTGCAATTCCTAAAAATACAGGCTGTGCTTCATGTCCACAATTATAATCATTAAGTTCATCAGCATATTTATTAAAAGGTTCATAGTATCTTCCATTAACTATCTTTCCTGCAGGACTATCTGCAAACATTCTACCCTGCCATACTCTATGAGTTGGTCTTGCGTGGTCTGTTACTGTTGTTAACCATCCATCTGTTCCTAGTTCTTCTGCTACGTTTTGATTTATTTGTTGTCCTGCTTCTTTCATATTTCCGAATATATTTCTTTTTACTGCTACATCAGGTTCAACTTTTACAACTGTACCATCTTTTCTTTTGTAAGACATCCTTATTCCTTTTTCTCTTACTTCTTTTGTTGCTCTTTTTACTGCTTCTTGATGTGTTATATTTCCTTTTAATAATTCTTCACTATATTTATTGACGCTTTTTATGTACTCGTTTTTTGCATTTGAAGTAAGTTTTGCGTTGTCTTTTTTTATTTCTTTAAATGTTTTACTAACAGCACTATTGACTATATCTAATTGTGTTTTAGTCATTATTAAAGGAACTTTTTTATATTCGTATATTTCTTTCATTGAATTTAGTTTTGTACCTGCTGCTTTTTTCATTGTTTTACCTAAATCTTTTTTTATTTCATTATTTGTTTTAAGTACTTCTTTATTTGTTTTATTAACTATTTCTTTTGTTGTTTTTTTTACGTATTGTCTATATTCAGCATCAGACACGTTTTCTAATCCTTTTATGTTGTGTATTATTGCTGTTACTACGTTCATATAAAACTTATAGTAAATTTCCATTATTGTTTCATCATTTTCTAACTCTTCTAAATAGTCTTTTTTCATTTAATACTCCTATTATTCTTCTATTGTTATCCTATCTTCTTCATTTATCAAAGCAAGTTCTTCTTCTGCTTCTTCTTTGCTCATACCATAAAATTTCATTAAATAACTTACTTTACTTCTTAATCCCATTGTTATATCTTGTCTAAATTCTTCTTTTTGTGTTTCTAACGGAACCATAAAACTATCATCATTTACTATTGTTATTGTTACATCTTCTTTTATGTTGTCTTTAAATATAGTTTTTCTTATATAAAGTATGGCTTCACATATTTCTTTTAACATTGTATTTACGTTCTTTTGATGTTTATTCATATTACTTATTAAATCTTGTTGTTCTCCTAAATATTCTGTAGCAGTTACTACACTACCACCTTTAAATTGATATCTTTTACTTCCTAAATCACACTTAAAAGATAAATAATCTAAAAATGCTTGTACTCCTGCTTCATTATCATCTACTCTTAAATCAGGATTATATTCTCTTATTTCAGGACTTTCATTAGGATTTTCTGTATCATCTCCTACAACTAAAAATTGTTGTTTTGTTATGTCATCAGGATATACAGGTATTTCTTCGATAACTTTTTCTCCATTTGCTTTTGTTTTTGTTCTTGTTGTGAATTTTACAAGATTTTTATTATAAAATACTTTCTTACCACCTAAATAGAAATCTCTTACAAAGTTATTATAAGCAATATCTACTGCTTTTATTTGGTCTATTGCTCCACCATATATACTCATTCCTAAACCATTGTTATTTGATATAGGATTTACATTATTTGGCTTTTCTATTGCAAACCATTGCTTACTTCCTTTTGTATATATCTTTCTTAATATGCCATCAATGTTAACTTCATTACCTTTTTCATCTAAGTAAACATTTTCAATTACATATTCTCCATTTACATCTTTTGTATGTAATTCTATGTAATGATACTTTTTACCCTTTATTGTTGCTCCACTTGTAAATGCTACTTCTGTTATTTTACCATCTTCTATTGTTAAAGGTACTATCTTATCAGCAGTAACACTATGTAATGTTAGTTTTGTTTTTTCATTGGCTTCAAGTACTCCATTTACTGATACTGCATCTTTTACTCTTGCTATTATTGCAGAAGTACCACTATAAAATGCTTTTTCAATCACTTTTGGTATTAAATCATCAAAATCAATTTCTTTTAATTGTTCTTTTAATATTTCAGTTGCGTTTTTATCATCTGCTGATATTTCTGCTTTTTCATTCCATAAAATTGAAGCCCAATCTTCTGATAACCTTTTAGGCATCCCTAATGAGTACATTTCTCTAGTCTTTCCATCAATATCAATGTATTTATGAAAATCAGTTTTACCCT
>Ga0310696_10008885_pt1 | contig 11668 bp, 8 predicted proteins | sample AusTroGonzalo_MG_4_FD_203885 | JGI IMG/M metagenome (GOLD analysis project Ga0310696, IMG submission 203885) | Bovine rumen microbial communities from tropical cattle in Woodstock, Queensland, Australia - Gonzalo_02 (v2) (version 2) | ecosystem: Host-associated > Mammals > Digestive system >...
GATGCGGCGCCTATCCACTGCTTTGGCAAGTACCACTACCTGTGTCACGGTTACCTGGGTGCAGACCTGCTGCGTGAGGAGGGACTGCCGCGCCATGCACTGGTTGCCGAGCGTCATACAGGCACCGGCCTTACCCTGAATCAGATACTGGAACGTGACCTGCCCGTACCCCACAGGGATATGACCCCCGTATCGATCGAGGAGAAGGTGGTCTGTTTTGCCGATAAGTTCTACAGCAAGACCCGTCCCAATGAGGAGAAGAGCGTAGAGCAGGCTGAGCACAGCCTCTCCAAATTCGGTCAGGAGGGGGTGCTGGTGTTCCGTGAGTGGTGCAACATGTTCCTCTAACCCCTTCCGTGGGGACGTCCACACCCCGTTTTCTATTAAAAAATCAGAAAAGCGCCCCGCGTGTGCGCTTAATTGGGCTTTTATAGATACTTTTGCAGTTTGTTAAAGAGAAAGCTCAACAACAAGTGGCGGTAAAGTTCAGAAAAACGTGGCTTCCGGTTGTCCTCGGATTGCTCATGCCGGCATGGAATGCAGTTGCACAGAATGTGACGGATTCCATTGCATCGGCCGATTCATTGTCTACCGCCTATCAGATTCCGGACAGCGTCATGACCGCCATGGCGGATTCACTGACGGCTGCTGCGGCTGATACTCTTGCCCAGGTCCGGGATTCCATACCCCCCAGAACCAAGAAGAAAGACTCACTTGAGGATCCGGTCATTTATGAGTCCACGGACTCCATGATCTGGAATAACGGAGGTTACGCTTCGCTGTACGGAAACAGTAAGGTCAACTACCAGAAAGTACAGCTTACCGCCGAGGTCATCAAGATGCAGATGGACAGCAGTCTGGTCTATGCCGACGGTGTCCGTGACTCGGCAGGAGAGTGGAAGGGAACGCCTGTGTTCGTGGACGGTTCCACCCCCTATGAGTCAAATCATATCAGCTACAACTTCAAGACCGAGAAGGGTTACATCAATGAGATCATAACCCAGCAGGGTGAGGGCTACATGACCAGTAACGAGGCCAAGAAAGGACCCGAAGGTGAGTACTACATAGCCGACGGCGTATACACCACCTGCGACCAGCATGACGATCCCCACTTCAATATCCGCATAACCCGCGCCAAGGTACGTCCCGGACGTGACGTGATATTCGGCCCGGCATATTTGGAGGTTATGGGCGTGCCCCTGCCGCTGTTCGTTCCGTTCGGATTCTTCCCGTTCCTGGAGGGTGACTATGCATCGGGCATAATTGTGCCTACGTACGGTGATGAGATGGAACGCGGATTCTACCTCAAGGACGGAGGATACTACTTTGCACTGTCGGATTATTTTGACCTCAAGGTGCTGGGTGAGATATTCACCAAGGGTTCGTGGGGTATGTCGGCCGAGAGCAAATACCGTAAGCGCTATAAGTTCTCCGGCAACTTCTACGTGAGCCAGCTTACCACCAAGCAGGGTGACAAGGGTCTCCCGGACTACTCCGTGACCAAGAACTTCAAGTTCCGCTGGACACACCGTCAGGATGCCAAGGCCAACCCCTACCAGAACTTCTCGGCCAGTGTGAACTTTGCCACACAGAGTTATGAGAGGTCCAACCTGAGCAGTCTATACAATCCTTCACTCACATCACAGAGTACCAGGACGTCAAGTGTGAGCTACTCGCGCAACTTCCCCTCCATAGGACTGTCACTCTCCAGCTCAATGAACATGTCACAGAATATGCGTGACTCCACGCTCTCTGTGAGCTTCCCTTCACTCAACCTGTCGCTGCAGCGTGTATATCCGTTCAAACGCAAGAAGGTGGTGGGCCAGGAGAAATGGTATGAGAAGATATCCCTTACCTACTCAGGTTCATTGAGCAACAGCATATCATGCAAGGAGAGCGAGCTCCTGGACAAGAGCCTGGTAAGTGACTGGCGTAACGGAATGCGCCACTCAATACCCATAAGCGCCACATTCCAGATACTCAAGAGCATAAACGTGACGCCGTCACTAAACTACAACTCGCGTTGGTATTCCTACAAGGTCATGCAATCCTGGGATGACACCCAGATGAAGGTTGCCAGGGATACCGTTTACGGGTTCAACCGCGTCTACAACTACAGTTTCAGCGTAAGCGCCAATACCAAACTGTACGGAACATACACGCCTACAAATCTGTGGAAAAAGGTGTTCGGCGACAAGTTCATTGCTGCCCGACACGTGTTCAGCCCGTCGTTGAGTTACAGTATGTCACCTGACTTTGGAGCTGACCGTTACGGATACTATGACACCTACGTCTACACGGATGCCGACGGCAATGTCAAGACCGTAGAGTACTCACCCTATCAGGGCTCCCTGTACGGCGTGCCGGGTAAGGGCGAGTCCGGTACTCTGGCACTGAGTATCAGCAACAATGTCCAGATCAGGTATCATAGTGATAGGGATACCACCAATGAAGGAATCGTTACAAAACCCCTGATTGATGAGCTTGGAGCCTCCATGTCATACAATTTTGCCGCCAAGACAAAACCGTGGAGTAACCTGAGCACCAGACTCAGAATTAAGCTCACCAAGAGCTACACATTCAGTTTCAACGCCACCTGGGCTACCTATGCATATGAGTTTGATGAGAACGGTAGGGTGTATGTGGGTGACCGCACCGAGTATTCATACGGCAGGTTCGGCCGATTCCAGGGCATGAGCCAGAACTTCTCATACACGTTCAACAACAACACTCTGCGCGAATGGCGTGACAAGGTGTACGGCCTATTTGGCAATGACATGGATGAGCTTGATGAGGATGAAGAGTTCAATGAGAATCCCAACGCGGATATCAGGTCCAGGTCCGGCCGTGTGAGACAGGCCCAGTCCGCTCCCGGAAAGAAAAACGGTGAAGCTGCGGTGGATGAGGACGGTTATGTGGAGTACAGCCTGCCTTGGTCATTCTCCGTATCCTACGGTATATCCATGAGAGAGGATACCAGAGCCAAGATCGATCCCAAACGCATGCGTTACCCCTGGAAACTTACTCACAGCATGAATATGTCGGGTAATATGAAACTGACCAACAAGTGGAACATAAACTTCTCATCCGGTTGGGACTTTACCTATCATGATTTCACTACGACCACAATGAGCATAACGCGTGACCTGCACTGTTTCAACATGTCATGCAGCATTGTGCTCAAGCCTTATACATCATATAACTTTACTGTAAAGGCAAATTCCAGCATGTTGTCTGACCTGCTCAAGGTTAAGAAACGTTCAGGCTACAACAGCTATGTCAATTGGTATGACGATTAAAAAAATATACTATGAGTTACCTGATTATTCCTGAAAACTACAAGCCGCTTATGTCAATGCAGCAGACAGAGCAGGGCATTAAACTGATCAAGGAGTTCTTCCAGCAGAATCTCTCAACGGGATTGCAGCTGAGACGTGTCACCGCACCTCTGTTCGTGCTCAAGGGAATGGGCATAAATGATGACCTTAACGGCGTGGAGCGTGCAGTCACATTCCCTATCAAGGATCTGGGTGATGCCAAGGCCGAGGTTGTCCATTCACTTGCCAAGTGGAAACGTCTTACTCTTGCCGAGTACAACATCCGTCCCGGATACGGCATCTATACCGATATGAATGCCATCCGTGCCGATGAGAGCTTGGGTAACCTGCACTCCCTCTACGTTGACCAGTGGGACTGGGAGCGCACCATTACTGCCGATGACCGCAACATTGATTTCCTTAAGCGCATTGTACGCAAGATATATTCAGCTATGCTCCGCACGGAGTATCTCATAAGTGAGACCTATCCTCAGCTGGTGCCGTTCCTGGCCCGCGAGGTGTTCTTTATCCACTCTGAGGAGCTGCGCCGGCTCTATCCCGACAAGACTCCCAAGGAGCGTGAGGATGCCATCTGCCGCGAGCATGGCGCCGTATTCATCATGGGTATAGGCGGTAAGCTGGGTGACGGACAGGAGCATGACCTGCGCGCCCCTGACTATGATGACTGGACAACTCCCAATGAGGACGGATTCCTGGGCCTGAACGGTGACCTTCTGGTCTGGAACCCCATCCTGGGCCGTGCCATGGAGCTCTCATCAATGGGTATCCGCGTAGACAAGGAGTCTCTGCTGCGTCAGCTTGACCTTTGCGGCAAGCAGGAGCGCAAGGAACTCTATTTTCACAAGAAACTGCTCTCCGGTGAGCTGCCTCTGTCAATTGGTGGCGGCATAGGCCAGTCACGTCTGTGCATGCTGTTCCTGCAGAAAGCCCACATAGGTGAGATCCAGGCCAGCATATGGCCGGAGGATATGCGTGCTCAGTGCGCTAAGGCAGGAATACAACTTATATAATTGAGAATTGAAAATTGAAAATTGATACGAACGCACCTGCGTAAAACTCACGCAGGTTCTGCGATTTAATTCTCAATTCTCAACTCTCAACTCTCAATTCTCAATTCACTAGATTTATGGACGTTCGGATAGACACCAGTTGGAAGCAGCATCTGCAGACAGAGTTTGACAAGCCCTATTTCAAGAGTCTGACAGACTTTGTAAAGGATGAGTATGCCCATGGCCCTGTCTATCCTCCCGGAAAGCTTATCTTCAACGCCTTTGACCTCTGTCCTTTTGACAAGGTCAAGGTGGTGATAATAGGGCAGGACCCTTATCATGAGCCCGGACAGGCCCACGGCCTCTGTTTCTCGGTAAATGACGGGGTGCCGTTCCCGCCCTCACTGCGTAATATATTTAAGGAGATAAGTGATGACCTTGGCAAGCCCGTTCCCGTGAGCGGTGACCTGACCCGATGGGCCCGCCAGGGTGTGCTGCTCCTTAACGCCACCCTTACCGTACGTGCCGGACAGGCCGGATCACATCAGGGCAAAGGGTGGGAGGAGTTCACCGATGCTGCAATACGTGAACTCAACGCCGGCCGCGACGGGCTGGTATTCATACTCTGGGGCGGCTATGCCAAGAAGAAGGGTGCAATCATTGACCGCACCCGCCATCTGGTGCTGAGCTCGGCCCATCCGTCGCCTCTCTCAGCCTACAACGGTTTCTTTGGCAACCACCATTTCAGCCAAGCCAACGACTGGCTCATCAAACACGGAGAGACACCCATAGAATGGTAATATGTGTACAAAAATGGCGATCGCTACGCCGATCGCCATTTGTGTACACCCATAGGGAATCGAACCCTAATCTTGGGAACCGGAATCCCATGTTCTGATCCATTGAACTATGGGTGCTTCATTTTTATCGGACGCGAAGTTACGTAATTATTTTAAGATTTATTTTTACGCTGAACAATAAAGGTTTATTTTTGCACTCTCGTTTGAGACTTAACAATCTGATAACAATTATATCGATAAGAACTTATGAGAAAACTTTTCCTGTCTTTCATTCTTGCCGGAATGGTCTGCTGTGTATCAGCGCAGGATAACATGGAAGCATTCAGCCATCTTTCAGTAGGTGCCGAGGTAGGCCTGCACGGATATGGAGTTGAGGTGGCTTTACCAATCCAGAAACATTTTGTACTTAAGGCCGGATATAACTGGATGCCGTCGGGTGACCTGTTCAATACGGATATCAAGATTGATACCAGGGATCTGCGCGAGGCCCAGGAGAATATAGAGAATGCGCATCTGCATACCTTCCAGAACAAGTTCGGTGATGAGGCTGTCATAAGTGCAGGCCTGCATATGGGCCTTACCAACTATAAGGTCATGATCAACTGGTACCCCTTTGCATCGGGCCGTTTCTATTTTGCCGGCGGTGCTTACTATACTCCCGACAATAAGAAGGATGACCCTTTCATCAGACTGAGCGGTCATACCACAGAGAATGACTGGAATGCACTGAAAGAGCTGAATCAGGTTGAGAAACAGATCAATCCTCTGGCTCCTGAAAGGGAGATAGCGCTTAAGATAGGTAATGAGAGCTATCCTGTCCAGGAGGTTGACGGCCAGGGTTTCATGGCTGCCGAATTCAAGACAGACCCGCTCAAGTATTACGTAGGTGTGGGTGTAGGCCGATGCATACCCAACCGTTTCATCGGAATGCAGCTTGAGATGGGCGCCTTGATCTATCACAACGCCGTACTCAGGTGCCAGGATAAGGAGGTGGGCTCCATCACCGATGCAGCCGACAGCTTTGGCAATGACACCAAGGAGATACTGGAATACATAGACAAGTATCCCATCTATCCTCAGGTTACCCTGCGTCTCAGTTTCCGTCTCTTCTGACATTGATAAACCAAACAGAAAACTTACATAATTATGAGAAAACAACTTATTTGCTTTGCAATCATGGCTCTTGGCCTGGCAGGTATCCATGCCCAGGAGAGCGCCGGCATTGCTGACCTCAAGAGTCCCGACGGCCGTCTGGTAGTATCTTTCAACCTTACCGGCACAGAGAACCCAACCTATTCAGTAACCTATGACGGCAAGCAGATGCTTGAGGATTCACCCATTGGTATCATGCTTGACCTTGGCTCCAAGCCCACCCTTGAGGGACTGCCCCAGGGTCGTGAGGCCGGAAACGGTGACTTTACCAAGAACCTTACACTGGTAAGCGCCAAGACAGACAACGGCAAGGTTGATTATGAGATTGACCGCATCAAGACCGCCCATGTAAGCCATGATTACACTTATGGCGTATATACACTGCAGAATGCATCACGTGAGACCATAGAGTTTGAGTTCCGCGTAAGCAACAATGATATCGCAATCCGTTACAACCTGCATAAGTCACGTCAGCGTTCAAGCACCCGCGTGCTGTTTGAGAACACCGGATTCCGTTTCCCTGACGGTACCACTACATTCCTGACCCCGCAGAGTGACGCCATGATTGGCTGGCAGCGCAGTAAACCCAGCTATGAGGAGGGGTACTCACATGACGGACAGATGAACGTACGTTCACAGTATGGTCACGGCTACACATTCCCCGGTCTCTTCCACGTTGGTGAGAACGGTTGGGTACTGCTGTGCGAGACCGGCGTAAGCAGCAGCTACTGCGGCTCACGTCTGGGTGACTGCAAGGACAACACCTACAAGATTGAGTTCCCCATGCCCGATGAGAACAACGGCAACGGTACCGTATGCCCCGCCATGCGTCTGCCGGGTTCAACACCCTGGCGTACCATCACCGTGGGCGCTGACCTGAAACCTATCGTTGAGACCACCGTCATGTGGGATTATGTAGAGCCTCTCTACGCTCCCTCACGCGAGTATGTATACGGCCGCAGCACATGGAGCTGGATCGTATGGCAGGATGCATCATGCAACTGGGACGATCAGGTCAAGTTCATAGACCTGGCCAGCGAGATGGGTTGGGAGTATATCCTGATTGATGCCGGCTGGGATGAGAACATAGGCTATGAGCGCATGGAGCAGCTCATCAAGTATGCCAATTCAAAGAATGTTGACGTATTCCTGTGGTACAGCTCAAGCGGCTACTGGAACGATATAGTACAGAGCCCCATCAACAAGATGGATAACTCAATCATCCGCAAGCAGGAGATGGCATGGCTTGAGAAGGTTGGCTGCAAGGGAATCAAGGTTGATTTCTGGGGCGGCGACAAGCAGGAGACCATCCGTCTCTATGAGGAGGTACTGAGTGATGCCAATGACCACGGTATCATGTGCATATTCCACGGCTGCACTCTGCCCCGCGGATGGGAGCGTATGTATCCCAACTACGTAGGCTCAGAGGCCGTTCTGGCATCAGAGAACATGTACTTTGGCCAGGGCTCATGTGATGAGGAGGCATTCAAGGCTACCCTGCATCCCTTTATCCGTAACACCGTGGGCTGCATGGAGTTCGGCGGCTGCTTCATGAACCGTATCCTCAACAGGCAGAACAGCGGACGCGGATCACAGCTCAAGACCACTCCCATATTCCAGATTGCAACCGAGGTTATCTTCCAGAACCCCATCCAGAACATAGCCATCTGCCCCAACAACCTGGAGGATGCACCCAAGATCTGCATGGACTGGCTGCGTGAGGCTCCCACCACCTGGACCGAGACCCGTTTCCTTGACGGCTATCCCGGCAAGTACGTGATACTGGCCCGTAAGAGCACCGATGGCCGCTGGTTCGTAGCCGGCCTGAACGCCACTAAGGAGGTTATCAAGTCCAAGGTTGACCTCTCATTCCTGGGTGACGGCGAGGTTCAGTTCTACACTGATGACAAGAAGACTATGGAGCCCTCACTGAGCACACTCAAGCTCAAGACCAAGAAGCCTTATCAGTTTGAGATACAGCCCAGCGGAGCTACCATGCTGATGAGATAGTTTTCTAACCCTAATGATATGAAAAAGGTATTTGGTATTTTAGCGTGTTTGGCAGTATGCCTGATGACAGTATCTTGCGGCATACTGGGTATCGGAGCAAAGAACGGCAGTGCCTCCGTGAGCGGACAGGCATCGGGAGCTGCACTCAAGAGTCTTTACTCTCAGTATAAGAACGATGGACAGATTGACGTAACCAATCTGAACAATATCGTCATGCTCTCGCAGTTGGCCAATGGCATCCAGGGCCTTAAGGATGTGGATGACAAGAGCGCCTTCTATACTGACTTTGCTGCCGGTCTTATACTTGGATCAGACAATCTGGTTACAAAACAGACCGCCAACCCTATTACCAGTACACTTCAGTCTCTGGCCAGTGGCACAGACCTCTCATCGATAGCAGCCGCCGGAGTGCTGGCTGCCGCACAGAGTCAGCCGGTCAGCCAGGCTAAGCAGACTGCACAGCAGACCGCTCAGTCTGCACAGCAGACAACAGCCCAGATGGCCAATACCGCCCAGGGTGCAGTATCGGAGGCCGTAGAGGTTATATCCGATGCCAAGGATGAGGTTTCAAGCACCATTGAGGCAATCACATCCATATTCAGCCTGTTCGGCAATTAAGCCAACGGCCTATGGCAAAAGTAATAGCGGCGCCCGATACGCCGCTATTACTTTTTTTATTACCTTTGCAGGTTGAAATAACGAACTGAAAAATAATGGAATTAAGCGATCAGGAACAGTTTAGAAGAGAGAGTCTGAAGGAGCTGCGTGCTATGGGTATCGACCCGTATCCCGCAGCAATGTATCCCACCAATGCTTTCGCTGCCGAGATAAAAGAGAACTTCAAGGATGATGCAGAGCCGCGTCAGGTATGCATTGCCGGCCGTATGATGAGCCGCCGTATCATGGGTAAGGCTTCATTCATAGAGCTGATGGACTCAACCGCCCGTATCCAGGTATATATCACCCGCGATGACATCTGCCCCGATGAGGAGGATAAGGAGATGTACAACAAGGTGTTCAAGAAACTCCTTGACATAGGTGATTTCATTGGTATTGAAGGATTTGTGTTCCGCACACAGATGGGTGAGATCACGGTTCATGCCAAGAAGCTGACCGTACTCTCCAAGTCATTGCGTCCGCTGCCTATCGTTAAGTATAAGGACGGTGTAGCATATGACAAGTTTGATGATCCTGACCTGCGTTACCGCATGCGTTACGTTGACCTGGTTGTCAACGATGGCGTGAAGGAGACATTCCTTAAGCGTACCAAGGTTATCCGCACCCTGCGTTCAGTGCTTGACGGTGCCGGTTACACTGAGGTAGAGACCCCCATACTGCAGTCTATCCCCGGAGGTGCCAGCGCACGTCCGTTCATCACACACCATAACACCCTTGACATAGACCTCTACTGCCGTATAGCAACTGAGCTCTATCTTAAGCGTCTTATCGTAGGCGGCTTTGAGGGCGTTTATGAGATTGGCAAGAACTTCCGTAACGAGGGTATGGACCGCACCCACAATCCTGAGTTCACCTGCATGGAGCTCTATGTAGCCTACAAGGACTACAACTGGATGATGGATTTCACAGAGAAGCTGCTTGAGAAGATAGCCATAGAGACCAACGGCACCACCAAGGTTATGGTTGGTGACAATGAGGTTGATTTCAAGGCTCCTTACCGTCGTCTGCCTATCCTTGAGGCCATCAAGGAGAAGACAGGTTATGACCTGGAGGGCATGAGTGAGGATGAGATGCGTGAGGTTGCCAGGAAGTGCGGCGTGGAGGTAACTCCCTCCATGGGCAAGGGCAAGCTCATTGATGAGATATTCGGCGAGACCTGCGAGGGCACATTCATACAGCCTACCTTCATCACAGACTATCCCGTTGAGATGTCACCCCTTACCAAGATGCACCGCTCAAAGCCCGGTCTTACCGAGCGTTTTGAGCTGATGGTAAACGGCAAGGAGCTGGCTAACGCATACAGCGAGCTCAATGACCCCATTGACCAGTATGAGCGTTTCCAGGATCAGCTGCGCCTTAGCCAGAAGGGTGATGATGAGGCAATGTTCATTGATCAGGACTTTGTACGTGCCCTTGAGTACGGCATGCCTCCCACAAGCGGTATCGGCATCGGCATAGACCGTCTGGTTATGCTCATGACCGGACAGCAGGCTATCCAGGAGGTGCTGTTCTTCCCGCAGATGAAACCTGAATCAAAGGATTAACAATATAGAATCATGGCAATTCCACAAGGTAAACTGGCAATAATGGGTGGTGGCAGTTGGGCTACGGCCATTGCCAAGATTCTGCTTTCCACCGAGGACTCCATCAACTGGTACATCCGCCGTGATGACCGCATTGCAGACTTTAAACGTCTGGGACACAATCCGGCCTACCTGTCGGGCGTACAGTTTGATGTAAACCGCATAAACTTCTCTTCAGATATCAACCAGGTGGTTGAGGACTCTGAGGTGCTGGTGTTCGTAACCCCGTCACCGTACTTTAAGAGTCACATGAAGAAACTCAAGGCCAAGCTGCGTGACAAGTTCGTGGTATCGGCCATAAAGGGTATCGTGCCCGATGACAACCTGCTCATGTCAGACTATTTCCACCGCTACTATGGCGTGCCTATGGAGAACATAGCTGTCGTGGCCGGTCCCTGCCATGCCGAGGAGGTTGCTCTGGAGCGTCTCTCATACCTGACCGTAGGCTGCCAGGAGCTGGACAATGCCCAGGACATAGCCCGCAAGCTGACCAACTCATATGTAAAGACATCGGTATCGGAGGATGTGGCAGGCATAGAGTTCAGCTCAGTGCTCAAGAACGTTTATGCCATTGCTGCCGGTATCTGCAGCGGACTCAAGTACGGTGACAACTTCCAGGCCGTGCTCATGTCAAACGCCATACAGGAGATGAACAGTTTCCTGGCTACTGCACGTCCCATGCCTAACCGTGCTGTCAATGACTCTGTCTATCTGGGTGACCTGCTGGTAACGGGTTATTCAAATTTCAGCCGTAACCGTGTGTTCGGCACCATGGTGGGCAAGGGCTACTCTGTCAAGGCTGCACAGCTTGAGATGGAGATGATTGCCGAGGGCTACTACGGCACCAAGTGCATGAAAGAGATCAATGAGCATTACCGTGTCAACATGCCCATACTTGATGCTATGTACAATATTCTGTATGAACATATTTCGCCGGTAATAGAGATCAAGCTCCTTACCGACTCTTTCAAATAAAATCTGCTATGATAAGTATTGACTTAACACGTATCAATGATTTCCTTGCCGATGGCGCCGTCAAGGCCCTGGAGCAGGAGGTTAAGAGTGCCATACTCAAGCTTGAGAAGGGCACTGGTGAGGGTAATGACTTTATAGGCTGG
>Ga0310696_10008886_pt1 | contig 11668 bp, 5 predicted proteins | sample AusTroGonzalo_MG_4_FD_203885 | JGI IMG/M metagenome (GOLD analysis project Ga0310696, IMG submission 203885) | Bovine rumen microbial communities from tropical cattle in Woodstock, Queensland, Australia - Gonzalo_02 (v2) (version 2) | ecosystem: Host-associated > Mammals > Digestive system >...
ACTTCCATCAACGAATTGGAAGAATATAAGCAAGACTTGCAAGTAATTATTGAAGCCCCTGATTTCGCGACTGCTGAGGCTTCTTGCTACAAGATTCCGCGTCGGCAAAAGGACAATAAATACACAAACTTTTTCAGAAACTTCAAGTTTTTCTACTTAAAATTCGGTGTATATGACTCAACGCAGATAAATATCTTTGCCAGAACATTCCTAAGCAATTGTCAAGTGATTGAAATACGTAGTTGGAACACTGAGCAAGCAATCACAATGTTCAATTCTTTGAATTCAACAGGAATGCCTTTGTCTGATGCAGATATTATCTCAGCACAACTATATTCGAATTCAAGAGACATTAAAGAAGCTTTTGTAGCAAAATGGGAGGAAATTACAAAACTTACGGATAGTCTGTCATCTAGGAAAATAGCAGACCTTACTTCTATTTTCCAACAATATATGTATATTCGACGCGCCGAGCGCAAAGAGTACATCCATGACGGAGTGCAGCCAGATGTAACTACGCCTGGTTTGCGTCGATACTTCACGATTGACAACAAGGAATTGCTGAAAAATCCGATGGAATTGTGCGAGAAAATACTTAAAATTTCTAGAATCTGGGAATACATTGCGGACTATCCAATCATCAAGCTGCTTCTGAAATTTAATGAGAATGCGAAATTATATTTGATATCGTTCTTGAATAGATACGAAACGAATGAACTTTCGGAACAAAAAGTGATTGGAATCGCCGAGTGTCTTTTAAAACTGTTTACGGTTCTGGAGATTGTCGACGCCGGCTATTCAAGTGCACGGTTTAAGACATTCTTATTTGGGGTAAACGTCAAATTAGTGGACAAAGATATTCAAATTGAAGATATATGTAGTGTTTTTAACCAACACATCGTAAAATCTTGGAAACCAGAGGATCTTAGAATTCCTCTTTTGGAATACGATAAAAACATTCTAGTATTTCTCAATGAATATCTATTTGCTAAAAAACACAATTTGTCTTTCAACTTTTCAGATTCAGTTAATATTGAGCATATCATGCCTGCTAGTGGACATAATCTCGATTCCATTCGTCAAGATGCCGGTATTGAGTCTCGCGAAGAATTTGCAACTATTGTCAACAAGCTTGGCAACAAGATTTTGCTTGAAGAGGACATCAACAAATCGATTGGAAACGAATGGTTTAGAACAAAAAAGCAGAATTCGGTCAAAGCCAAGAAAGGTTATAAGGACAGTTCATACGGCATTGCCTGTGCTCTTGCAAAATATCCATTTGATTCATGGACGAAAAATGATATCATAAAAATGAGTGAGAAAATAGTTGAACGAATAATCAACTATATTTTCAGCAAATAGCACTCTGCAGCGAAGCACAAAATCTGATTCCGCCCTAGCTGTCGCCGAAGAACCTACGCCTGCTTGTCACAGCGTAGTGAAGCGAAGGTAGGCTGCGGCTCTACACGATAGCCAGGAGCATCACCTGGCTATTGTCGCTTATCGGCGGCGATTCGTCCGTGCGTATTTTTCCTGAAGCGATGCTGTTTTGAGTCATATCAATGGCGACAAGGGGCTTGGCTCATTACATTATTTAGTATCTGAATTTTTAGACAAATTTATGGGACAAATGGACAAATTAAAAATGCTGTATTCCCAATGATGTTAGGTAAGTGAGTTTCAAAAACGGCAATGCCACGTGCGACAAAAAACAGATGTGCTTCCTAGCACAATATGGTTTTGGCAAACTGGCGATGTGCGACAATCGACGCTTCGACGCGCGACGTGGTGGCTGATGCAACGTGCGACACGGAGCGTCAATCGGCGCTTCGACGCGCGACAAGAAGAACAGTCGATTAGCAAAAGCAAAACTTTGTTGAAACACAACCAACACTAGCTATCCTCTTGTGAATAAAGAGCGTTAGCCTTAATAATATAACTGCAATGAACCATTGCTGTCAAGAGGCATAATTACAGAGCGCCAGATTTTAATTTTCGACCAAAAAATGCCCCCGTCCCGAACCCCTTGCCCCGGCCACACGCGGCGGCGAAGGGTCTCGCCCCCTCACGGGCGTTTTCCTGGTCTCCTCCCATTCTGGCAAATCTGGATTATATTATGGTCAAGTTTTTGACACAACAGCCTAAACATTCCATCACCCATAGCCCAAGGACAGAACATGCTGCCGCAAAACACCAATTCGGACCTGGAGAAAATCAGTTCGCTAGATTTCAGCATCAAGAGACTGGGGGAGCCGACGCTCGACTCCAAGTTGCAGGACATGATTTTCGTCGAAGATTCGGAGCGCATCAGTTATTATGCCGACCCGACGGTGAACGAGCAAATCCGTCAAGCGGGGAAGGAAATTCCCGCGTTCCTGGCGGCGGGACCTCGGCGCAAACTGTTCCATGACGCGACCTGGTCGCGCGCGGCCATTGTGACCTGCGGGGGGCTTTGCCCTGGCCTGAATGACGTCATCAAGGCCCTGGTGAACACGCTGTGGTACATCTACGGAGTTGACAACATCTTCGGCATCCAGTACGGCTACAGCGGGCTGATTCCCTCCTACAACCTCAAGCCTATCACGCTGGATCCCGATGTGGTCGATGACATCCACAAGGATGGCGGCACGATACTGGGTTCGTCGCGCGGCAACCAGTCCGTCGAGGAAATGGTCAGAACGCTCGACCGCCTGAACATCAACATGCTGTTCACCATCGGCGGCGACGGTACGCAAAGGGGCGCCCACGCCATCGCCATGGAGGCCAAGAAGCGCGGATACCAGGTCAGCGTCATCGGCATTCCCAAGACCATCGACAACGACCTCGAGTTCATGGACAAGACCTTCGGCTTCGAGACGGCAGTCCAGGCCACGCTGTCGGCCACCAGCAGTGCGCATGACGAGGCCCGCGGGGCCTGGAACGGCATTGGCCTGGTACGCCTGATGGGGCGCGATTCCGGCTTCATCGCCGCCTCGGCCAGCCTGGCCAATTCCGTCGTCAATTTCTGCCTGATCCCCGAAGTTCCCTTTGTGCTGGACGGGCCGCACGGTTTCCTGCCTGCGTTGGAGCAAAGGCTGGACCGCAAGCACCATGCCGTAGTCGTCGTCGCCGAGGGCGCAGGCCAGGAACTGATGCACGGCGAGAAGCAGAAGGACAAGTCCGGCAACATCCTGCATCAGGACATCGGCATCTTCCTGCGCGATGCCATCAAGAGATACTTTGCCGACAAAAACAAGGAAATCAGTCTCAAGTATTTCGACCCCAGTTACATGATTCGCAGTCTGCCGACAAACTCCAATGACTCCATCTTCTGCCTGCACCTGGCCCAGCACGCCGTTCACGCGGCTATGGCCGGCATGACCGATTTGGTCGTCGGCAACTGGCAAGGGTATTTCACCTACGTTCCCATCGAACTTGCCACTTCCTCGCGGCGCAAAATCGACCCGCACGGCCAGCTCTGGCAATCCGTCCTGCTGACAACCCGCCAGAGCACCCTGCTCTAACCTTGGCCTCGCATCAGTCCGCAAATCTTCGGCAAGGCCGTGGGCATGAGCGACAGCGAACTACAATTTGACGGTGAACTGACCCTGGGCGAGCCGCTCGCCCAGTACAGCCCCCTGTCACGACCGCTGACGAAAGAGCGGGGAACTGTCCAGCGTTGCGTATTTGCCAGCGACGACGGCAATTATTGCGTCCTGCGCGTGCTGGGCGAGGACGGTCATACGGAGATGGTCTTCACCGGAGCGCTTTCCGGCGTATGTGAAGGTCAGGACCTCGAAGCGGAAGGCCACTGGGAGAAGCACCCCAAGCACGGGCGGCAATTCCGCGTGGAATCCTACCACAGCGTGCTGCCGCGTACTGCAGACGGCATTGCCCGCTATCTGGCTTCCGGCATCCTGCCTGGCATCGGGCTGACCTTTGCCAAGCGGATTGTCGAGCATTTCGGCGACAAGACGCTGGACGTACTGGACCACTATTCCGAGAAATTGCGGGAAGTTCCCGGCGTCGGCAAGAAGCGGTTGAACGAAATCCGCCAGGCCTGGCATCAGAGCCAGGGCGAACGAGAGAGCCTGATTTTCCTGCAAAGCCTGGGCATTTCCCCTGCCTACTGCCGCCGCATCCTCGACAAGTACGGCAAGGACGCGGCTCCGGAAATCGTCAGCAAGAATCCCTACCGGCTGGCCTCGGACATCAACGGCATCGGCTTCCAGATTGCCGACCGGATTGCCTCCCACAGTCTGAACATCAGCAAGGACGCGCCCATCCGCCTCTGCGCAGGAGCCGTGTACGCGCTGGAGGAATTGTCGGCGCGCGGGAACACCTGCTATCCCGTGGAGAAACTCGTGGAGGAAGCGGCGGCGATGCTAGGCGTCGGCCAGACCGAGGCGCGGAGCGGCATTGAGACGGCGCGGCGGGAAGGCAAGCTGTTCATCCAGAGTTTTCCCCAATTGAACCAGGGGCAGGAATACGCCTATCTCCAGCAGTTGCTCCAATCGGAATTGACGGTCGCCGTGACCGTCCGCAACCTGGCCGCCTGCCGTCCCACGCCCATAGCCATGTCGCCGGCCCTGCCTATGGAGCCGTCAATCAGGCTGAACCAAGAGCAGGCAGAGGCCGTCCGCCAGGCCTTTGCCGCCTGCTGTTCCATCATCACCGGCGGCCCCGGCGTGGGCAAGACCACGGTGGTTTCGCAGATTGTCCGGCAGGCGCAGTCAGCGCGGCTGCGCCTCGCCCTGGCCGCGCCGACCGGGCGGGCGGCCAAGCGGCTGACCGAGGCCACGGGCGAAGCGGCCCAGACCATCCACCGGCTGTTGAAATGGGATGCCAAAACCAAGCACTTCCTGCACAATGCCGACAATCCCCTCGCCTGCGAACTGCTCATCGTCGATGAATGTTCGATGCTGGACATCAATTTGGCGGCCAGCCTGTTCCAGGCTATTCGGCCAGGCACGCGGCTGGTGCTCGTAGGCGACAACGACCAGTTGCCGTCGGTAGGTCCGGGCACGGTGTTGCAGGATTTGATTTCCTCGCGGCTGATGCCGGTGACGCGCCTGACGCAAATCTACCGGCAGGGGGCGGGCAGCCGCATCATCGTTAACGCGCACGCCGTCAATCAGGGTCGGTCGCCCGATTTGTCGCCCTTGCCGCCTGGAGTCAAAGGCGATTTCTACTGGGTTGAACAGGACGACCCGGAAAAAATCACCAGCCTGTTCGGGCGGATGATTTCCGAGCGGATTCCCGCCGTCTTTGGCTTCGACCCCGTGGCGGACGTGCAGATACTGTCGCCGATGCGCAAAGGGCAGTGCGGCACGGCCACGCTCAACGAGACGATGCAGGAACTCCTGAACCCGCCGGCCAGCGGCAAGGCGGAATTTGTCTGGTACGGACGCAAGTTCAGGGTAGGCGACAAAGTGATGCAGATAACCAATAACTATGACAAGGAAGTCTTCAACGGCGAAATGGGGAGGATTGTCGCCATTGATACCGAGGGGCAGACCTTCCAGGTCGATTTCGAGCAGAACGTCCTGCAATACGACTGGAACGAGGCAGAGCAACTCGTCCTCGCCTACGCCGTGACTGTCCACAAGTCGCAGGGAAGCGAATTTCCCGTGGTCATCATGCCCGTGCTGACGCAGCATTTCATCATGCTGCAACGCAATCTCGTCTACACGGGAATGACGCGGGCGCGGAAACTGCTAATTATGGTCGGGTCGCGCCGCGCCCTGGAAATCGCCATCCGCAACAACGAGCCGGTGAAGCGCATGTCACTCCTGCGCTATCGCCTGACGGCAAGGTGATGCGCAACAGGCAACGCAACGGCTGCAGTGGCGAGGGGCATACGCCGACATACGAATTTTTCCCTGAATGAATGCTTGCAAATATGCGGTTGATGGATTAACTTTATTGTTTGACGTTTTGCCAGAAAACTACCGAAACAATCTACATTACCGATAGCAAGGAGAGACAATCACCATGGCTCAGACCGCGATTTCCAGCAGCCAGGAGGATTATCTAGAGGCTATTTCCGAAATCATCGAGAAAAACGGCCACGCGCACACGAAAGACGTGGCCACGGCGCTTGATGTCTCCATGCCCTCCGTCTCCGCCGCCCTGCAACAGCTGGCCGCGAGAGGACTTGTCCGCTACCAGAAGCACCAGCCCGTCACCCTGACCGAATACGGCGAGGAACTTGCCCAGCAAGTTCGGCGCCGCCATTCCATCATGCTCAAGTTCTTCCAGGACATCCTGATGCTGCCGGCTAAGGATGCCAACGAAACGGCCTGCGAACTCGAGCACACGCTGGACGACACTTGCCTCAACCGCTTTGCTTTCCTGGCCAAGGAAATCCAGACGCGCGACGACTGCCAGGCCCTCCGTGCCAATCTCCAGGAGCAGATGCCGACCATCAAGGTCAAGAAAGAGGCTCCCGTCATTCCGCTGAATTACCTGCCCATCGGGCAACAGGGGATTGTCGTCGCCATCAATGAATCGCTGGCCTGCCTCCAGAAATTCGCCGACATGGGCATTGTGCACGGGATGACCGTCACCATGGAATCACACGCGCCCTTCGGCGACCTGCTCCGCATCCGCCTGCTGGAGAGCAGCCTGTCCATCCGCGGCGAAGACGCGAGCGGCATCTGGGTCAGGCTGGTCCAGTAGGAAATCTGGCAGAAATCTCCCGGTCCCCTGCGGTTGACACGCGATTTTCCAGACAATTCTCCAAGTTAAAATGAGCACCTGTTGCCAAGACAAGTCACAATCCCCTGCCCTTCCCGCCAACTTGCGCATTGCGCTGGCGGGCAATCCCAACTGTGGCAAGACAACCATCTTCAACGCCCTGACAGGCTCGCACCAGCATGTCGGCAACTATTCCGGCGTGACAGTCGAGCACAAGTCCGGGCAGGCCGACTTCTGCGGCCACAATGTCGAAGTGGTGGACCTGCCGGGCATCTACAGCCTCTCCTCGTCCTCGCCGGAAGAGCGAGTCGCCGCCGACGAATTGCTCCACACGCATGTTGACCTCATCCTCAACATCATCGATTCCTCCAACCTCCAGCGGAACCTCTACCTGACCACCCAGTTGACCGAGTTGAACATCCCCATGCTGCTGGTCTTCAACATGGCCGACGAGGCCAGGGAAAAGGGCTTCGTCTTCAATTTTCCCATGCTGGAGCGCTTCCTGGGCCATCCCATCATCGAGACCGTCGGCAACAATCCGTCCAGCCTCGAGGCGATGAAGGAGAAGGCCATCGACATCATCGCCCATCTGGACACGCGCGTCCCGCCACCGCATATCCAGTACGACGAGCATCTCGATGCGGCCATCGCCGACTTGGAGGCCAGAATCGCCACCCGCGACCTCAAGCACGACGAGCATATTTCCAACCGCTATTTCGCCATCAAACTGCTGGAGGGCGACCCCCACGCGACCGCCATGCCCGCCATCGCCGACCTGCTGCCGCTCTCCCAGAAATACCGCGAGCAACTGGCGGCCAGCCACGGCGTCAACAGCGAAACGCTCATGGCCGATGCCCGCTACGGGCTCATCGCCGGTGCCTGCCGCGAGGCCATAACGCTCCGCGTTATGCACCGACGGGAAATCTCCGACAAGATTGATGCCATTGTCACGAACAAGTTTCTCGGCCTGCCGATTTTCCTGCTTCTGATGTTCCTGGTGTTTGTCTTCACCTTCACCTGCGGGAAGCCGCTGATTGCCATTCTCGAATTTGTCTTCCACCAACTGTCGGTGGCCATCTCCACCCACTGGCCCGCTGGGCGCGCCGAATTTGTCCGCGACCTCATCTGCGAGGGCATCATCGGCGGAGTCGGCGGGGTCCTCGTCTTCCTGCCCAATATCCTCCTGCTGTTCCTGGCCATCGCCTTCCTGGAGGGAACAGGCTACATGGCGCGCGCCGCTTTCATCATGGACGGCTTCATGCACCGTTTCTCCCTCCACGGCAAGAGTTTCATCCCTCTGGTCCTGGGCTTTGGCTGCACCGTCCCCGCCGTCCTGGCCACCCGCATCATCGAATCTCGACGCGACCGTCTGACGACCATCATGGTCCTGCCGATGATGAGTTGCGGGGCCAGACTGCCCATCTATGCCCTGCTCATCCCCATCTTCTTCCCCGAAAAGTACCAGGCCCTCATCCTGTGGTACATCTACCTGGCCGGCGTAATCATCGCCCTTTTCGCCGCCAAACTCCTGAAAAACACGCTGTTCAAAGGAGAAAACGAAGTCTTCGTCATGGAACTGCCGCCATACCGGATTCCCACGGTCGGCAGCCTGGCCCTGCACGTCTGGGAACGCTGCCTGATGTATTTGAAGAAAGCCGGAACCTTCATTCTCGGCGCTTCCATCATCATGTTCTTCTGCAACACCTTCCCTCGCAAGACCTCCGATTTCACTCGCGACTATGAGGCGGAAATCTCCATCCTTGAGGCTCAAGCAGACCTCGCGCCGGAAGCCAAGGCCTTCCAAATCGCCGAACTCAAGGCCGAAAGACAGGCGGAAATCTCCGCCGCCACCATCACGGGACGGCTCGGACACTGGCTGGAGCCGGTTTTCCGTCCCCTCGGCTTCGACTGGCGGGTTGACTCCGCCCTCATCGGCGCCATCGCCGGCAAGGAACTCTTCGTCTCCCAACTGGGCATCCTCTACGCCTCTGACGACAATGGAGACGGCACAGACACGCTGAAGGAAAAACTGCGCGCCAACTACACACCGCTCCAGAGCCTGAGCATCATGATTTTCTGCCTGCTGACAATCCCTTGCGTCGGCACCATGGCCGTCGTCCGCCGTGAGACACGAAGTGTTCTGCTGACCATCGGCCAGGCGGCGGGACTGTTCATCGTCGCCTGGATACTCGCATTCGCCGTCTACCAGATTGGGCTTTTCCTGGGCCTGGGAACCCACCTGCTATCCTGACCTCAACATAATGCCAGAAAGCAATTTAAATCCAGACAGCCACGACAAGCTGACCAAGGCGTTCCTCGTCGGCATCCAACTGCCTGAAGCCACCCGCGAAGAGGCGGAAGAACTTCTGGAGGAACTGCGTGAACTTGTGAATACCCTCGGCCTGGAAATCGTCGGCAGCGGCATCGGACGCATCCGCAAGCGCAACCCCGCCTACGCGCTCGGCCCCGGCACGGCCAAGGAACTGGCCGAGGCGGCTGCCCAGGTCGAGGCCGACGTCATCATCATCGATGACCCCATGACGCCCGCCCAGCAGCGCAACTGGGAAAAACTGGCCGACATGAGCGTCATCGACAGGCAGGAAGTCATCCTGGACATTTTCGCCTCGCGAGCCCACACCCGCGAAGCGACACTGCAAGTCGCCCTGGCCAAGGCACAATACGCCCTGCCCCGCCTCAAGCGACGCTGGACACACCTGAGCCGCCAGCGCGGCGCCGCCGGCGGGCTCGGCGGACGCGCGGAAGGCGAACAGCAACTCGAACTAGACTCCCGCGTCGTCCGCAATAAAATCGCCAAATTGCACGAGCAGTTGGCCGAAGTCCGCAAGCAACGTGACACGCAACGCCAACATCGCCTGCGCAAGCCCGTGCCCGTGGCGACCATCGTCGGCTACACGAACGCCGGCAAGTCTTCCCTGCTGAACGCCTTGACACAGGCGGGCGTCTTTGCCGAAGACAAACTGTTTGCCACGCTTGACCCGACTGTTCGCCGTTTCCGGCTGCCGGGCGGTCAGGATATCCTGCTGGCCGACACCGTGGGCTTCATCCGCAAGCTCCCGCACCAGCTGGTAGAGGCATTCAAGGCCACGCTGGAAGAGACGCGCCTGGCCGACTACATCATCGAGGTGCTTGACGCCAGCGCCCCCAATCTCGCCGCCCACCACGCCACCACCAGACAGGTTCTGCAGGACATCGGCTGCGAGTTGAACCACACCGTGACAGTACTGAACAAGATTGACCAGGTGACGCCTGAGCAAATCGCCACCATGCTGTACAAATTTCCCGACGCCCTGCTTGTCTCCGCCAAGACGGGGGCAGGACTTGACGACCTGGCCTCCGAACTGGAAGCACGGACTACGGAATTGCTCGACACGGCCATGGCCCTGGTGCCCCATGACCGCTACGACCTCATTGCCAAAATCCACAATTTCTGCTCCATCATTGAGGAAACATATCTCGGCGAAGGCGTCTTTCTCGTCTTCAAGCAGGTGGACAAAATCCGCGAGGCCGTCGCGCCCTTCCTGCTGGACGCCCGCCCGGCGGAAGCCTCGGGAGGTTTCAAGTGAGCGTCATCCGCATCCTGCCAGCAGAAATCGCCGGACGCATCGCAGCGGGCGAGGTCATCGAAAGGCCGGCCTCTGTCGTCAAGGAACTGGTGGAAAATTCCATCGACGCCGGAGCCAGGCGCATCCGTGTCTTCACGGAACAGGGCGGGCAGAAGCTCATCCAGGTCATTGACGACGGTTGCGGCATGGATAGGCAGGACGCCATGATGTGCCTGGAGGCGCATGCGACCAGCAAGATTTCCCAGGAGGGCGACGTCGGCCAGATAAGCACGCTGGGCTTCCGGGGAGAGGCCATTCCTAGCATTGCCTCCGTCTCCAAATTCCAGTTGCAGACGCGGCAGAAGGATTCCCTGGAAGGGACAGAAGTAGTCGTCAACTACGGAGCGATTACGGCCGTCAACGACTGCGGCTGCGCCCCGGGCACGAACATCCGCGTCGCCTACCTTTTCGGAAACCTGCCAGCCAGGCGCAAATTCCTCAAGAGTCCCAATACCGAGGACGCCCATATCGAGGAAACCATGCTCCTGCTCGCCCTGTCCCGCCCGGACATCGCCTTCGAACTGACGCTCAACGGGCGCACTGTCCTGCAAAGCACTGCCTCCCATGATATTGCCGCCCGCACGGCCATCATGCTGGGCAAGGAAAATTTTGAGGCCATGCTGCCCGTCAACTACCATGAGGACGGCATCCATGTCTACGGCTACATCAGCCAGCCAGGATTCACCCGCAACACGCGGCGCGAGCAGCGGCTCATCATCAACGGGCGGGCGGCCTCCGCAGAAGCCGCCTTCTTCGCCATCCGCGACGCCTACGACACCTTGATTCTCAAAGGACGCTACCCCAGTTGCATCCTGTACATCGACATGCAGGCCGACAGGGTAGACGTCAACGTCCACCCCGCCAAGCGTGAGGTCCGTTTCCGCGACTCCCAGAAGGTCTCGGCAATCATTGCCGCCGCTGTCCGCCAGGCCCTGCGCCAGCAGGTCGGAGGGCAGTCGTTCCTGCGGGCTGACGGAACCGTCCCCGGCCAGGACGACAATTTCGCAGTCCCCCCACACGAGCATCGCCTGGAAAGCCAGCTGACGGTTTCCGCCGAGGCCGACGCTGTGGAGGGCAAGCCAGACCTGCAGGCCAGACCTGCGGAAAATTCTCCTGAGCCGCCCCAGCCACCGGAGCCACCCAGTCCGGCCGCACCGATTCCCCCGCCCCGTCCGGCCACCTACGCCCCGCCGCCGAAGCAGATGGTTCTGCCGTTGAATCTGCCACCCCGGGAGACGGCGGCCACCCGCACTGACCGGCAACCGGCGGAAGAGCCGCCAGCGACCGCGCCGAATCCGCCCGAGATTTCGCCCTTGCAGATGAAAGGGCGGCTGGGGAAAAACTATCTGCTGGCCGAAAATGCCAAC
>Ga0310696_10008887_pt1 | contig 11667 bp, 12 predicted proteins | sample AusTroGonzalo_MG_4_FD_203885 | JGI IMG/M metagenome (GOLD analysis project Ga0310696, IMG submission 203885) | Bovine rumen microbial communities from tropical cattle in Woodstock, Queensland, Australia - Gonzalo_02 (v2) (version 2) | ecosystem: Host-associated > Mammals > Digestive system >...
GTGTGACGATCTTGGCCTTGAGCTCAGCGACCTCGTCGGTGAAGCTCGAGTCAACATCGTTCCTATCGATAATCGTCTCGTCGTTGCTCATCAGCCTTGTAATCACGGGTCATAATATAATATTGCGCATTCATGCTACGGTTTTCTTACCATAGGCATTATTTACAACGGGGCTCATGGGTGCATCATGAGCGGAATGATCTGCGAGATGTGCGGAAAAGAGGTCCCTCTGACCAAGTCGGTCATCGTCGAGGGAAGCAAGCTGAACGTGTGTCCCAACTGTGCCAAGTTCGGAGAGGACTACAGGGCCAACCAGAGCGGCGCTCCGATATCCTCTTCCGTCATCGATCAGAGGCTCGAGAAGCGCGAGAAGAGGATGAAGACCAAGGATATCTACGCCGGCACGTCCTCTATCGAGCTCGTCGACGATTACGGCGGGGTCATCAGGGAGGCGCGTATCGCCAAGGGAATGGATCTGGAGGAGTTCGCCGCATCCATCCTCGAGAAGAAGGGTACCATCGCCAAGATCGAGTCCAACTCCCTGGTTCCCGATGACAAGATCATCAAGAAGATCGAGAAGGCACTCGGCATCAAACTGACCGAGACCGTGCAGTCCGGGGTGTCCGTCGGCGGCGGCAACGGCAACAACAAGATGACACTCGGCAATTTCATCAAGAAGGAGTGAAACACCTAGAATCATAATCCGGTGCACGGGGACGTGTGCCGGATATCTTTTTCTTACCTTTCTACCGCGGAGCGGTCATACCTGCGCGCTGCGGATGCCCTCGTAGACCCTGTCCACGTAGGCTGAGATATCGACGCCTTTGTCCCTCAGGACCAGCAGGGCGGCGGCGGATATGTCTATCCCCAGTCTCTTCTGCACCTTCGAGCAGGCAGGCACGAAATCCCTTGTCTGGATCCCGTTCTCCGCGGCGACCCCGATCAGGACATGGAACATGTCGGGCTCCTCCGCCTTCTTAGGGGCCGTTGCGGGAGCGGGTGCAGGCTTGGCCTGCATCCTGTCCAGGACATCCTTTGAGGGTTTGTAGGCCAGCGGGAGGTCCAGGCCGCTCAGGTCCTGCGTGGGGCGTATATATTCGCCCTTCTTCTCGAGAACACCCTCGGACAGCAGGGTCCTGAGAAGGAGCTTCGCATCCGACGGCGACATCCACTTGAGCTCCAGGGACGCGATCATCACGAACTCGTCGGATGTGGTCACATCCTTTCCTATGCTGCGGAAGAAGGCAGCTGCGCAGACGGTCAACTCGTCGGTCATGTCCCGCTGATTGGTGAGTCCGTAATTATTGTTATCGGACGGTATACGCAGGGTTCTAACGGGGACATGCTTAAATCCCATCCACGGCGTCCCGATTAATCTATGGCCGACCTTGGCATACTATGGGTCATCGCTGCGGGGCTGATGGAGCCGATATGGATGGTCTCGCTCCAGAAGTACAACGAGAGCAAGAACCTGCTCTGGGGGGCGGTCGTCCTGATATTCATGTTCATAGGGCCTGCATGCCTCTCCATGGCCACGGAGGGAACGCTGCAGGTCAGCATAGCCTATGCCGTATGGGTCAGCATAGGCACGGTCATGACCACGCTTGTAGGGTGGCTGATGTACAAGGACCCTATCGACCGCTACACGCTGCTATTCATCGCGATGATCGTCGTAGGAGTGGCAGGATTCGACCTGGTGGTAGGATGAACAGCGGATGGTACTGGGTGATAGCGGGCGGCATCGTGGAGGCGATCTACACCACGTTCATGGGCCTGGCCGAGGGTATGACTGACCTGGTATTCACGGTGCTTGGATTCGCACTGAGCGTAGTGGGCACCCTGCTCCTCAACGGAGGGCTGAGGCGCGGTCTGCAGATGGGGGCGAGCTACGCGGTATGGGTCGGGGTCGGTGTCGTGGGCGCGGCGGTCGCGGACATCCTGGTGTTCAACAACGGTCTCGACATCCTCGGATATCTGTTCCTAGCACTGACGATGGGTGGCATCGTGGGGCTCAATCTTAAGAGCGACAAGGTCCCGGAGAAGGTGGCATGAGAGGGTTCCTCGCGCGCGCGTTTTTTGATATATGTACTAACAGTAAAAATAAGGGGCCTGCAAACCTTTATAATCAGGACCTAACTACACGGCTCTATCCTGTATGGTGACTTATATGGAGACACACAGTAAGTACACAAGATTCGAGAAAGCAAGGATCATCGGAGCGAGGGCACTGCAGATCTCATACGGAGCGCCCGTACTCACGGACTATCCGGAGGATATGCTTGACCCTATCGATATCGCCATGCTGGAGTTCGACAAGGATCTAATCCCGATCTCTGTCGTCAGGAACTGAAAAGAGGTTTAATCATGAGCGAAGAGGAATCATATGTAGCACCGGGAGTCGACCTCCTGGTAGAAGAGGACATCTATCTGACATCCGGAGTCCACATCGGAACGCAGCAGAAATCTGCCGACATGAAGGACTTCATCTACAAGGTCAGGCAGGACGGACTTTACGTCCTCGATGTCAAGAAGACGGACGACAGGCTCAGGGACGCAGCTTCCTTCCTGGCAAGGTTCGACTCCAAGAGGATCCTCGTCGTCTCTGCAAGGCAGTACGGACAGAAGCCCGCAAGGGAGTTCTCCAAGGCTATCGGAGCACCCGCATTCGCAGGCCGTTTCGTCCCCGGAACACTGACCAACCCCCTGAACCCCGCTTTCATCGAGCCCGAGGTCCTGGTTGTCACCGACCCCGCAGCCGACAAGCAGGCACTCAACGAGGCCCTCAACCTGGGAATCCCGATCGTCGCACTGTGCGATGCCAACAACGAGACCAGGAACGTCGATCTCGTCATCCCTACCAACAACAAGGGAAGGCGTGCACTCGCATGCGTCTACTGGATCCTCGCAAGGGAAGTCCTTACCAAGCGCGGTGACCTGAAGGACCCCAACGACTTCCAGCTGTCCATCGACGACTTCGAAGCCAAACTCGTCTGAGTTTCTCAAACTTAACGCCCCTTCGGGGGCCTTTCCATTCCATCTTGTAAGGGCGCAGTTCTGCACTAGCTTTAATATAGCTTGAGACGGGAATTCATCCAATATCTAGCAGTGCCCTTTATATTCAATCCTAATGGAAAAAAGTGTTAGCCAGGCGTTAGAAATAAAGGGATGTTAAAACACTATAAGGAATTGAGGGAAACCTTTATAGCTGGATGTAACAATCGAAAGTTACTTATAGTGTCGATGCTTAGTATTGTTTCGCCAAATATCTCACGAACTCCAAAAGTAAGTGAAATGGTGCCTAGCGCCGTTGGCCCATGTACCGTCCTGTGTGTCGGGTAGGAAGAATAGAGACACCCCTGCTCTCGTATGAGTGCTGGGATCTCGGCTGCTCACGTAAGCGAACGTGGGGTAGGCTGTGTGCTTCCGCATGGTAGGATGCCAAGCACATGATAGTGCGCCGCCCGAATGGGTGGAGGTTGGGTTGAAGTCCCAATTGGTGGTCCTAAAACCGCTGTCTCCTGGATGATGTGGTGGGGTTGTTGAAAAACGATGCCAACAGCCATGCAAACGTGTCGAACGTGCTGCTCTGTGCAGTGTGCTGGGTGTGAAAACCCGTGCTTGCTTGTGCGATCATCCCCTTGGGAACCATGCTGCTGTGATGGTGTGCTGGTCCGGGGTCCTGAAGATGTCTGTGCGTGCTCTTTGAGCAATGCGTGGAACAGTCGTGCCTGCCGTGTGCTTGTGTCCCGAATGGGATGCTTCCGGTGTGGTTATGGCTGTGGGGTTAGTACCTATATGGGGAAAGCTGCCCTCTTGCAGGTGGGAGAGGGTCGGGGTCCGTGTGAACGTGATCCTGGCCGCCAGAGATGGGTGCGAGTGTGAGAACACTCCTGCAGTGATGCAGATCAAGGTGTGTGAATGCCTTGGATGGAACCGAATATGCTGCGCTGAATGCGCCCGCCCGATGTGGTGTTGGTGCTGTGGATGCGGTGTGCCCGTAAGGGTTCTGGAGCGGTAAGCCCCGTGATGGTGTGGGTGAAGAGCCCGCGGAAAGCTGTCCGGGCCCGGAGTGAAAGGTCCTCCGGTAAATCCTGGGTACGGGAAGGGTAACCTTCCTGTACCACCAACTGTGAAAGTTGGACTCTGCGTCTGACCGGGTCTCCGGCCCCCGCAGAGTCAGGAGCGACCTTGCTTTTCTCACATTTTCTTCGATGGTAGCGTAGGTTCCCGTTGGCCAGCGCAGTCCGCGGTCAGTTTTTAGATTTCTAAAAAGTGGAGGGGTAGCCCCCTCCTGATCAAATGCGTTTGAGATATCTAAGGTTCGGTTCGTATACCAGTCCCTTGTCCATGAGGGTGTTGGATACCTCCTCGAGCTCGATGCTGCTGATCCCTTCGGCCTCGGCCCTCCTCTCGAGTTCCTCCCTGGGAGCGCCCTTCCCGTCGGTGTCCAGCTCCTCAAGGAGGTTCAGGATCAGATCCTCCAGCTGGGCGGCGTTGTTGCCCGATCCGCCCTCCTGGCCCTCCGGGATCTCTATCTCGTCGGGTTCGTCGGAGTAGTCCTCGGGGAACCCGAGGTCCACGTTCCTCTCGGGCAGGAGCATCCTGAGTGCGGCCTGGATGGTCTTGAGGTACAGAGTGGAATCGGGCATCTGCCCGTAGTTGTCCAGGGCGTACGTTATGCCGAACGCCTCGGTGGGGGACATACCCGCCTTGATAAGGTCCTGTTCGGTGGCATCGCCCATGCCGAGCACCTTCTTGGTGTCCGTGAGCCTCTTCCATGTGGATTTCGCCGTTTCCAGGATCCATTCGTTGCGGACGGATTCGCTGATGGGCACTATGTGCTCCGGCCTGACGGAAACGAAGACCCTCTGGTCGTCGGTGGTGTAGGTCCTTACCCTTCCCACCGCGGCGACGAAGCTCGGGATCTCTATGTCCGCTATGGCGGCGGACGCCTCGGGCTGGAATCTACCCACGTTGATGAAGAAGCTGCCGGATACGTCCTGTATCCTCGCCTTCCACATGGGTTCCTCCTCGCTGCCGATGTTCTCCTTCTCTGTCATGACTCCGGCGATGAGCACCCTGTTGATCTTCGCGCCCAGGGGCGTGACGATGTAGGAGGGCATCTTCTCCTCGGTCGCTTTGATCTCCAGAGTGGAGGAGTTCAGCTCGGTGGCGAACACCCTCCACGCGGTCTCTCTGGCGTTCATATCGCCGCCTCCACTTCGTCGAGGAGCTTGTTGGCCTCCGCCTCGAGGTCGATTGCGACGCAGTCGGCCGATTTGACTATGATGCTGGGCCCGTAATCGTCGCTCATGACGTTGCCGGTGACCTTGATCCTCTTCATGAGGATCTTGCTGGTGATCTCCCTTCCGACCACGGCCTCGCCCTTGACGGCCGCGAGTCCGCGTGCCGCCTGCAGGGTGACCCCGGTGAGCTTCTCCGTGTCGTTCTTATTGATGATGGCGCTGATCGCACCCGTTCCATCGTCCAGGACGACCTTGAGCCTGAGGTCCATGACCCCTTCAACGGCCCCGTGGGTGGTGCATGCGCCGTTCAGCATGGAACGGTTGCATTGGGGGCACCTCCTGATTATGCCGCTTCCCTGGCGGACGTCCACGACGAGTCCCTCGAGGGTGATGTCCAATCCTCCCCCGATCCTGCTGATCTCATCCACTGTCTTCTGGTTGACCGATGTATCTATGACATCGGCGACCTCGTCCACGCGGCTCACCTCGCATCTGTCCCCGAGGTTGAGCTGGGGGATGCCCTTCCATCCTCTGATGTACGCGTTCTTGATGCACAGGGACTCGCCCTCCTTGAGGCCGTAGTCGTTCCATGCCGAGAATTGGATCTTCCCGGTGTCATCCGCTATGACACCCGAGAACATGGTCTTCTGCTCGCCCCTGGCGGTGATCTCCTTGGTCTCGACGGAGATTATCTTGCCTGTGACGGTGACGTTGCCCATCCCTTCCTTGATCTTGCCGATCTTGACCTCGGACGATGCCGCGCTGATCTGCCTCTCGGGCAGTTCCATCTTGACCCCGTCGGCGGGCTCGACCCTTCCGCGGTTGCCCAGGTTGACCTGGACCTTGTCGTTCCATGTCTTGCAGTAGCAGTTCCTGAAGTGGTATACCGATCCTTTCGCTAGGACCAGTGCGCCCGGTTCCCATACGGTGAACGATACCGTTCCGGTCTCGTCCCCGAGGATTCCCGAGACGATCTGCTTGGGCAGACCCTTAACCGTGATGTCCTTGGTGTCCACGAATACCACTTTGGCGGTGATGTCCACGTTCTGCTCCGATCCGGTGAGCTCCGAGACCTTCTTGACCAGGCTGTTGCCGGTGACGAACGTGGCGGTGTCGTTCCCGCCGTATTTCCTAATGATGCCCCTCTTGGCGGCATCGATGTTCACATGGTACTCGTTCAGATATTTGTTCAGCTCCGATGCGAGCTGTTCTTCGTCGATCTTGTCTCCGAGCACCCTTTGCAGTTCCTCGATATGGGGTGTTAGTTCTTCCATTTCCATTGTATCGACTCCTTCCTTTCGGAGGGATATCGTAGCATGGCCTCATTGGTATAAAAGGGTATGAGGGGGGTGCCCGACGGTACCCGAAAGTGGAATGAGCCAGACATGTCAAATGAGAAGATTTCCGTAATGACCCAGCAGGCAGTCGCCGGAGCCGGTGCCGAACTTCTTCATAAGCCATCCGGCGCCGCCTCCGATGCAGCGGAGATACGGGATCGAGCCGAGGCTGGGAGGGCTTCCCGATGCCAGCCCCAGGTCTACGCTGGGTGCCATTACTATTAAATTGCACATCCACATTAATCGTTAATGGTACCCAAGAAGAGAATCGATGAAATCCTCGACGGATACGATCCGAAGGACATAACGATAGCCACACTCTGTTCCCACTCCTCGCTGCAGATTTTCCACGGAGCTAGGAAGCTGGGTTTCAAGACCTTGGGTCTGACCATAACGCACAGCACCAAGTACTACGACGCATTCCCCCTCGGCAAGCCCGACGAGATCATCAAGTACAAGGATTTCGACGATATGGAATCCCGTGTCGACGAGCTGTACGACAGGAACGCCATCATCATCCCCCACGGATCCTTCGTGGAATACATGGGATCGGAGCGTTTCGGAGATTACCCCGTCCCCTCATACGGCAACCGCGAGGTCCTGAACTGGGAATCCAGCAGGGAGAAGCAGAGGGAATGGATCTCCGGAGCCGGGGTGTCCATGCCCGAGATCATCACCGATCCTAAGAGCATCGATAGGCCGGTGATGGTCAAGTACAACGGGGCCAAGGGCGGTAAGGGATACTTCATCGCCATGGATTACAACGGTTTCAAGATGGCCGTGGACCCCGACGAGTCGTACAACATCCAGGAGTACTGCATGGGGACCAGGTACTACATGCACTTCTTCTACGACCCCCTCAAGCACGACGGTTACAAGTGTGCCGAGGGCGGGTCCCTTGAACTCATGTCCATGGACCGTAGGGACGAGTCCAATATAGACGAGCTGTACAAGCTCGGAAACATAGACGATCTGAAGAAGGTCGGGATGTACCCCTCGTTCGTCGTCACCGGGAACACCCCGGTCGTATTGAGGGAATCTCTGCTGCCGAAGGCGTTCGACATGGCCGAGAAGGTCGTCGACAAATCCTACGAGCTGTTCGGCGGCATGTGGGGACCGTTTTGCCTGGAGACCGTCGTCAACGACAAGCTCCAGTTCAAGGCATTCGAGATCTCCACCAGGATCGTCGCGGGAACCAACCCGTTCATCTCCGGATCGCCCTACGCGGACCTGATCTATCCCGGCATGAGCACCGGCGCCAGGATGGCCATGCACATCAAGGAGGCCGCGGAGCAGGGCAAGCTGAAGGAGATCGTCTCCTGATTATCCCAGAGAAACCATTATTAAAACAGTGTCGGATGCGCGTCTGAAAGAAGCGTGTTTAACAATGGTTTCCCAGAGACTGCAGACGGTTCCCGCATCCGGGACAATAGCTATTTCGAATCTCGTCAGCCAGATGAAGGCCGAGGGCATTGACATCGTGTCCTTCTCCATGGGAGAACCAGATTTCACCACACCTTCGAACATCATCGACGCCGCATGCGATTCGCTCCACGCGGGATTCACGCATTACACGCCTTCCACAGGTATCCCCGAGCTCAGGGCGGCCATCGCGGACTACACCAAGAGGAACGACGGCGTCCCCTGCGAAGCCTCCAACGTCCTGGTCACCCCGACCAAGCAGGCGATCTTCATGACCTGTCTGGCCTACATCGATCCCGGCGACGAGGTCATCCTCACCGACCCCTCATGGGTCTCGTACGAGGCATGCATCCGCCTGGCCGGAGGAGTCCCGATCTACGTCCCGACGAGGTTCGAGGACGGTTTCGTCGTCGACCCCGCTCTCATCGAGCAGGCCATCACGCCCAGGACCAGGATGATCATCCTGAACACCCCGACCAACCCTACCGGAACGGTCATCCCCAAGGAAACGCTCAAGCAGATCGCCGACATCGCCATCAGGCACGACATCAAGGTCATGTCCGACGAGATCTATAGCGCGATCGTCTACGAGGGCAAGCACACATCCATGGCATCCTTCCCCGGAATGTTCGACCACACGATCCTCATCTCCGGACTGTCCAAGACCTTCGCCATGACCGGATGGAGGCTCGGATGGGCCATCGCTCCCGTCGAGGACATCAAGAACATCAACAAGCTCCAGTCCCATTCCATATCGTGCTGCACGTCATTCGTCCAGAAGGCGGCGGTAGAGGCTCTCAACGGACCGCAGGACTCCAAGTACGAGATGGTCAAGGCGTTCAGGAAAAGGCGCGATCTGGCACTTGATCTAATCAGAGAGATCCCAGGCATGGAGTGCAACACCCCCAACGGGGCCTTCTACCTGTTCCCCAAGTACAACAGGGACATCCCTTCCGCCAAGCTCGCGGAGATCCTCCTCAAGGAGGGGCACGTCGCGGTGACCCCCGGTACCGCGTTCGGACCCGGAGGCGAGGGATTCTTCAGGATCTCGTACGCGACCTCCGAGGACCAGATAAAAGAGGGCATCTCGAGGATCAAGAGGACCTTATCCGGCCTCTGAACGCGCGAATGCGCGTCCGTACCTGCGACCTTATTTTATAGGAGGGTCAGGTTACCCAATCAATGTCGCTTACGCGAACGAGGGAATAATCTTGAGTAGAACGTTGTTTACCGTCGGGCCCGTGCATGTCGAGGCCGCGACTCTCCAGGCCATGACCAAACCTATGATCACACACCGCTGCAAGGAGTACAAGGAGCTCCACGCCGGCATCGTCGAGAAGATCCAGAAGGCTCTCAACACCGATATGGACGTCTTCCTGGTAGGCGGATCCGCCACCGTGATGCTGGAGGCCGCGATCAGGAACGGAGTGAACAGCAATTCGCTCGGACTCACCAACGGTTCGTTCGGCAACAGGTCCATAGAGCTCGGGGAGCTCAACGGCAAGAACGTCACCAAGGTCCAGGTCCCCTGGGGGAAGGCCATCAAGCCCGAGCACATCGTCGGCAAGGTCACCAAGGACATCGAGGCCGTCCACTGGGTTAGCAACGAGTCGTCAACAGGAGTGTTCAGCGATTCCCTCGCACTGTCGAAGGAGATCAAGGCCCAGAACCCCGATGCATTGACGATGATCGATGCCGTCACATCGGCTTTCGCCATGGACCTCAAGGTCAAGGACCTCGACGCGGATTCCATAGTCTTCGGAACCCAGAAGGCTCTGGCCCTGCCCCCCGGACTCGCCATCATGCTTTGCTCCGAGAGGCTCCTCGAGAAGGCTAAGACAGTTCCCAACCGCGGATTCTACGGCGACCTGCTCAAGATCAAGAAGCAGGCGGATGTAGACTACGCGCTCACAACGCCCCCTGTGTCCCTCATGTACGCGCTGGACTACCAGCTCGACAAGGCACTGAAGGAGGGCATGACCGCAAGGTACGCAAGGCACCAGGAGATGGCCGACATGGTCAGGAACTGGGCCGACAAGAAGCTCCATGGAGTGTTCCCCGAGGAGGGATTCCGTTCCAACTCGATCGGCGTCCTCAATAAGGGAGACATGGACTTCGATGCATTCAATTCGAAGCTGAAGGCCAAGGGATACGAGATCTCCAACGGCTACGGCGATGTCAAAGAGGCAACGTTCAGGATCGGACACATGGGAGACACCACGCCTGCAATGGTCAAGGAGCTCCTGTCCGCCATGGACGAGGTATTGGAGGAATGAAAATGACGACGAAGATTCTGGTATCGGACCCCCTGGATGCAGAGGGACTGGAGATACTGAAGAAGTCGGGATTCCCCGTCGACGAGGTATCCGGACTGTCAGAGGACGAGCTGTGTGCGAAGATCGGCGACTACGACGCCCTGATCATCAGGTCCGGGACCAAGGTGACCAAGAAGGTCATCGACGCCGGGAAGAAGCTGAAGGTCATCGGCCGTGCGGGAGTCGGTGTGGACAACATCGACGTGCCCTACGCCACCGACAAGGGAATCCTTGTCATGAACACCCCCTCCGCGAACATCCTGTCCGCGGCGGAGCACTCCTGCGCCATGCTCCTGGCCGTCGCGAGGAACATCCCCTTCGCCCACGAGTCCATGCACAAGGGCGAGTGGAAGAGGTCCAAGTACACGGGCGTCGAGCTCAACGGCAAGGTCCTGGGAATCATCGGAGTCGGACGTGTCGGAGGCGAGGTCGCGAAGCGCATGAAGGCCTTCAACATGACCATGATCGGATACGACCCCTTCCTGCCCAAGGAAGTGGCGGACTCCCTCGGAGTCAGGCTCACGACCCTGGAAGAGGTCATCTCGACAGCGGACTTCATGACCATCCACACACCCCTCCTCCCCGAGACCAGGAACATGATCTCCCTGCCCCAGTTCAAGATGATGAAGCCCAACGCGAGGATCGCCAACGTGGCCCGCGGAGGCATCGTCAACGAGGACGACCTGTACACTGCTCTCAAGGAGAAGATCATAGCAGGTGCCGCGTTCGACGTATGGTGCAACGAGCCCCTGACCGACGACGAGAAGAAGCTCCTGGAGCTGGACAACCTCGTCACCACGCCCCACCTCGGAGCATCCACCGTCGAGGCCCAGCTGAGGGTCGCCATCGAGGTCGCGGAGCATGCCGTCATGTACCTCAGGGACGGAATCGTCTCCAACGCGGTCAACGCACCCCGCGGATCCCTGGACAAGGAGACCGAGCCCTACATGCCCCTCGTGAAGAATATGGGGGCAATCATACAGCAGGTCGTCGGCAACCATCCGCTCAACAAGCTGGAGATCTCCTACTGCGGCAACCTCGCCAAGAAGCAGTACAAGATGCTCACGGTCAACGCTATCATCGGATACCTCGAGGGCGTAATCGGTACCGCCAACATCATCAACGCCCTCCCCGTGGCCAAGTCCAAGGGAATGGAGATCGTCGAGTCCAGCAAGGATGACTCCAGGGACTACTCGAGCATCGTCGAGATGAAGTTCACCTACAACGGCGGTACCCACTCGCTGAGGGGAACCGTCATCGGAGGAAGCCCCAAGCTCCTGGGAATGGACGAGTTCGTCACCGACATCACAATCGCCGACAGGATGATCTTCCTCAGGTACAAGGACA
>Ga0310696_10008888_pt1 | contig 11667 bp, 15 predicted proteins | sample AusTroGonzalo_MG_4_FD_203885 | JGI IMG/M metagenome (GOLD analysis project Ga0310696, IMG submission 203885) | Bovine rumen microbial communities from tropical cattle in Woodstock, Queensland, Australia - Gonzalo_02 (v2) (version 2) | ecosystem: Host-associated > Mammals > Digestive system >...
GGCATTCTTCACAGAGAAGATAGGCATTCTCTCCAAGGGGGGTGCCTGGCTGACAGGCAAAAAAGACAGAGAAACAGCTAACGAGGTGAAAGCCCTCACTATTGTAAAACCACTTTAACAACTGACAAATTAAGAAAAATGGCAGACGTAAAGTAAGGCGATATGATTGAACTCGACAAGATATACAATGAGGATTGCTTGCAGGGCATGAAGCGGATAGACGATGCGACGATAGATTGCATCATCACCGATTTGCCCTACGGCGTACTCAATGCCGACAGCGAGGGCGGTTCGTGGGACAGCATCATCCCGCTGGAGCCGATGTGGGAGCAGTTCAAGCGAGTGACCAAGCCCAATGCGGCCATCGTGCTGTTCTGCCAAGGCATGTTCACGGCAAAGCTGATGATGTCGCAGCCGAAGATGTGGCGATATAATCTGATATGGGATAAAGACCGTAAGAGCGGATTCCTTAATGCAAACAGGATGCCGTTACGTCGCCACGAGGACATCGCCGTATTCTATCAAGAGCTTCCGACGTACAATCCGCAAATGGAGAAAGTTGCGCCACATCGCCGTAATCATACGAGGGGCGATATGAAAGGGCAGTTGAAGAACCGTTGCTATGGTGGCTTTGTTGCAACACCGACAATCATCAGCGACGAGAAATATCCGACCAGCATCATCTATATTCAGCGAGAGCACGACGTAAAGCAGTTTTTTCATCCCACCCAGAAGCCTGTAGATCTGCTCCGCTATTTGGTGCTGACATATAGCAATGAGGGGGGGGTAATTTTGGATGCCACAATAGGAAGTGGGACCACAGCGGTGGCGTGCATCAGGGAGCACAGGCACTTTATCGGCTTCGAGACCAACAGAGAGTATTACGATAAGGCGATGAAGCGCATCAAGGCAGAGCAGGCTCAGCCGACGCTGTTTTAAATCTCCCTCTCCTCGGAGAGGGTCGGGGTGAGGCTGGTACGTTCAAACGTTTCATGCGTATGGATCAACTGAAGCGCTACAATATGAAAACTGAAGCGCTACAATATGAAAACTGAAGCGCTACAATATGAAAACTAATGTGTAATGATAAAACAAACAAGAAGCCTTCGCCCCCTCTCCGAAAAGAGGGTGAGGCTGAATCCAATCATCCTGGGGCGGTACAGCCCAAGCCAAAACGGGATAGTGGTAAGCCCATTCGGTCCTGCACTCTGCTTGGCTGGGGGGGCAATGGTCATGACACGGACAAACCAAAGATATTGATTGAGTATGACCTTTAGAGTGACTAATGTGGCCAAGCCAAGGCTGACGAGGGGGGGGCAAATCACACCTGTCAACACGACGGGCGACCTGTGTGCTGCCACGCTCACCACGCGCTACGATGCAGTTGGTCCGACCAACATCACCACGCTCGCCCATTATCCCATGACGGTAATTCTGATTGAATATGAAATGTAGTGATATCATAAAAATAGGAAACCTCTTCTACGATGGATTCCGTAGTGGGTTCGATGGCAACGTCCAAGGATGTCAGGGTGTTACCCAGACTGTCCTTGCTGCCAACGGGGGGGTACATCTTGGTAGAATATGACTTATAAGGCAATAGGATGGACGCGCAGCGGGAATGGCAGGAGTGATGTGGATCGCTATCACCTCCGAGACATCTCCAACACCATAACTTCCTTCTGTGGGGGGGGTATTGGCAAGGATTCAGCCACCGGCATGTATAACACCACTCCGTATATACTCGTAGAATATGAACTATAGAATAGAACGAAAGAGCACTTCGCCGATTTATGCAGGTCACTTGGTAAAGCCAGGATGGCACCATAAGGCTTGTGAGGTGCTGAATGTGGGGGGGGTAACAACGTGCATCCACACCCAGAGCAACAACCTACTACAAAAGATTTTAATAGAATATGAACTATGATTGCAAAGATTTATCCTGACGGGCATCCTGACTTGCAGGGCAAGAAGGACCCAACGCACCCTGTGCGCTATTTTGACATTCGTAAACTGACACCTGTAGAGTGCTACAGCCTGATGGGAGTACCCCCCCACAGATAGAAACTTTAATGAAGACAGAGCAGCGAGCCTACCAAGCCTTCGTGGGCGTGGACAGGGAACTGTCGGTACTGGGACTGGAGGCGAGTGCCACGATGCGTGAGGTACGTGAGTCCTATGAGGAGGCTATGCGCATCTACGACACACAGCGCGAGGAGGCACAGGCATTCATCGACGGTGGCTACCAAGACCCTGCCACCCGTCCGCAGAAAGACGACGAGGGCAACGACATAGCGTATGGCTATGCCAGTGAGGAGGAATACCGTGCACAGGTGGCGCAGACCAAGGACGCTCTCAAAGCCAATGCGCTGTATAGCGAGAACCAGCGTCAGGCTTATGAGGCTATATGCCGTGCCCAGACAGAGCAGCGTTACGGTGACGTGCAGATTATCAGCAACTCTTCGCATTATAAGTTGGCGGGTAATTCGATAGTCTGCGACGTGCTGATGTATATCTACGAGGAACTGCTATACCCAACAGGTCGCCGACTGTCACAGGAGCAGACCGACCTGTTCGCCCTGCCCCAGTTCCGTTTGCAGCGCGACTGGAAGAAAGAACCATTGAAGTTGGTGACGCTGTGCAGCGGCTATGACAGTCAGGCTATCGCTATGGATATGCTCAAAGAGCGCTATCCCGACTTCCGTTGGCAGCTGATGGCATGGAGCGAGTTCGACCCCGAGAGCAGCCGACCATTGGAAGAGCAGCCCGCCGTGGTGGCCCATAATCTGCTGTTCCCACAATACAAGGATTTGAATAGAGGTGACATGACCAAGGCCGACTGGAGCGACCTCGCCGATGCAGGTATCGACCTGCTGACATATAGCACGCCCTGTCAGTCAATCAGTCAGGCCGGCAAGCGTGAAGGTATCAAGAAAGGCAGCGGCACTCGCAGTGCCGTACTTTGGAGTACCGAAGAAGCTGTTCGCCACATGCGACCAAAGGTGCTATTGCAGGAGAATGTGCGGGCACTTATCAATAGCGTGAACATGCCGGACTTCCGTGAGTGGTGCAAGTTGTTGGAGAGCCACGGCTACGTGAACTTCCTCGCCCCATCGTTCCCTACTGCCTGGGGCACCGACAAGCGCGACCGCAAGACCGTGCCAGGCATACTGAACGCCAAGCACTACGGCGTGCCGCAGAACCGAGAGCGAGTGTATATGGTCTCCATCCGTGCCGACCTGCTGAATGACACCCAGTACGAGTTTCCCCGTCCCTTTGCGCTTGATAAGTGCATAGCCGATGTGCTGGAGGACAACGTGGACGAGCGCTTCTTCCTGAAGCCCGATTCTGTCATCAAGTTCCTCACCGTCAACGAGGCCACCGACGGCAGCGACATTCACTATATAGTAACTGACCACAAGCTGAGTGATGAGGAAATCGCCCGTGCTCGTAGCAGTAAGTAGTGCAGTGCTGCGGGGTGTGCGGACCGAGCACGCCCGCGCAGTTCGCCGCATCTACGGCGATAGGGGGGGTACTGCCACTTCTCGGACCGTAATTACCTCCCCGCCACCGATGGGTGCTCGAACACGATAACCGGAGTGCAAAAAGATAACCTTTTGTTGATAGAATATGATGTACCTACGTGACAGATGCCCCGAGGACAAGGACCAGCCCGTCCGCGTCTGTTCGTCCGTCAACCGCGACGTGGAGGAGGTCAGCTTCCGTGGTCCGCACGGCGAGCGACCCTTTCACCAAGTTATCGAACTCGGCTCGTCGCAAGCCACGAACACCATCACGTCAGTACAAAAAGATAATCTGGTATGGATAGAGAGAGAATTGTGACCCTGCGACTCATAAATCCCGCTTCTGGGGGGGTAATTTGGTACGAACGATTAAGGCGCAGTATGGTAATTCCAGCGTGGCCAACTTCCTGCTGCATACGCAGCGAGGAGCCACAGGTGTAATGATAGAATATGACTACGATTAAACTGCATCAGACCACATCTGCTACGGTCAAGCATTTGAGGGGGGTACTTCCTGCCAATCAATGTCGCATCGGGCGGCGTATGCTGCACCCTCAACACCCGCTACGACGGAATGCAGTTGCCCGAAGACATCCTCACACTTGCCCATTATCCGAAGACTGTCGTGCTCAGAGAGTATTATCTATGAAGGAAGAATCAACAGCAGTCAGGACGGCATCGTCATCAACGCCCGTGGCATCGCCTTCACACATACCGCAGGCCACGGCAACTGCCCGAAGATACTGATAGAATATGAGTGAAGCCAAACGATACAACACAGACGGGCGACCGTTCCTTGAAGTCGCTTCGAGGGGGGGCAAATCGTGCTCCGCATCCGCCAAGCCACCGAACGAGGCTACATCGAGTGCGACCCGCAGGGTGTCTGCGACCTCGCCTATCCGCAGAGCGAGCTTCGCCGTGCCCGCGTCAAGGACCGAGGCCGCGTCTGCGGCACGCTGATGAGCGACAACCAGCAGTTCTGCGTGTTTATTGAGTACGATATATAAAACTTGTCCGATTACTTATATAATGTTACCTACCTTTGCGGTATCGGATGTCTGATGTAAGATGTAAGATGTAAGAAAAATAATAATCAATTTTCAACTTTGACCTGCGGTCGAGCCTGCTCACACTCGGCAATGCTTAAGCAAGCTTATCATTGCTCTCGCTCAATCGCAGCCTTCAATTTTCAATTTGACAAAATGGACCTAACAGGAAATATCATCGCCGTGCTGCCTGCACAGTCGGGAGTATCGGCAAGAACAGGGAATCCGTGGATGTCACAGGAATACGTCATCGAGGTTCCAGGTATGTACCCCAAGAAGATGTGCTTCCGCGTATTCGGCGAGGACCGCATCCGTCAGTTCGCCCTGCAGCAGGGTCAGCAGAACGTTACCATCCAGTTCGACATAGATGCTCACGAGCATGATGGCCGCTGGTTCAACGAGGTACGATGCTATAACGTAATGCGGGCGGTATCGGTAGCAGCGGCAGCCTCACCAGCCCCTATCCAAGGCGAGGGGAGTAATGACAAGCCTCCGTTTTAAATGAAAAGTGAAAAATAAAGGTTACAGTGTCCGTCGATTCCGTCGGCGGGTCATAAACGACCAATATACTAACAACCTAAATTAAACAATTATGAGCAAAAAAACATTTGCATTGGTTTCCGCACTTGTCGGAGCCGCACAGACAGCAGCAGTTGCCATCGTAACTGCAACAGTTAAGGAGAACACCGCAGAGATCAACTCTGCCATCGTGGTAGTAGGTACTGCCATCATCGAGGCACTGACTTACTTCGTGAAACCCGAACCTGCCGAGGAAACTAAACAAAACTAAACTAAGCAGCCCCACTTCCTCCCTCTCCTCGGAGAGGGTCGGGGTGAGGCTTTAACAACCTATCAGAAGATGAAAACAAAAATGACTATTGATGCCAGCCTTCTGCGTAAGGCGCTGGCTATGCTTAACCCGGTTGTAAACAATAAGACGACTCTGCCTATACTGGCAGATGTGGTGCTGAAGTACGAACAGGAACGTGAGGTGTTCACCCTTATGGCCTCGGACAGCGAGACATGGATGATACTGGACTGCGTGGATAAGGAAGGCAAACCCTGGATATGTATGCTGGAGGACGACCAGAAGGATAAGTTCACCGATGTGGCTATCCCCTTCGCTCCGCTCAAAGAGGCCGTGAGCCTGCTGCCCAGTGCCCAGTTGCTGCAGGTGACGTTTGCCGACGCTGTGATGAACGTGAACTATGGCATCGGTGAGTTCGAGATGGGGTGGGAGAGCAGCGAGACCTTCCCCTTGCCCCAGCCCGTTGCCACGAATGGTAAGGAGGGTGCCCAGTGCCGCTTCCGTATGGATGCCGACAAGTTGCTTCCCCTCATGTCTGCCGCTATCGAGAGCAGTGCCGACGATGAGCTGCGCATGGTGATGAACGGTGTCTGCCTGGATGTCTATAACGACAAGGTTATCGTTGTCGCTACCAACGGCCACGAACTCTTCAAGGATGTCATAGAGACAGGCATCGGAGGCGGTTGGCTCGAATATGCCACCTTCCCTGCATTCGATAAGGCAACCAATCAGCCAGGCTCTGCCAAGCTGCTTATCACCAAGAAGGCTCGCAAGGCGCTGTCCAGCGCCGTTGGCGACGGACAGATTTTCATTACCGCCGACACACAGCGATGCGAGTTCAGCGCCGAAGGTGTGCGCATAGTAGCCCGACTCATTGAGGGTAACTACCCCAACTACGAGAGCGTTATCCCCAAGGATAGCCAATACCGCGTAACGATGGATCGTGACAACCTGCGTATGGCGCTGCGCCGCGTTCAGCTCTCTGCCAACGAGAGCTCGAATATGGTAGAGCTTTGTCGCGACGGCAATGCCTTCATGGTTAAGGCTGCCAATATCGACAATGGTCGCAGCGGTCAGGAGCGAGTGGATATTCATGACACCGATGCCTTCCTGCCAGAGGGATTCAGCATCGGTCTGAAGATCAGCACCGCCATCAGCATTCTGGACCGAATACAGACGGACAGCGTAGTGCTCATCCTCAGTGAGCCCAACAAGCCCGCGCTCTACCGCCCCGAGGATGCGCATAGCAGCCGCATTCTCCTGCAGATGCCAATGATGATACAGGAAGAAACCACATAAAGAATGTTTGTTTAACTTTTGTTACCCTACCGCCGACAGTCCGTGATGGATAGTCGGCGGTTTTTTATGTCCGCACCTTTTTCAGGCTCCCACATAATTTTGCGGCATAGAAAAAAATAAACCGTAAACAGTAAACTAACTATGGCAACAACTAACGACTATCCCAGTTATCTGCCCGAGGACTTCAAGGGGCTTGACTCTATTCAGGAAGGAAACCAGAGGTATTATTACAAGCGTTCGGAAGATGGCGAGACTAATCTGCTCTATGGTGCTATCATAGGCAAACGCCACATGATTATCCGCTACCCAGAGGGCGGCACCATCACACCTGGTGTACCTATCCCAAAGGATACCGTTGATACAGAAGCTATTATCGACGGTGCCGTACAGGAGCAGGACTTGAATGAGAATGTAAAGGATCGTATGACAGTGACACATGATGCTTCTACTGGTGGACTCCGTATTGGTGGCTATGCTAAACCTGGCAACGTGCCTGCTAACGAGGACATCTAACAAAATAAAGATATAACTGAAAAACGATTATGAAAAAGATTGGAATTATCAAGGCTCCCGACGGGTTCTACGTCGGAAGTCTGAACAAGACTGGCTTGCCATCGGCTGATGCCCGTAAAATTACAGAAGACGAAATAACCTTCATGTTCGAGGACATGATGCGCCGACACAAGGCAGAAACGGGAAAGAATGTGAAGATATTCACCCACAAGCATGTGCCTGCTCTGATTGCTAAGGTAGACCCATCGCTGGAAGAGTGTGGTATCATGACACCACGTATGAAAGCGGCGTTGGAAGCAAGAGAACGCCAGATGGCTGCTCTTAGGAAGAGGGTACAAGTCGGACATGCAAGGCCGCAGGGTTTGCGATTAAATATCCCTAAAGAAAATTGAATGTATGATGGGCATTGCCCAATACAGATATAGTTAACTTATTTGTTTCACAATTTTAAAGATTTAAGCATTATGCCAGATCCTAAAAATTATTTTGAGTTTCTTGACCTTGCGGATGGGTCGAGATGGTATGCAAGGGATGCGGAGGCTCAGGCCGACATTGCCGCCATCCAAGAGATTCTGCAGAACGGTAGCCGTTATATCGGCAAGTTCACCTCTGCTGTTGTTGGCGGTGAGACCGTAACGAGCTTGAAGGACGGTGATGTTGTTACCAGCATCACAACCTCTACGGGTACTTACGTTACTGGCACTCCCACCACGGGACAGAAGCAGCTTATGGCTGGTGACTACTGCCAGTACGAGCAGAACGGTAAGAGCACTACCGAGTGGATGTGGAATGGCTCGACTATCGACGAGTTCGGTTCTACATCACTCCTGAAGGCTCTCGCTTTCAAGGACAGCGCAAGCGGTTCTGTAACCGCTGCCGGTAGCAATGCCGACTCTCAGGTTACTTTCGCAAGCGGTGCTGGTTCTGACTTCGTAACTGGTTTCGATGACGACCCCGTGCTGCCCAGCTTCTCTGAGGGTGCATTCAATGCAGGTTCTCTGCCCAGCTTCTCTGAGGGTGCTTTCACTCCCGCCTCTCTCGGTACAGGCTTCTACAGCGCAGGTTCTGCCGCTTCGTTCACTGAGGGTGCATTTGACGCCGGTTCGCTGCCTTCATTCTCTGAGGGTGCTTTCGATGCCGGTTCGCTGCCTTCTAAGGAGGCTGATACCTTCTCTGCTGGCTCACTGCCTTCATTCTCTGAGGGTGCTTTCAGCGCTGGTTCGCTGCCTACACTGACTCCAGTAAGCGGCGAGAACGGCTTAGCATTCTCTCAGGGCACTCTTCCCTCTAAGGCTGCTGATACCTTCAGCGCAGGTTCTCTGCCCAGCTACACAGAAGGTACGTTCGACGCAGGTTCTCTGCCCAGCAAGGCTGCTGATACCTTCAGCGCAGGTTCGCTGCCCAGCAAGCAGAGCGACACCTTCGTGGCCAACGTTCCTGCCGCTATCGACGTGACCAAGTTCAACGGTGGCTCTAAGGCTGCTGATACCTTCAGCGCAGGTTCTCTGCCCTCAAAGGCTGCCGACACCTTCGACGCAGGTACAGCTCCTACGCTCGCCAAGGCCAAGGCTCTTACCGCCAGCGACACTGGTACTGCTGCTGGCCAGACCTTCACAGGTTCGCCCGTCAACGTTACCGTATCATAAGCGGAAACTCTCTCATTTCGGGACAAGGGGACAAGGGGATAAACTCCCCTCCCCAAATCCCGATTTTAGAAGTGAAACAGATAAAAAACGAAGAAAAGCTGCGATTAAGCGAGAATAGACGAAAGCCCTGCTTTCTGTATATCGAGCGAAAGCTGGGTTATTTGAAAAAGAAACACGATTATGGCAAACGAAAAAAAATATTTGGAATTTCTTGATATACCCGACGGCAATGGAGGGTCCGAACGGTGGTACTCGAAAGATGCGGAGGCGCAAGCCAGTATCGCACAAGTCGCCTCTGCGAAAGCCAATAAAGCGTCGGGGGCTATCAACAACAACCTCGCAGCCCTTGATGGAAGTGGTAATCTAAAAGACTCCGGCTACTCTGCTGCCGACCTATACGACGGCACGCTGTACCCCGTTAACATCGACGCGATGACACCCCAGAGCACGTTCCGCAAGAATGCGCTGCTGTTCATCAACGGCGTGGGCTACAAGGCCATCGCGGACACGTCGGATTTCCCCGTGACGCTGCAGGTGCAGGACGGCAAGTTCGTGGTGAATATTGTGGACGGACACCCTGCCTTCGTGGTGGACGACGACACCATCAGCGAGGACTGGATATACTTCACGGACTACGGCATTCCGCACGCACTGGCCAATCTGGAGCGTAACTTCCAGGTGGCACTCGAAGCGGGCTTGGCTACAAAGCCATCGCTCTCACAAGTGCTGTCGGCTCCTATCACGTCCACGGGCGGCGACACCTATACCATCTTCACGTTGCTCACGGCCATTGCCGATCTGATGGATAAGAAGGTGGTAACGGAAGCTTAAAACGAAAACAGAGTAATCATAATAAATAAAAGGAAAGATTATGGAATCAATTAGCACTTTGAATGCGTTGAAGTCGGTTATCAACGGACTTACAACCCAGGGCACGGCCACCGTAGGCCAGAAGATTATGTTGTTTGCTGACGATGGTACACCCATTGGCAAGATGCAAGCACCCACCGAGCAGCAGGGGACAAGTATTGTGTTCGAGGAGAACGCACAGGCCACCGCCTCTACACAGCCATCCACAACGGCAAGTGCCGTCACGATGGGTAAACTCTATTTGGTTGGCCCCGCATCGGGCACGAAGTACCAGTGGATTACGCTTGAAGACGACTCGACGAATCCATCGACGTTCTCTTGGCTACAGATTGGCTCTACGGAGATCGACCTCTCGCAGCTCGACGCGTTTGAAATCAGTCTAAGTGTAGTGGCCGAAGCCATGCTGTACCTCTATAATGAAAACAAGGCGCTGCGCGAGTTGCTTGCTGGCAAGGACAACGCCGTGCTGCCTGTGGTGAAGGCGCAGAGTGTGGAGTGTGACGACATCCTGACGCTTGGTGTTCCCAATGTGCTTTACAGCAGCGTGGCTGGTGCTCCGAGTGCGGCTAACATTCCCGACAACTGGAACGAGGAGACCATGACCGTATGGGATGGTTGTCCCCGCAAGATCGGTCAGCAGTATGTTGACAAGGCAAGCAAGAAGGTTTATTACGCTGTTGCGGTAACAGGAAGCACAAGCGACTGGGTGATCCTCAACTAAGTTTAAGAAGTTTAATGGTTCAAAAAGTATAAGATTATGAAACAGATTGAGCAATACAATGACGCTGCCAGCTACAATTCAGCTGGCAAGCCTACCACCGAGAGTCGTGTGGCTAACATCAAGGAGGGTAACATCTCTAAGTTTGACGGCGTGAACGTGCCGACCGCCGACACCCCTGTCTTCGGCGACGCGGTGTATCTGGACGGGAACTACAACAAGGTTGCCATCCGTAAAGAGGTGTATAACCGCAGCCTTGTGCCTGCATCGTGGACGTACAAGGGCGTGTTCCTGGGCTACCATAAGGACGGGCGCTGGCGCACGTTCCTGGGTAATTACAGCAGCCTGCCTTCGCTGAAGTATTGCGACGTTCTCCAGTATCAGCTCAACGCCCCTACACTTGACGGAGCAGAGCATACGCAGACTATCGGATTGTGGCTGAGTAACAATGATTACGCATCTGCCACGACCATCAGCTTCACCTACACCGCCACCACGCTCTCGCAGGTGGTTGCTGCCCTGAATGCCGCCATCGACGCAAAGAAGACGGAGGTGAGCTTCAATCAGGACGTGTGGGCATACCTTGCCGACAACAACAACAACAAGGTTAGCACCGATGCGTCGGCTACGAAGATAATCGTGCAGATTGATACATGGAACTCATGGCAGCAGTACCAGATGCAGGGCGGTACGCTGATTATCTGGCGCGACATGCCGGAAAGCGACAACTATCGCAAGGTGAATGGCAAGAGTACCAACTATCGTGGACTGATGAATTTCGAGGGTGCTGCAGACTATTGGAGCACCAATGGACGCACACTCAGCGCCAATGTGGCTGTGCATAGTGAGGCAGGTAATACAGACCCAATGAAACTTTCCGAGTTCCAATCCTCGCAGTACGCTGCCGCCATCCGTGCTTATTACAATACTTATGAAGCCTACCTGCGTGGTGAGTTCGGCATCCAGCCGCTGATGAAGGTGGGTGCTTTCGGCCTTCCAGATGGCGAGGCACTGACCGCCAAGTACGGCCCGATGATGGCTCCCACGAAGAGCGGCGGCACCAAGGCAATATTCACAGCTCTTAACTGGGCTTATCTGCAAGGTGGACACCTGTGGGATGTGAACGAAGGCGTGCTGATGATGGAAGATAGCAACCTCGCTGTCATCAACGCTACGCAGACCGGGGCCGGCAAGGTGACGCTTGCCAATTACTCGTACCGGTGGTTTGCTCAGAGGTGCAGCG
>Ga0310696_10008889_pt1 | contig 11666 bp, 13 predicted proteins | sample AusTroGonzalo_MG_4_FD_203885 | JGI IMG/M metagenome (GOLD analysis project Ga0310696, IMG submission 203885) | Bovine rumen microbial communities from tropical cattle in Woodstock, Queensland, Australia - Gonzalo_02 (v2) (version 2) | ecosystem: Host-associated > Mammals > Digestive system >...
ACCGGCGCTTACAGCACATTCCAGATGGCTGTTTCGATGGCGATCGGCAAGGTTCGCGATAAGTTCAAGAGGATGCATAAGAACATCAGTTCCGTCATCGTATTCGTAAATACCCTCGACGCATATGAATATCTCGGCGGCGCAAACATCTCGATCCAGAGTCTTTTCGGAATTGAGTACGTTAAGGATTTCCTTGGCGCACAGACAATGATCCTTTCGTCGGAGATCGAATCCGGAAAGGTAATCGCTATTCCTTCCGACAACCTCGTTCTTTACTACGCTGATCCTTCGACTGAGTTCACTCGTCTCGGTCTTGTTTATACCACTGACGGCGACACCAATCTCATTGGTTTCCACGCACAGGGTAATTACGGAACAGCAGTCGGCGAGAGCTTCGCTCTCATGGGCATGACCCTTTGGTTCGAGTATGCCGATGGTGTCGCAATTGTCGACATCGACGATTCTTTTCTGACTGATCTCACTGTAGCGGCCGATAGAGCTGATATGACTTATCCCTGGACAGACAAGACACCTTCGGATTTCCAGAGTGATGTCGCTGTAAGCGGTGGTGAGATCACAGGTACGCTGAACTTCATGGAGGGCGGACTTTCACCTAGCGGCCCTCTTGCAGGCGACGGCTATTTCTTAGCTCTTAAGTTTAGCAACTTCGCATCGGGTCTTACGTATGCAAATGTTAAGGTCGGAATCGTTCCTAGTGCAAGCGGAATGGCTCTTCAGACTCTTGACAGTGATCAGGATGCAGTATTTAAGATCACCGATATTAAGAACCAGAAGATCAAGACCGTTCAGGAGGACGCAAGTGGTCATAAGAACATTCAGTACTTCGGCCTGAGTGGTTTAACACTTGAAGATGGAGTTTGATTATGGCATATAAAGTAATCGTAAGCTTTACGGATCTTCAGGACGACAACTACAGATACCGCGCGGGGGATACATTCCCTCGCGCTGGTGTTACGGTATCTCGGGAAAGACTTGAAGAGCTCTCGACTGACAAGAATCGTAGGCATAAACCCATGATTATTGAAGATCTTCCCGAGGTTAAGGACGAGGTTCCGGTTGAAGTTCCTAAGAAGACTACTAAAAAAGGCGGTAAAAAGAAAAATGCTGAGTGAACTTTGCAGAGAATTGAGAAATTGGTTTGATCGGGATCAGCCCCATCTGCATGGTGCTTTTGAAATTAGCAATGGCACCATTGTAGACCAGGACTTCATTGATATTATCAAGCCCAATCAATATTTTCGCATAACTGGCTCGATATTTAACGACGGGGTATACAAATACGACGAACAGTTAGAGTTACAAGACGAGTTATTTGTAGGCTCTGTTAATTTGATGGCAGTACCCAGTGAGGTATTGAGCCTGTCCGATGATATTGACACGTGGAAGCAGAAATACATGAATCCGGATTCAGAAGCAATGTCTCCGTTCAACAGCGAGTCTTTTGGAGGATATTCATACTCTAAATCAGGCGGAAGAAATTCCGACTCAGGATCCGGTTCGTCATCATGGCAGGGCGTTTTTGCTTCGCAGTTAAATAGGTGGAGGAAGATATGAGTTTATTATCCGATGCAATGGAAAAATGCATAATGATAGACAAAATAACCACCCCGGACGGCTACGGTGGTGTTAAGGCAACCTGGAAAGAAGGTGCTGATTTTCAGGCAGCTATAACATTAGATACTTCCATCGAGGCAAGAACCGCAGAGCAGGCAGGTGTTACCGCACTTTATACTGTTACGACTAAGAAAGCCGTGAATCTTCAATATCATGATGTTTTTAAGCGATCCAGCGATAAGAAAATCTTCAGAGTAAAATCCGATGGAGATGACAAGCATACTCCTGCGAGCGCTACACTGAATATGAGGCAAGTAACGGCAGAAGAATGGGAGTTACCGAATGAATAAATCGCAGGCATTAAACGCATTTTGGAATAGTTTTACTATACCGGCATATGATGAGAATTCGGTCCCGGATAATACCCCATTCCCGTATATTACATACGCAGAATCTACGGGTAGTTTAGAAAACGTAATACCTCTGTCCGCCTCGATTTGGGATAGAAGCGATTCTTGGGAGAGGGTGTCGCTTAAGTCAGACGAGATCGCCAAGACGATCGGAGAATATGGACACTACACCATGAGATTGGACAACGGTTACGTATGGTTTACAAAGGGATCGCCCTTCGCTCAGCGCATGGGAGATCCTAATGACGACAAAATAAAGCGCATTTATTTAAATGTGCAGGCTGAGTTTTTAACTCCGTATTAATCAAAGGAGGACAATATTATGGGAAAATTTACAGTTATTCCCCAAGATACCTTTGAAGGTCTGCAGCTTGATGCCGGCGTAATCTTAAAGAGATTTAATCCGGCCGCACCTGCAGTGCTTGATGAAGACATTGTGTGCGCGACTACGGGCGGCATTAATATCAAGTGCTCGGCAAACTATTCCGATCTTGGTGAAGATGTCGATAACTGCCCGAACAACATGAAGGAGCTCAAGCACCTGGATTCTTGGGACACCGGAATCAGCTTCACATCTCTGGGTACATCTAAGGAGAACATCCGCCTTGCTCTTGGTGCTGCGGATATTGATGTTGAGACCGGAGCAATTAAGCCCCGCAGAGATCTTAATCAGACAGACTTTTCAGATCTTTGGTGGGTTGGCGATCGCGCAGACGGAGGATGCGTGGCGGTTCAGCTTAAGAATGCTCTTTCAACTGCTGGCTTTACTCTTCAGACTACTAAGTCCGGTAAGGGTCAGGTGTCAGTTGAATTAACAGGCCATGTTTCCATCAATGATCAGGACACCATGCCTATGGAATTTTATTCACTTGATCCCGAAGAGGTTACAGCATATTCTGTTTCTCAGAAGCTTATTAACGTAGCATCTACATTTACGGGCAACTCGGTTGCAGCGGCTGGAGAATTTGAGGCAACTCTTTCAGTTGGCGCAAATTATTCCTTCGTCAGCGTAGTTGTTATTATGGGTGATGTGGATGTTACAGAAACCGCTTATGACGACTCGACCCATGTGGTATCTATCGTAAGCGTAACTGGTGATCTTGAGATCATCGCAACAGCAATTTACGAAGGAGTGTAAATTATGAAGTTATCCGAAATTAAAGGTAAAGAAGCATTAACTGTTCTTGCGGATCTTATCGATCCTGTAAGTGAGATCATCAAAGATGAGAAATTTAAAGCGCTGCTGAAGACCAAAGAAAAGGGTTCGATCGCCAAGTATCTGTTAACAAATCACGATAAAAATGTGATTAAGATACTTGCTTTAGTGAACGGTGAAGACCCGGAGACTTACGAGCCCAACTTGCTTTCGCTGCCGCTGATGCTCTTAGATCTTATGAATGATCCTGATGTGATTAACCTTTTCGGATCGCAGGATCAGACCAAGGAATCTGCCTCTTCTGGTCCTGCTACGGAGAATACAGAGGCGAAATAAAAGCGACATGGTTTTTGCGATATGTCTTGTCTAAACTCGATTTGTACGAAGAAGATAAGGCATATCGCATTTATGTAACAGATGCTTTAAAAATCATTGGTAGTCTTAATGGTCGGTACATCGATTTCATAAAAGCCAAGCGCGCAAAAGTTGAGACAAGAACTCCTGAAGAAATCATTGCAACAATAAGGAGGAAAATCAATGGATCTGTTTAATCTGGAAGCGATACTGACTTTAAACGCCGATAAATATGAAGACGGATTAAGTAAAGCAAAAACATTAGCGGTAAACGTCGGTAAAGGAATTAGTACGGCTTTAAAAGTCGGTGGAGCCGCTTTAGCAGCTACTACTACGGCAGTTACGGCTCTGGGAGCATCTGCTGTTAAGGCTTATGCTAGCTTTGAACAACTTGCGGGCGGTGTAGAAAAGCTCTACGGCCCGGCCACAGATAAGTTAATGCAATATGCCGAGAATGCCTATAAGACAGCCGGCATGAGTGCAAATCAATACATGGAAACTGCAACATCTTTTAGTGCAGCTTTAGTAAATGCCCTGGGTGGCGATTTTGATAAAGCGGCTGATATGACCGATGTTGCAATGAAAGCAATGAGCGATAATGTGAATACATTTGGCTCAACTATGGAGTCGGTCGAAAATGCTTTCAAAGGTTTTAGTAAACAGAACTATACAATGCTTGACAACCTCAAGCTCGGCTACGGTGGCACAAAAGAAGAGATGGAAAGACTCTTAAGGGATGCTGAAAAGTACGGCGGCCTTGTTGAGGGATCTTTCAAGATTGAAAATTTTGCCGATATTATCCAGGCGATTCAATTAGTTCAAGAGCATTTGAATGTTGCCGGTACAACCACTAAAGAGGCTATGACTACGATCGAAGGTAGTGCGGCGGCAACAAAAGCAGCCTGGGAAAACGTAATCACCTCCATCGGCCGCGGAGAAGGACTGGATAAAGCTCTCGACGGACTTCTTAATTCCCTCTTTGGTGAAAAAGAAGGCGAGGGTCTGGTTAATCAGCTTATTCCCCGCATTGAAACTGTTATGAACAGTATCGGCTCGTTCATCGAAAAAGCAGGTCCGATCATTTCTGAAAAAATCCCGGAGTTGATCAATTCAATTTTACCCACTTTATTAAAGAGCGCTATGACGCTTTTAAGTGCGCTGGCAAAAGGTTTAATCGATAATTTGCCAATGTTTCTTCAGGTGGCTTTTGATCTGATTAAAACACTTGCTGACGGCTTAATTAAAGCTTTGCCTACGATGATTCCGGCTATTGTAAAAGTTATTTCAGATATTGCCATAATGCTCACAAACCCTGATAATTTAAGTATAATAATAGAGGCGGCATTAGAGATCATTACTCAATTAGCCTGGGGCTTAGTAAACTCAATTCCGGTTTTGATCGATGGTGTTTTCCAGGTGGTTTCGGGTATTGTAGAATATCTCGTTAATCCCGCAAATCTGACCAAGATCGTCGGAGCAGCATTTGAGTTGATTATGGCACTTGCCACTGGACTTATTAATGCGATCCCTACTTTAGTAGCTCATATTCCGACGATAATCCTTGCTATTTTTAATGGCTTTGTTGATGGTGTCGTAAATACTGATTGGCTTCAAATCGGCATGGATTTAATCGGAGGCATTGCGGAAGGCATGTGGAATGCTCTAACCGGATTGCTTAATACGATCATGGATATTGGAACCAGAGTAGTTGATAAGGTCAAGGACATCTTTGGCATCCACTCACCGTCGAAGCTTTTTGAAAATGAGATCGGTAAAAATCTCGGCCTGGGTCTGGCCAAGGGTATTGAAGAAAGCACACAGGATGTTGAAGATGCCATGGACGAAATGATCAGTGCGGCCACTGGTGATATTTCTAATGAAATGAATCTCTCATCCAGTGGTAATGGAACAAGTGTAAGACATTCAGGTACGATCCGCATTGAAGGCGTAAATGATGATAATGAATTTGTAGCTGCATCGGAGTACGTGATCGAAGATATGATTACGCGCATTTTGAGTAGACAAGCGAGGTTGGCATAATGGAGAGAGAAGTAAAAGTTGGCTCGGAAATTGTCGGCACGATGCTTGATGTCAAGAGAAATCCGAGCATACACAAGGTTACCGGAACATTTTTAAGCGGTCGGGCATTTGTACAGACGATCGGTAATAAGACTGACCGCAGAAGATACTGGGTATACGCGCCCACAAAGGCCGCCAGGGATGCATTGGATAACGCCTGCCTATATGGCAGTTTGATTAGCATTGAATGGCAGGGCAAAGTGATTTATGGTTATGCTGAAGATGACAGACTGACTTGGAAAGAATGGAGAGATGAGCATGGAGTTTGTTCTTTCATGTTGATCGTTGAACGGGAGCAGGATGCATGAGATACGATGGCAGTTATTTACGCAGACAAATAGACAGTAACTTCCAGACCAAAGGCAATAACTGCGATCCTTCGGCTGTTGTTAAAGTTACCCGACATACAATCCCAATCTCGTATTGGGATTTTGTCGAGCGTTCTCTGATCACAACCGAGTCTGGCATTACCGATATAAGCGTAGCCACAAAGCATACCACTTATGATCGCGGAGAGCAGGAAGTATGGGTTGCTTATGTTCGCAACGGCAAGTTGAAGGTCAAGAGTTCAAGAGTGACCGATGACATTGTTGGCTTCAACTGGATTTCTGATCCGATCGATTACGATGCCAGCTCATGTGCGATCGCTTTCAACAGCCGAGTTGAGAGGACGGCCTATGGTAAGCAAGAGTTCTTAACTGATGAATATCCGTGGGTATTTTGGGTTGAGAACGGAGCGTTGAGAGCATGGCAGATCAATTCAAACTCACTTCCGACAGAACTTGCCGCCGAGAATGTTACTGATGTCTCGGCAGTAAGAGGGCCGAGCGGACAGTGGGGAAACTGGGACTTAGGCTTGTCAGCATTCTTCATTATGAACGGCGGCTTATATTACCGCCAGTACATTGATGGCGAGTGGTATGATGCAGAACAGGTTTCCTCGGGTCCGAGTGGATCGTATATAAAACTTGCCGCATATCGCACCTGGGATTATCGCGTGTGCCTGCAGGCGTTGATGGACGATGGCAAACTGTATAATCTGTTCACTTATACCGAGGGCATTGGCGCAAGGGGTACTGAACATACGGAATTTTCAAATATTTCTGTTGATGTAAGCCTTAAAGGCATTGAGGTTTATAATGAATTTACGATTGAGCATATATTATTTAGCTCGATCTCTGTAAACGCAATCGTTCTTTATGCCTTTTCTGCGGCTCCTGTTTCAATAGAAAATACATCAAGCACTACAATAAAAGTAGTATTTGATTATCCTGTAACATCGGGAACGGCTACAACTTCAATGTTTACATTAGTTGATAGTAATGGAATAAATTATGTTTGCAATTCATTATCAACAAATAATAAAACGCTTACATTAACATTTGACGCCTTTGATCTCGCGGCTTATTCAAGCGGCTTAACGCTTACATATACGAAACCGTCAAGCGGAGGTCTAATGAGCCCCGCGGTTCAAACTGATAGTTTTATCGAAAGTTTCGTTCCAACGGGATTGAACCCGCCTGCTATTGACCCGCCCGCTTGTGTATCAGCAAGTAATGACACGTCGGGGATGGAAATTACAATTATCTTTGATGAAGATATTGTAAATACAGATTTTTCTGAAATGGCGACAAACTTTAGTATATCTGTGCCCGAATATAATTATGTTCCTCTTGGTAATGTGCAAAATACAACAAGAACAGTATCAAGTGTTGTTAAATTATCAACAAGATCATTAAAACTTATAATGAATACCCCTAACTTTTCTTCCGCAGTTGGAGATATAATTGTAAATTATGATGGCCTTGGTGGTTTAAGAGGTTATGGAGGACCAACATCAGCATTTAGTAAGAGCTTCACGCCAAGTAATTTAACGTGGAAAGGCAACCAAAATGATGCCGAACATATTAAATTGAATTCAATAAGCACAACGATAACATTAAAGCCATTATTAGTATGGAATGCACAGGTAAATAAAGAGCATATATCTTTTGTTTCAATAAGTGCAACAGCAACATTGACGGATATTCACGAATTATAAGGAGGAAAAAGTTTCATGTTAGAAAAAAAGGTAAATGCTTTAATACATAATAGATTTGATATTGAGGTTATAAATGGAAAGACAGGCGAAATTAAACAAAAAGCCCGTGCTTTCAATGTCGTATGTAATAATCTTTGGACTTATCTTATCAATAGTGGTACTGCATTTGCAACTTATATTCAATATGGTTCGGGTTCGGGCACACCGTCTGCTTCGGACACTTCGCTTTTTAATCGAGTAAATGGAGTGGCTGTAACAGAGGTTAGTAAAAATACTGATCTCGCAAATAATGTTGTTTCAAGAGTTTGTAGAATTACGCTTGGATTGTCTACTTCAGTAGGTGTTACAATTACAGAAGTAGGGCTTGCTGCAGGTGCGGGAAATGGAACTTTAACTACTCATGCTATGCTACAGGATATGAACGGAAATTCGATTAGCATAGCAAAAACTGACACCGATATTATCAATATATATGCAACTATCTTTTGTCATTGTTCAGCGGCGAATGGAAGCGTAAATATTGATTATAAGGCCACTTTAATAAATAATCTCACAGGCCAAGTAAACAATTTTGGAAGTTTTACTGTGGGTGTTTCGGATGGAAACACGCGAGTTTATAATACTAAAACTTGTTCAAAATCCGCAGATGTTGCTAATAAAAAAATTGTTTATACCATACCTCGTTTTACTGAAAGCGAGGGCAATATAAGCGGCATAAATGATATATTGGGAACTGGAAACTTTGAGGGAATTGATATAAAAAGAGGAACATGGCCAAGTTTTAGTATTGAAAATGAAAGCGTAGGAACTGGAGATGGTTCTACTACTCAATTTTCAACTAAATTTGGATTTCCCACGAATGCGGTTGTTAAGGTTAATGGAGTAGCGCAATCTGCTTCATCTGTTACTGTAAAAAACATAGGAAAGTCTTGGTGGGCTAATTTCCGTCTTATAAGCCCCGAGTCTACAGATAACCATGTAATTGAATTAGTTAATAATTCATGGGCGCTTGCAGGAAAGTCTCTTGACTCAATGTTTATAAATAAAGGCTATTCTGATGGAGTAGGGTTTTCGAGTTTTAATGAATATACTTATGATGGTAAAGAAGTAAAAATTTATATAAGTAATGATTTAGAAACATGGGAACTTCTTACTACTATCAGAGTAAATTATGGTACAGCCACATATACACTTCCTGCCAATAATGCAAAATATTATAGAATAACATTAAGAGACCTTGGAAACTCTTATGCAAGTAATAATGCTATGAGTATTTCAGGCGGGCAAAATATTGTATTTAATACCGCTCCCGCCGAGGGCTCTATTATAACTGTTGATTATGATATTGATTGCATACCCAAAGATAGTGATCATGTTCTTGACGCAACGATAACTTTACAATTTGGCGAATATGTAGAGGAGTGATGATATGGCAACCACGCCGAGGCCTTATTTATGGGAATTTTACGAGGAAGTGCAGGCGGGTGCGTCAACTACTGGCGCACTCCTGCACTACTTTGACGAGGAAGGGCAGTTGCTCTATCTCGACAACGGCATTCAGAGCCAAACAAAGGTTGTGGATGATGGACACTGGCATGACGGCTCGTGGGGCAACGATCTTGACCTTGATACCGATCCTTATTCGCTGTTATACTTCGATCATCCTGCGAGTACAACCGCCTATGGTGCGGCTCTCTATGGTAATAATCTTTACCTCTTGCGGTATGATTATTGCAAGGATGTGTCGAACATGGTTGCGTTATGCACATGGAAGATGCAGATCGATAATCCTATCGCGCAGGCATCCTTAACCCTTAAGAATACAAGCGCTTCGATGTTTACAAGAGACGCAACGATATTCATGCCGGGGGCAAGGATTTTAGTCGGATTGGCATTTGGCGACTCAAATGTTTACGATATTGGTATTGCATATATTGACGATATCGATTATGATTATCTCGGAAAGACTGTTTCACTCTCTGGCCGTAACAGCATCGGATATATACTCGCCGATCAGACAATGGATGAAAAGAAAACCATGTCTGGAGACCTTATCGAAACATGGCTTGAATATGTTTTCGAGCGACTGGGTATTCAGAAGTATGATACCGACAATTCATACTTTGATGCACAGATCACCTTCGGATGGGAGCCGTCCGATACAGGATTATCGGTTGTTCAGAAAGTGCTTGATACCTACAATAACTCTTCAAAGGGGTTGGACGAAACCCTTGAGATCGAAGAATTGCCGAGCGGCGAGGTCGTTTGCGGAAATCCGCATTGGACAAAACGTCAGCAAAGAGGTATATTTATTGTAGATGACGGGTCAATCATTACTCGCAAGATCGCGAAGAACATCGATGGCGCATATTCGCAGTTGTATCTCACGGGCAAGAATACGGCAGGCAACGAAAGAACGGCCATTGTCCGCACAATCAGCAACTTCCCGTTCTGGGCGCCTGGCGAACACAGAACGCTTCACATAACTGCTGATGGTATGGATGCGACTACCGCCGAACTGTATGCTGATACTCTCTGCCGAGAGTTGAAGTACACAGGTGAAACAGCGAACTACCGCATGAAGATTCAGCCTACGCTGGTTATCGGAGATATGCTGAAGCAGCAAATAGATGATGTCACCTATAAGGCGCTCGGAACGATAACAGAAATCACTCATGTTATGGGCGAAACTGGATTTTTTACCGATATAACTTGTGACAGCGGTGGTGACGCAACCGAGGTTAATGATGTTGTTTACTCAACAGCGAGAAAGAACAACGGCAATAACCGAAAGAAGCGTATCAGCGACTTTATAAAGTAATAAACTAACGGAACCTTTGTTTTTGTTCTTCTTTCTTTTATCGGTGTGGCGGGGTTCCCACCTATCGCCTCGCCACATCACCCCTTATGGAGGTATATTATGGCGACAAGACAGCAGTTTATTGACGGACTTATCACTATTCAGAAGAATCACGGCATGTATATCGGCACAGGAAATGGCGAATACGTCGAGAGTCTGTCAGTTGGAAGAATTCATAAGATGGAAGAGACTTATGCCCGTCGCGACGACAGCGGAAAGCCTTTGTGGAACTCAGACACCTCACGAGACTTCAAATTCATAGCAAAATGCTACGAGCAGGGTTATGATATGAGCCAAGCGAGAGCTGCAGATTGCTCAGGATTGGAAGTTGCTGTGTTGCGTGATCTTGGGGTGATTAAGCCGTCAGCGGACTACAACTGTAAGATGTTCCAAGAAGCTTGCAAGGAAGTTCCTCTGAAAGACTTACAGCCTGCTGATTTAGTCTTTAACAAAAAGATGACGTGGAGTAAGGAAAAGCAGAAGTGGATATCGTCAGCAGGGCATATGGCAACCTACATCGGCGACGGCTATATCATCGAGAGTAGAGGACGCGACTACGGCGTGGTGAAGCGTAAGCTCTCGGATGCGAAGTTCGTTATTGGAGGCAGACTTAACTGGTTTAGTGACGATATTCCGATACTTACACGCAATCTGAAATACGTTGCAGATAACCTCATGAAGGGCACTGATGTTAAGCAGGCGCAGGAACGTCTCAACTTAAAGGGTTGTAAAGCAGGTGCCGAGGACGGCATTTTCGGCATTAAGACGATGGATGCTACAATAGAATTCCAGACTGAGCACGATCTTGAAATTGACGGTGTCATTGGCCAAAAGACCTGGGCTAAATTATGGGAATAAAAAGCGTATTTACATTATTATACGTTTGTATTATAATATGATTATAAGAAGGAGGTGGATGCTATGGAAAGTGCAGTTGTTGCAATTATTACCGGCCTATTATCAATTGTCGGTATCATCATCTCTAATATATCATCAAATCGCAAGATTGAACATAATTTACAAACGTCCCAGGAAGTAACGAATACTAAATTAAGTTATATGGCAGATGACTTAAAAAAGGTAAGTTCTTTCACCGAACGCATTCCCATGATGGAAGTGAAAATAGCCGGTCTGGAACATCGTATCAATAAATTGGAGGACAAATAATATGATGAGTAATAAGGTATATGA
>Ga0310696_10008890_pt1 | contig 11666 bp, 9 predicted proteins | sample AusTroGonzalo_MG_4_FD_203885 | JGI IMG/M metagenome (GOLD analysis project Ga0310696, IMG submission 203885) | Bovine rumen microbial communities from tropical cattle in Woodstock, Queensland, Australia - Gonzalo_02 (v2) (version 2) | ecosystem: Host-associated > Mammals > Digestive system >...
GCCAGCTCGCCGGATGACATTTTCCGGCGGGCCAGCATTACATCAATATTGGTGATGATCGGCATAGGCGCTTACTTTTCGGGCTGGGGCTGCTCTTCCGGGGTCTTACCCTTAAGGTAGGACGGGAGCTCCATACCGGCCATCTTGAAGAGGTCATCGAGCGGAGGTACGCTCTTCATCATACCGGAAATGAAGTTGGAAGTAGCGGTCTTGCCGTCGGTTCCGTTGCCGGTGTCCCAAACGGTTACCTTGTCGATATTGATGCCCTTGACGGCCTCTACCTGGGTCTTCACCAGTTCGGGCAGCTTGTCGGCGATCATCATGAGAACGGCCTTCTGGGCGTCTCCCTCGGCAGCGTTGACCAGGTTCTTGAAACCATCGGCCTGCTTGGTGAGGATTTCCAGCATACCCTTTGCCTGGGCGTCCATCTTGGCGAAGATAGCGTCGGCTTCACCCTTTGCCTTGCGGCGGATCTGCTCGGCTTCGGCCTCGGCCTCGATGATCTTCTTCTGCTTGTCAATCTCGGCTGCCACAACGATGTTGGCCTTCTGGGTGGCCTCTTCACGCTCGGCACGGGCGAGTTCGGCGTCACGCTCACTCTGGTAAGCTTCTTCCAGAGCCTTGGCGGCCTGCACCTTTTCTGCGGCCACAGCGATACGATCGGCCTCAGCGGTCTTCTGACGGCGGAGAGCATCGGAGTTGGCAATCTCGATCTTGGCGCTGTTCTCACCCTTCACGGCGTCTGCATCGGCAGCGGCCACGTTGATACGGGTGTCCTTGTCGGCCATGGCCTTACCGGTTTCACCGTAACGGTTCTGCTCGGCCACGCTCTTCTTAGCGTCGTTGATAGCCTTGGCGGCGGCTTCCTTACCCAGAGCCTCGATATAGCCGGACTCATCGCGGATATCGGTTACGTTCACGTTGATGAGCTTAAGGCCAATCTTGCGGAGCTCGGCCTCCACGTTGGTGGAAACGTTGGCCAGGAACTTATCGCGGTCGGCGTTGATTTCCTCGATATCCATGGTAGCGATGACCAGACGGAGCTGACCAAAGAGGATATCGGTAGCGATGTTCTGGATGCTGTCTACGCTCAGACCCAGCAGACGCTCGGCGGCGTTGGTCATGTTCTCGGGCTCGGTGGAGATACCCACGGTAAAGCGGCAGGGAACGTCTACGCGGATGTTCTGCTTGGACAGGGCATTGGTAAGGTTGCATTCGATGGAGATGGGCTTGAGGTCCAGGAAGGCATAATCCTGGAAGACAGGCCAGATAAAGGCGGCGCCGCCATGGATACAACGGGCCGAAGAAATGGAGCCGGCACCGTTCTTTCCGGTTTTACCGTAGATGACAAGGATCTTGTCGGAAGGGCAGCGGCGATAGCGCTTGAGGATGGCCGAAAGGGTAACGAACACCACGGCCACAATGATGAGGATCAGATACAGTTGAGTCATAATTATACGGTATATGTATTACTTTCTTCTACTAAAAGGGTGTTGGCATCCAGGGCGTCTACCACGCGGATGGAGGTGCCGGTCTTGAGCGGGGTCTCGCTCTCGGTTACGGCGTCGTACTCGCGGACGGCGCCGTTGATGGTGATTTGCACCTTACCGGAACCGGAACGGCCCTCGGGGATGGTGAGATAGACCTTTCCCTCGCAGCCGGCGGCCGAACGCTGCAGGTTGATATTGCCGCTCTGCTGCATGCCGGACAGCCATTTGAACAGGTACATCACGGCCGCCACCAGAGCCAGGCCCACAAGTATGGAGAGGATGATTCTGAGCGGCACCGAGGGGACACTTTCCTGCAGGAGGATGGCGCTCCAGCCAAAGCCCAGGATGAAGTTCACAAAGTTACGGAAGGTGTACAGATTGGACCCGCCGTCAATGTTGGAGAGATCTGCTCCGTCCATAGAGGTATCTACATCTACGTCGAAGTTCGAGTCTGCATCGGCCCCTATGAAAGTAAGGACACTTTGGATGATGAACACGAGCGAAGCCGTAAGGGTGACGCCCCAGAGGATTTTCATAACAAGGCTGAGTTCAGCCCACCAGGTAGCAATCATAGCGTTTCAGTGTTTGTTTGATGCAAATATAGTAAATAATTATTGAATTACAATAAAAATTTTAGAAATTTTGATGCGCTGGCACTAATCGCTCTGATTATCAGGCACATGATACAATGAACGGGTGGCGATGAGCCACCCGTTCGTGTTGTTAAGAAGCTGTATATCTACGAGTTAAGCGCCAGCTATTTGCAGAAGTACTTGTACATTCGCTGGAGGGTGCCTTCCAGGACACCGCTCTGCTCGTCTTCAAAGTCTCCGTAGGTGCCGGAAGAGATGCAGACCAGGCCGAAGGAACGGTCCGGTGCCCAGAACATGGCGCTGCGAAGACCGTAGGCGCCGCCGGTGTGGCCCACCAGTTCTACGCCGGGAATCTTGTCATAGTCGTGCCACAGGGCCAGGCCGTAGTGCTCGGGCTCGGAGCGAGGCGTCTGCATGCTGCGGGAAGAAGCCTCGGAAATGATCACGGTGCCGTCGGGAGCGGTTCCCCAGCCCATGTGCATCATCATGTAACGGGCCAGGTCACAGGCCGATATCTTCATGCCGCCGGTGGGAGAGAAAACGGGCGTATCATAGCCAAAACGGTAGTTGGCGATGCGCTCGCTGCGGGGAGCGTAGGCAGCCTCCTCCTCGATGAACTCACCGTTCTCGTATTCATACAGTTTGACAAAACGGGAGGCATCCAGGGAGTCTACGCAGTAGCCGCCGTACAGACCCAGGGGCTCCAGTACGTGGTGAACCACATATTGGTCGAAACGCTCACCGGAGAGCTTCTCGATAAAGGTGCCCACCAGGTTAAAGTTCAGGTTGCAGTACTCGTAACCCATACCGGGCTCGTAGTCATTGTAGCAGTTGGCCCAGTTGGGGTTTACCGAAGGGTTCACCACATCCAGTTCAAAGTAACCCTCGCTGTCATTGAGGCTGGAGGTGTGCGAGAGCAGCATCTCCAGAGTAATCACCTTCTCGGGATACTTGGGGTTGCGGATGGGGAAACCGGCCAGGGTGCTCACATCGGTATCCAGCGAGACCAGTCCCTTCTCCATCAGCTGCAGGATGGAAGTAGCGCTGAAGCTCTTGGAAATGGAGGCTATGCGGAAGAGGGAATTCTGTTTCACGGGAGCGCCGGTCTCGCGGTCGGCCACTCCAAACTCGTGGCTATAGACAATCTTGTTATCCTTGACCACCGCCACGGCCATACCCACATTACCAATCTGCTGACGGTAAGCTTCCAAGTCTTTCTCAAAAGCCTTTTCGGGGCTCTCTGTGCAGGAGAGGGTCAGGGCCGCAACGCCTGCAAGAAACAGCATTTTCTTGAACATATTCCTATAAGATTAATAACCGAACATTTCTTCCGGAGTCACTATCTTCACCGGGCCCAGGGTACGCAGGAAGTCCATATCCAGGTCCTTGACGTCTCCCAGGATGGCATAGTGATAGGTACGGCCGCGAACCCAGTCCTCATGGGTGGAAAGGAGATCGAACATGGTGAGGTCTCCCACCTTGTCGTAGATGATCTTCTCACGGGGAATGGTGAGGCCCAGATCCTTGTTACGGATGTACTGGTACAGTACGGAAATACCGTGATAGCGCTGGGTGCGGATCTTATTGAGGATGGCGCTCTTGGCAATCTCCAGGTTCTCGGAAGCCTCGGGCAGGGTCTCGATAATCTCGGCGAAGCCTTCCACGGCCTTCCGGAGCTTGTCGTTCTGGGAGGCGATGGTAGCGCGGAAATAGTACTCGTCGTTGGTGAAAGTGGGAAGCACGAGGCTGGCTCCGGCGCGGTAGGCCAGGGCGCGGGACTCGCGCATCTCCTGGAACACGATGGAGTTCATGCCGGTACCATAATACTCATTGAACAGATCGATGTAAGGAATCTGCTCCACAATGAGGGACTCGCCGCGGTTGGAGTACTGCATATAGCTGAACTGACGGGAATTGTAGTTGCCCACATAAACCTTAGGTTCGCGGGTGAGAATCTTGGGAGGGTGCACGCTCTGCACGGGCTTGAGCTCTCCCAGCTTGTGGTTGGCCAGGATGGCCTTGACCTCCTCGAGGGATGCAGGGCCGTAATAGAGGATGCGGTGCCTGTAGCCAAACAGCTGCTGGAAGCTCTTCACCAGATCGGCCGAGGTGATGTTCATTACCTGCTCGTTGGTAAGGGTGGAAGCCTTGATAACCTCAGGGCCGAACATCATATAGCGCTGAAGGGCGGAGTTGCAGGCGCCCTGGCGCTTCTTGGCATCGGCGCGGGAGCGGATGATATCGGCCTTCAGACCATCCAGGGCCGAAGGGTCGGGAATGGCATGGCGTCCCAGCGATGCACCCAGATCCAGCACCTTGGCGGTGTTCTCGCCCAGACCGCGGATGGTGAGGGTGGTGAGGTTGGAGCTCACGTTCATGTTCCACTTGGAGGCCAGGGTGTACAGTTCCACCAGGATGTCCTGAGGGGACATGCCCGGGAAGCCCAGGAAGCGGATATAGTCGGAGGCCATGGAAAGAACAGGGTCGTCATTGCTTCCGAAATCGAACCACAGGGTAAGGGTGGCAATGTCGTTCTTGGTGTTCTGCTTGTAGAGGAGTTCCATGCCCTCGAAGTTGTCTACCACCATGTCTTTCTCAAAGTCCACGAACACGGGCTCGATGGGAGTCACAGGGGTGTTGGCAATTTCCTGGAGGAAGGCGCTCTGCTTATCGCGGTTGGTAACGATAGGGGTAATCTTGGGGGCGCTGATGCGCTTGACGGACGGGTCGGGGCCGGAGTGCTTGTAAACTACGGCGTAGGTTTCGGGAACCAGGTTCTGCCGGGCCCAGGCCACCATCTGGTCCTTGGTAAGGGCATCGGTATTCTTAATCTTGGCCACGGTAGAGGCCCAGTCGCGGCCTTCCACGAAGGAATTCATCATAATGCCGGCGCGGGAACGGTTGTTCTCGAAGCTGTTCATCATGGAGAGGCGGTAATTGGCCTTGGCGGCCTGCAGGAGAGAATCGGAGAAGTCTCCGGCAGCCAGACGGGCCACCTGCTCCTTAATAATCTCTTCGGCCTCTTTCAAGGTCTGGCCGTCCTTGGGTTTAACCTCGGCCAGGAGAAGACCCCAGTCCGTGCGGGAATAGGGAGAAACGGTTACATCCAGCACCTTCTGGGCCTGCATCACATCCAGATCGATCAGGCCGGCGAGGCCGTTGGAAAGGATATCGCTGGCCAGGTCTCCGTACTCCACATCCTCGTATGCGCTGCCAGGGATGCGCCAACCCATGAGCAAAAACTCGCCCTCAAAACCGTAAACGTCACGGGAGAGGGGCTGGGTAACGGGCTCTTCGGGAACCAGGGTACGCTGGGGCACGTTGGGATTGGGCTCCCAGTCTCCAAAGTATTTCTCAATGATTCTTACCATCTCGTCGGGGTCAAAGTCTCCGGACAGGCAGATGGCCATATTGTTGGGAACGTAATAGGTGTCTTTTTGTTTGCGAATGGCCTTGAGGGAAGGGTTCTTGAGGTGTTCCTGGGTGCCAATCACGGTCTGGGTGCCGTAGGGATGGTGAGGGAACAGCATGGCGTTGAGGGCGTCAATGGCCTTTTCGCCGTCGTCCATCATGGTCATGTTCTTCTCCTCGTATACAGCTTCCAGCTCCGTGTGGAATCCGCGGAAGACGCAGTTCTTGAAGCGGTCGGCCTGGATACGGGCCCAGTTCTCCACCTGGTTGGAAGGAATCTCTTCCACATAGCAGGTAACGTCTTCACTGGTGAAGGCGTTGGAGCCCTCGGAACCAATCACGGACATGAGCTTGTCGTACTCGTTGGGGATGGCGAGTTTGGAAGCCTCATAGCTCACGGCGTCAATCTGGGCGTACAATGCTTCCCGCTCGGCGGGGTCCGTGAGGGTGCGGTATACTTCAAACAGACTGTCGATCTGAGCCAGGAGGGGCTTTTCGGCCTCATAATCCTGGGTTCCCAGAATCTCCGTACCCTTGAACATCATGTGCTCCAGGTAGTGGGCCAGACCGGTATTGTCTGCAGGGTCGTCCTTGCCGCCCACGCGAACGGGCATATAGGTTTGAATACGGGGTTCGTCCTTGTTCACAGACATATACACCTTAAGACCGTTCTTAAGCGTGTAAATCTTTACATCCATGGGGTCTCCCTGGACGGTCTCGTAACGGGAACAGGCGGAGATGGCCACGGCTGCGGCCATTGCAAAAAGAAGAATAAAACGTTTCATATCCCTTAACTACTAGCGAAGTGCGCGACAAAAATACACAAATTTTCGTATCTTTGTGCGTTTTTTAGAAAAGATACAGTTGGTATGAAGAATTTTGTAGAAGAACTCAGGTGGAGAGGCATGATTCAAGACATCATGCCCGGAACGGAAGAGAAACTGATGGAAGGTCCCCAGGCGGCCTACGTGGGCATTGACCCCACCGCCGATTCCCTTCACATCGGCCACCTGGTGAGCGTAATGATATTGAAGCATTTCCAAAGCTGCGGCCACAAGCCCTACGCCCTGGTTGGCGGCGCCACCGGCATGATTGGAGACCCCTCCATGAAGAGCGCCGAGCGTAACCTCCTGGATGAGGAAACCCTCAACCACAATGTGGCTTGCCTCAAGGCCCAGCTGTCCCGCTTCCTGGACTTTGAATCCGACGCCCCCAACAAGGCTGAACTCGTCAATAACTACGACTGGATGAAGGACTACACCTTCATCAACTTTATCCGTGACATTGGCAAGCACATCACCGTTAACTACATGATGGCCAAGGATTCCGTGAAAAAGCGTCTTTCCCGTGAATCCAGCGAGGGCATGTCCTTCACGGAATTCTCCTACCAGCTCATGCAGGGCTACGATTTCTACTGGCTCTGGAAAAACCGCGGCTGCATCCTGCAGTTCGGAGGTTCCGACCAGTGGGGCAACATCACCACCGGCAACGAGCTCATCCGCAGAATCGAAGGCGGAGAATCCTTCGCCCTTACCTGCCCCCTCATCAGAAAGGCCGATGGCACCAAGTTCGGCAAAACCGAGAAGGGCAACGTATGGCTGGATGCCGAGCGCACCTCGCCCTACGAGTTCTACCAGTTCTGGCTCAACGTGGCCGATGACGACGCCGAGCGTTACATCAAGATCTTCACCCTGCTGGACCGCCAGACCATCGAAGACCTGATTGCCCGCCACCGCGAGAATCCCGGCGCCCGCGAGCTACAGAAAGTCCTGGCCCGCGAGGTTACCGTCATGTGCCACGGACAGGAAGCCTACGACAAGGCCCTGGAAGCCAGCCAGATGCTCTTTGGCGGCAACTCCGAGGCCCTCAAGAAACTGGACGAGCGCACCTTCCTGGCCGTCTTTGGAGACGTTCCTTCCTTTGACATCACCGAGGCCGACCTCCCCTGCAACATCATGGACCTGCTGGCCGTAAAGACCGCCATCCTCCCCTCCAAGGGAGAAGCCCGCAAGATGATCCAGGGCAACGGTATCGCCATCAACAAGGACAAGGTGACGGACATCAACGCCGAGGTAACCAAGGCCGATATTGTCAACGGTCACTACATTCTGGCCCAGAAGGGTAAGAAGAACTACTTTATCATTCACGTCAAGTAATGGAAAAACCCGCAAGCACCCGGCAACTCAAGGTTGCCCGCGAAATCCAGAAAGACCTGGCAGAGATTATCCGGGCCAAGGGCATGGCCGCCTTTGACGGCGCCCTGGTTACGGTAAGCGAGGTCCGTGTGAGCCCGGACCTGTCGGTTGCCAAGGTTTTCGTGAGCATCTTCCCTTCCGAGAAACAGGAGCCTGTGATGGCTCTGTTGGAAGAGAACAACAAAGCCCTCCGCGGAGAGCTGGGTCACGTGGTGGCCAAGCAGTTCCGTATTGTACCCGAATTGGTTTTCCTTCTGGATACTTCCCTGGACTACGCCCAGCACATTGAAGAACTCTTGAAAAAGTGAACCTGCCGCTGAGATTCGCCTTCCGTTATCTCTTTGCCCGCAAATCGTACAATGTCATTAACATGATTTCGGGTATAGGGGTAGCCGGCATGGCGGTGGGCACGGCGGCCCTGGTGGTCATCCTCTCCGTTTTTAACGGATTCAACGATTTGGTAGCCAACTCCCTGGCCGACGCAAAGGCAGACCTTGTGGTGCGTCCGGCTACGGGGAAGGTGTTTACCCCCGACAGCGCCACCTTCGGAGGCCTGCTCACTGACGAGCGGGTGGTCCGCTTCTCCAGCGTGCTGGAAGAGCAGGTTTTCCTCTCCTACGAAGGTAAGCAGAGTCTGGCCCGCCTCAAGGGCCTGGACGAGGTAGCCCAGGAGGAATCCCTCATGAAGGATCACCTCATCGACGGTTCCTGGGCCTTCCAGCGGGAAGACCTTTGCTTTGGCGTAGCGGGCGCCGGCCTGGCCCACAGCCTGGGCCTGAGTCCCCGCTTTGTCACCCCCATCGAGGTCTATTATCCTTCCCGCACCAAGGCGGTTTCGCTTGCCAATCCTTCGGCCTCCCTTCGCAGCGCCAAGCTGCGCCTGGCCGGAGTCTTTTCCATCAACGCAGACGTAGACGCCCGCCTGATGCTGGTTCCTATCGGTCTGATGCGGGATCTGCTGGAATACAAGACCGAGGTTTCCTCCCTCGATATCTGGACGGCGCCGGGAAAGGCCGAAGCCGTGCAGAAAGACCTATCGGCCCATCTGGGTTCCTCTTACCGCGTACTCAGCCGCGTGCAGCAGGACGAATCGCTGTACCGGATGATGCGCTACGAAAAGCTGGCCATCTATCTCATTCTCATTTTCATCGTGCTGCTGGTGGCCTTTAATATCTACAGCTCCCTCAAGATGCTGGTCATTGAAAAGAAGGCCGATACGGGAACCCTCCGCGCCATGGGCGCGCCGGAACCCATGCTCCGCCAGATCTTCCTGCTGGAAGGCTGGCTGGTGTCGCTGCTGGGAATGGCAATTGGCCTGGTTTTGGGCGTATTGCTGGTCTGGGCGCAGCAACGCTGGGGCCTGGTTCCCATGCCCGGTAATTTCATAGTATCCTCCTATCCGGTGGTGCTCCAGGCGTCCGACTTGCTCTGGACGGTAGTGGGCGTGGCCGGAGTGGGCTTCCTCATGGCCCTCATACCTTCCCGCAAACTGTCATGACGGAGTACAACCTGGGTCCCCACACTTTTCATCTGGGAACCGGCGAGTGCGTGCTGCTCTCCGGCCGCAGCGGCTGCAAAGAGCTTCTCAAAGAGCTGAGCCGCCATCCGGACTGCGTCCTGGTTTCCCTCAGAAGACCGGTTCTGTTCAAAATGAATTCACGGGTAGAAGGCGCCCTGACCCTGCTGGGCCTTAAGCCGGGATGCCGATGGAAAGAACTGGACACCGTGGGTCGCATCAAACTCTGCATAGCCGCCGCATTGAACCGGAAAGTGGAAGTCCTGATTCTGGACAACCCCACCCGGGATTTGAATCCCGAAGAGCGGCAGCTGCTGTTTGGGGCCCTTAAAGACCTGGCCCGCAAGACCGGCATGGCCATCCTCTTCACTTCCCACGACCTTACCGATGCCCTGGCCATAGCCCATCGCGTACTGGCCTTCACCATGGGCGGTCGCCTGCTGGAGTCCACTCCCGACACCCGTGAGGACACGCTCAAAGCAGCTTTCCCGCTATTACAGATCTAACATCCTCCAGATAGACCGGAGGCTCTCCCTGGAGGGCACGTTTGAATTAGATGAAATAATAGGAATAAAAAAAATCCTGGCAGAATCTGTCAGGATTTTTTTGGTACTGGGTAGGAGAATCGAACTCCTATTGCGAGATTGAGAATCTCGAGTACTAACCGTTATACGAACCCAGCGGGTTGGGAATGCAAAGGTACGATAAAAATCTGAATCTCCAAATTTTTTATTTCAGGAACACGAAAAAAACTGCCAGGACCATGCAGATGAAGGCGGCGATGTGGTTCCACTGAATGGGTGTACCTTTAAATAAAAAGGTAACAATGACCGTGAAGATGGTAAGGGAGATGACCTCCTGAATCACCTTGAGCTGCATTAGGTTAAAAGGGCCTCCGTTTCCTACAAAACCAATCCGGTTGGCCGGCACGGTGAGGCAGTACTCGAAGAAGGCTATCCCCCAGGAAAAGAGGATGATAAGGATGAGGGGCCAGCCCGTGGAGATCTTCATTTCCTGCAGTTTGAGATGGCCGTACCAGGCGAACGTCATAAACACGTTCGAAAACACAAGCATCAAGATGGTCCAAAAACCTTGCATAGTCACATTTGTAATTGGGGCGCAAATTTAATAACTTTGTACGATTAAACGAATTTAATTGATCAAAACATGACACTTATCAAATCCATTTCCGGTATCCGCGGCACCATCGGTGGCCAGCCCGGCAATTCGCTCACTCCTGTAGACGTTGTCAAGTTTACGGCAGCCTACGCCGCTACCCTGCCTCAGCGCAAGGCCAAACCCAACAACGGCGAGCGTTATAAGATAGTAGTAGGTAAAGACGCCCGTATGAGCGGAGACATGGTGGAACAACTGGTAGTGGGCACCCTCATTGGCTGCGGAATAGACGTGGTCAAGTGTGGTTTCGCCTCCACCCCCACCACGGAAATGGCCGTTCTTTTTGCCAAGGCCGATGGCGGCATCATTCTCACCGCCAGCCACAACCCGCGCCAGTGGAACGCCCTCAAGCTCCTCAACGACAAGGGAGAATTCCTGACCGCCCTGGAAGGCCAGGCCGTTCTGGATCTGGCAGAAAAAGAGGACTTCAACTTTGCCGAGGTAGATCAGCTGGGTAACATTGAAGAAGAAGACTTCACCGACAAGCACCTGGACGCCGTCCTGGCCCTCCCCGCCGTGGACGTCGAAGCCATCAAGGCCGCCAAGTTCACCGTGGTGGTGGACGCCATCAACTCCGTGGGCGGCATCATCATGCCCCGCCTCCTCAAGCGCCTGGGCGTTAAATGCATCGAGCTCAACTGCAACCCCACCGGAGACTTTGCCCACAACCCGGAACCCCTCCCCGCCAACCTTGTGGACCTCTGCGAGACCGTCAAGAAGGAAAAAGCAGACCTCGGTGTTTCCGTAGACCCCGACGTAGACCGTCTGGCCTTCATCTGCGAGAACGGTGAGCCCTTTGTAGAAGAATATACCCTGGTAAGCGTGGCAGACTATCTGTGCGAACTGGCCCAGAAGGAAGGCAAGCCCATCGCTACCGTTTCCAACCTTTCCAGCACCCGCGCCCTCCGCGACGTAACGGAGAAGCACGGCGGCAAGTACTACGCCGCTGCCGTAGGTGAGGTCAACGTAACCACCAAGATGCACGAGGTAGGCGCCCTCATCGGCGGAGAAGGCAACGGAGGCGTTATCTATCCCGCCATCCACGCCGGCCGCGACGCCATGGTAGGCGTAGCCCTCTTCCTGAGCAACCTGGCCCACAAGAAGATGAAAGTGAGCGAGCTCAAGAAGACCTATCCCCAGTACTTCATTGCCAAGAACAAGATCCAGCTTTCCGACAGCGCCCTCATTGAGAAGATTCTTAACGAGCTCAAGGTCATTTACGCCAAGGAAAACATCAATGACATCGACGGTGTAAAGATCAACTTCGAGGCCAACAAGACCTGGG
>Ga0310696_10008891_pt1 | contig 11666 bp, 11 predicted proteins | sample AusTroGonzalo_MG_4_FD_203885 | JGI IMG/M metagenome (GOLD analysis project Ga0310696, IMG submission 203885) | Bovine rumen microbial communities from tropical cattle in Woodstock, Queensland, Australia - Gonzalo_02 (v2) (version 2) | ecosystem: Host-associated > Mammals > Digestive system >...
GGAAACCAGGGGGCTTTCCGATCGCCCCCTGGACCCCTTCGGCCAGTTACCTTAATGAGAGGGAGAAGGAGCGAGTGGGGAAAGTTTCCTTCGGCATATTTACCGGAAAGAGAGGGAAAATAAAGGTTTTAAGCCAGCCTGATCACGTTCCAGGAAAGGGCGGGGAGCTTGACGGTCATGCGGCCGGCATCTATTTTGGCGTTGCGGCCCTTGACGGGGACTACCTCGTCCGGGTTTTCTTCAGTGTTGACGGCTTTCACATCGTCATGGTGCAGGACAATGTGCTCCACGGGCTTCAGGCTACCGAAGGCGCGCAGGTCGCAGTCCAGGGTGATGTCCTCCTTCTGGTCCCGGTTGATCGCGAAGATCGTGACGCTGCCGTCGTCTCCGAGGGTTGCCGCGGCATCCACGAGCGGAACCTTTTCATAGTCCTTGCAATCATAGACAGGAGAGGAGATGATCGGACGCAGGGATGAGCCCCGGCCGTACTTCGACGCATGCATCATGGGCCAGAAGATCGTCTGGGCCCAGGCGCCGCCGCCGTTACGGGTCATGATGGGAGCAATGACGTTCACCAGCTGGGCAAGGCAGGCAACCTTGACCCGGTCCGCGTTCTTCAGGAAGGTAATCAGGATCGCGCCGGCGAGCAGGGCATCCTCGAAGTTATAGACATCCTCCAGCAGCGGCAGGGCGCGGCCCCACTTGTCCGCCTTCCAGACTTCCTGATCCTGCTGGTTGGAGTGATACCAGACGTTCCACTCGTCAAAGGACAGGTTCAGCTTCTTCTTCGCGTGCTTCTTGCCGCCCACGGCGTCGCAAATCGACACGACTTCCCTGATGAAATCATCCAGGTCCATATTGCGGGCCAGGAAACCGGGGGTATCATTGGTGGGATTGCCGTAATAACGGTGCAGGGAGACATAGTCGACGTTGTCATAGCACTCATCCAGCATCTGGTATTCCCAGGAACCGTAGGTCGGCATGTCATGGGCGGCACTGCCGCAGGCGACGAGCTCGATGGTGGGATCAACCCACTTCATGACCTTGGCGGCCTCGTTGGCAACGCGGCCGTATTCATAGGCGGTTTTATGGCCGATCTGCCAGGGACCGTCCATCTCGTTGCCCAGGCACCAGAGCTTAATACCGAGCGGGTTTTTCGCGCCGTTTTTGATCCGCAGGTCGGACCAGTAGCTGCCGCCCTTATGATTGGCGTATTCAACGATGTTCCGGGCTTCATCCGGGCCGCGGGTGCCCAGGTTCACGGCATACATGACCTGCGTGTCCGCCTTCTTCGCCCAGTCGCAGAACTCATGCAGGCCGACTTCATTGGTTTCAGTGGTGAACCAGGCCAGATCCAGCCGCTTCGGGCGCTGATCGCGCGGACCAATGGAGTCTTCCCAGTTGAAACCGGAGACGAAGTTGCCGCCGGGATAGCGGACGACCGGGACGCCGAGCTTCCGGACCAGGTCGATCACGTCCTGACGGAAGCCGTTCTTGTCCGCGGTGGGATGACCGGGCTCATAGATGCCGCCGTAGACGGCGCGACCCAGGTGCTCGATGAAGGAACCGTAGATGCGGGGGTCGATCTTTCCTATGATGAAATCCCGATCCAAAATCATTGTTGCTTTCTTCATGCGTGTTTATCCTCCTTAAACTATTTCTTAATCAGACAAAGAAGGATTTCGCTCCTGCGGGAGCGACCAGGGCTTTCCTTCCCTTCCAACAAAGGCGCCACTGGCGCCTTTGCCCCTGGACCCTTCGGCCGGACTCTATTTATCCTTTAACCGCACCCGCGGTCATGCCTTCCACGATGAAGCGCTGCGCGAAGAGATAGATCAGCAGCAGGGGAAGGATCGCGAAACAGGAGCCGGTGATCATCAGGTCATAGTTATTGCCGTAGGGGGACCAGAGGGTGTTCAGACCGATGGGAATCGTATACTTCTTCATATCGGAGATGACAAGCATCGGCCAGAGCAGGGCGTTCCAGGACCCCATGCCGGTCAGAACGGTCATGGAGGCATAGGCGGGGACCATGGTCGGCATGATGATCCGGAAGAAGGTTCCGTATTCCGTACATCCGTCTACGCGGGCCGCCTCGATCATCTCATAGGGAATGCCGGAGAGGAACTGGCGGAAGAAGAAAACCGCGCTCATGCTGACCAGGAAGGGGAGAATCACGCCGGCGTAACTGTTCCGCAGGCCCATGGCGTTGACCTGGGTGTACATGGGCAGCATGAGGATTTCCAGGGGAACCATCATGACGAGCAGGACGCACATGAACAGGGCGTTCTGACCCTTGAACTTATATTTGGCAAAGCCGTAGGCTACCATGGAGGAGAACAGCAGGGTCAGGACAGTCTGGATGACCACGACAAGGAGGCTGTTTCCGTACCAGAGGAAATAATCGTGAGGATTCAGTTCCCCGTTGGACATGACGCCGGTAAACAGGTAAGTCCAGGCTTTCAGGTGCAGTTTGTCCGGGGTGGGATTCAGATTCAGACCGGAGACGAACAGCTCGGCACCGCCCTTGAAAGTACCCAGCAGAAGGGCATAGAGCGGAATGATGAACAGGATGGAGAGGATACCGAAGAAAATCCACAGGGCTATTCTGCGGCCGATGTATTTCTTTTCGGAACCGACTTTTCCGGCTCCGGTGTTGGTTCGGGTCAGGGTGCTCATGCTTTCTCCCCCTTTCTGCCGATGGTTCCGGTGAACCAAAGCTGGAGAACGGTGATGATCATGCAGCCGACCAACAGCACCAGGCCGACGGCGGAAGCGAAGCCGAACTTATCGACCTTCTCAAAGCCGTAGCGGTAGAGGTAGCCGACGATGGTCAGACCGTAATTCTTCGGGGAATTGTTGCCGCCGAAGATCATGTAGCTTTCCGTGAACATGGCCAAACCGGCGTAGATCGAGATCGTCAGCACGTAAATCGTGGTGGGCTTGAGCAGCGGGAGGCAGATCTTCGTAAACTTCTGGAAGGAGTTGGCGCCGTCGATCTCCGCGGCTTCATAGAGCTCGTTGGGAATGGCTTTCAGGCCGGCCATGTAGTACAGCATGTTCATGCCGGTCCAGCGCCAGAAGCACAGGAGCACCATGGCGAACATGGAGGTGGAGGCACCTTTCAGCCAGGTGATCGGCTCCAGGCCGAAGAGCGCGCGGGCCTGATTCATCAGAGCGCCATCCAGCTCGCTGAACATCATGCGGAAGATGATACCGGCCACCACGACGGAGCAGAGCACCGGCATAAAGGCAACGGTTTTGAAGAATTTCCCGGCCTTGCTGAACTTGCTTTCCGCTATATAGGCCAGGACCATCGGAACCGGAATCAGGATCGCGCAGGTCAGGACCATGTAGGTGACGGAGTTCTGCACGGCGGTGTAGAAATTCTTATTGGCGAAGAGGTCCTGATAGTTCTTGAAACCGACCCACGTCGTGCCTGAACCTGTGATCTCCTGGAAGCTCATGAGGATGGTGGTAATCAGCGGATAGGTAAAGAAAACGAGGAAGGTGATAATGAAAGGCGCAACGAAGACATAGGGCGCCAGCTTCTGGGAATAAAGCAGTTCCCGGTTCAGCGCCACGAAGACGGCGATCAGCACCACGCCGGCCAGCATGACAATCGCACGCTGCCGCAGGAGGGTCAGGGCAATCCGCTGGAAAGCGCTGTAAGTCCCGTCTTCGGCAGGCTGCCCGAAGGGATAGGCGCTCAGATCCCCGCCGTTATCAAAATTACGGTCAAACTGGATGGATTTTCCCTGCAGGACAAAGAGCGAGGCCACGCCAATGACCAGCAGAATGATTCCCAGCACCAGCAGGAAGGCGGCTTTCCGCTTCTTCCGGCTATGAACCAACTGAACTTGCATACCCGGTTTTTCCTCTCTTTTTCGGTTCGGTCATCAAGGCTTACAACTTTTTCAGGGCGGCGGGAATCCTCGCGCGGATACCCTCCACATAAAAGGCATGGGAGCGGAAGCTCCCATGCTGATAAGTCTGAAAGGATCAGAACAGGTCGCTGTCGATGGTTTCCTGAGCGGTCTCCAGGGCTTCGGCGGTGTCGGTGCCGTCCACATACACATCATTCCACAGGGTGGTGCCCAGGTAGTTGTTGATGGTGGGGCTGATGGAGGTGGAGACGACGAAGCCGATTTCGTCCTTGATCGGGATCAGGGCGTCGATCGGGTAGCCGATGAAGTACTGATTGAACTTGTTGTCATCGGTCTTCATGATGGAAGCATCATCCCAGATGGAGGTGTTGCAGGGATCGAAGCCCAGCACGGACCAGATCTGCGCTTCGCCTTCGGGAGAAACCTTGGCGAACGCCAGGAACTCGGCGCACAGTTCGGGATTGGTGCCGTTGGCGTAGACGACGGTGCCGGTACCGCCCTGGCCGATGGAGCGCTTCTGGCCTTCTTCGAAGACGGGGCAGGGAGCAACAACGTAACGGTCCTTGCAGTTTTCGCCGATTTCATCGGTGAAGCGGCTCATGTACCAGAAGGGCATGACCACGCAGGCGATCTTGTTGTTGGCGATGTAGGCTTTGCCTTCTTCGGTGTCAGGCTGACCGCCGGGGCAGACTTCGCAGATGCCGGCTTCGAGCCAGGACTTCTGGGTATCGATGATCTTGGCCACTTCGGGGGTGTTCACGGTCGCTTTGCCGTCAGCCTGCCAGTCCTTGCCCTGCTGGGCCAGCATGAGGGAAGCAACCCACTGGGTGCTGGTTTCAACGGTGCCCATCCAGGCATCCGGCACGGCGGCCTTCAGCTTGATGCCGGCTTCCTTCCAGTCATCCCAGGTCTTGATGTCTTCGTAGTTGATACCGGCGGATTCGAGCAGGGCTTTGTCGTAGAAGCAAACCATGGCGCCGACGTGCAGCGGAGCACCGTAGTACTTGCCGTCCTTGGCGTAGATCTCGAGGCGGGCCTTGACCAGGTCAGCCATGTAGGGGCTCAGGGCGGGGGTCAGGTCTACCAGCTTATCGCTGTAAGCCAGAACGTTCGGGAACTGGCCGAGCTCGACGTCGCACATATCCGGGGCGCCTTCGTCAGACTGCAGGGCAACCTTGAACTTGTTGTGCATGTCGTCATAGCCGATGGTGGTCACTTCGACCGAGATGGGGCGATCGGGATTTTCCTTGTTCCAGCGCTCGGCGGCTTTCTCAAAGAAATCCTGATGCTGGGCGATGAATGTCCACATCGTCAGGTTGGTGGTGTCAGCAGCGGACGCGAAAGAGCACACGCCCAGCAGCAGGCACAGGGTCAGAGCCAGAGCCAACAGTTTCTTCATAACGGGTTCCTCCTTTAATTTTAAATGAGCATTCAGTGCTCATTCAATTCGGGTAAAGATGTAAAATCTGGTCTACATTAACCTTAACATTATCGTTAATGTTGATTTCGAGATCATCATAGCACCCGGAAAAACATCTGTCAACACCTTTTTTCAGTTTTTGTTCTCTTTTTTCAAAATTTGCGTTTTGACATATTTTACGGTCCATGATAGGATGAGGAAGTTTTTTGAATGAGGCGGAGGTTTCGGCAATGCGCGGGAAATCGGGACGGGTTACTCTGGAAGATGTGGCAAAAGCAACCGGCTACACCATCAATACGGTTTCCCACGCGCTGAAGAACAAGCCGGACATCTCCGTGCAGACAAGGGAATATATCCAGAAGGTTGCGCGGGAGATGGGCTATGTCCGGAACTATATCGCCAGTTCGCTGCGCAGCGGAAGAACCAAGACCATCGCCCTGATCTCCGGCACGCTGACGAACCAGTTTTATGTCGTGCTGGCGGATTTGCTGCAAAGGGAAGCCTTCCGCCTGGGCTACACGCTGATGATCCTGTGTTCCCAGGATGATCCGGAGATGGAAGTCAATACGGTGGAAATGGCTTTGTCCCGGCAGGCGGACGGGGTACTGATCATTCCCTGGTCCGATTCTTCCCCGGCACTGACGCTGCTGCGGGACAGCGGGATTCCGTTTGTGCTGCTGAACCGCCATGTGAACGAAGGACGCGACGACTGCATTCTATGCGATGAAGAGCAGGGCGGATACCTGGCCGGGAAACACCTGGTGGAAGAAGGACACCGGAAACTGGCGATGATTTCCACGCAGGACGTTATCTACGCAACAGGGATGCGGCTGAAGGGATTCCGGCGCGCATGCGCGGAAGCCGGGATTCCGGAGGAAGATACCGACTTTTCGATCGCAAAAAGCGATGAAGAAATAACACGCCAGCTTCTTCAATGGAAGGAGCGGGGCATTACCGGACTGTTTTCTTTCTGCGACTCGGAGGCGTGGCGGGAGATTACCCTGATGGAGAGCGCCGGCCTGCGGGTTCCGGATGATTTTTCAATTGTCGGATTTGATAATATTCAGGGGTATATCCATTCTCCGGAACCGATTTGTTCCATCGATTCGGATTTTCAGCAGGAAGCGGTCACCGCAATTGACATGCTGCGGAAGCGGATTCATGATCCGGCCCTTCCGCCGCAGCGCGTGACGCTGCCGGTGTCGCTGGTGTGCAGGGAAAGCTGTAAAAAATCAGGGGGCTTTCCTCTGATTTAACGATTGTCCTGCGACAATGTCGCCACTGGCGACCGCAGGACAATCGCCCCTGAACCCCTTCGGGCATCATGTGTTTGCTTGACCAGGGAACTCAATTAACACCGACGTTCTTTTCACGCTCGAGGCGGAAAGCTACGGAGCGTTTCAGGTATTTGAGATAGTCTTCGTCCCGGCACATGGCCTTGCCGGGCGTGTCGGAGAGCTTGGCTACGGCGCGGCCGTTGACCGTCTGCAGCTTGATGACGATATTCAGGGGCTCCACGCAGGTATCATTTGAGCAGAAAGTGCCGATGCCGAAGGTGACCTTGATCCGGTCTTTAAAATGTTCATAGATTTGCTGGGCACGGTCGAAGTCGAGACTGTCGGAGAAGAGCAGCGTCTTTCCTTTGACATAGGCGCCGTATTTTTCATAGTGGGCGATCATCTTTTCACCCCATTCGAAGGGGTCGCCGCTGTCGTGGCGCACGCCGGAGAAGTTGTTCACCATGGCGCGGTTGAAGTCCAGGAGGAAGAGATCCGTCGTGACGGTGTCGGTGAGGGCGGTTCCGTTATCGCCGCGGTATTCATCGTACCAGTCTTCCATGGCATAGTGATTGGTGTAGGCCAGGGGAATGGAGTCGATGCCCTGGTACATCTGGACGAATTCATGGGCGTAGGTGCCGATGGGGATCAGGTGATACTTCATGGCCAGGAACACGTTGGAGGTGCCGACGCAGCAGCCGGTTTCCTCCGCGAGGCGGCGGACGACCACGTCCTGCCATTCCCGGCTGAGGCGGCGTCGGCAGCCGAATTCGGCAAATTTGAAGTTGTATTTGCCGGCCTGGAAGTCCCGGATCTTCTGATCCAGCCGTTCCTCCGCGGAGCGGCGCAGTTCGGTGTAGTCATATTTCATGCGGAAATAGACTTCGTTCACGATCTCCAGGAGATAGATCTCAAACTGCATGGCGGAGAAGAGGGGCCCGCTGACCACGATCTTCAGCTGTCCGTCGTCCTTCAGCTCGGTGGAGACATAGTCCCGGATCGGGCGCCAGAGGCGTAGAAACTCCACATAGTCGTCCTTGATGAAACGGATGGAGCGGAGGTAGTCCAGTTCCTCCTTTTTGAAGGTCAGGGTGCAGAGATGATCAATCTGCTCATTGATTTCCCTGAACATCTCCGGGGTGAAGACGATACCCTCGTTCCGGCAGCGGAAATAATATTCTCCGCTCAGGTCCGTATGCTTGTGGAAGATGACCTGGTCCATGTTAAATTTATACAGGTCGGTATCCAGAAGGGAGAGGATGATAGGATTCAGGATCATGGGGGGCCTCCTTTTTTACAGCATGCTGAGGATTTCTTCGGGGACCATGCGGGCGGCGTCTTCTCTCCGGCCTTCCCGCAGAGCTTCCCGAACGGCTGAAGAGGAGATGCCTTTCCAGTCGTCCGGCGTCTCGAGCACGGTGATGTGGTTTTTCAGATCCCTCAGGAACGGATCTTCCTCAATGATCCGGCTGCAGGGGTCTGCTCCGCGGGCGAGACAGACAATGCCGAATTCCAGGATCAGTGCCGGCATATATTTCCAGCCGGAGAGTTCCGGAAGCTTGTCGGAGCCGAGCAGGAGGGCGGGCGCGTATCCTTCTTCCCGCAGCGAGCAGAGGGTCACATAGGTACGGGGCTGGGTTGGCTGAAGCAGTTCCCGGTCGGTGACCAGCATCCAGGGACGCGTTTCCGCAAGCTTCCGCAAAAGAGCGAGCCGTTTTTCGCCGCTGAAAACACCGTCCTTCTGCTGATCGTTCCGGATATAGTCCGAACGGGAAGGGACGAAGATCACCCCTTCGCGGCCGGTTTCCCGGAAGGCAAAGTCCGCCAGCTCCAGATGCGCGCGGGTCGGGGGATTGAAGGCGCCGAAAAAGGCGAGGACGTTTTTCATCTGTCCGCCCCTTTGCCGAAGGGATCAAGGATGACGGGCATACGCCGCTTGTGCAGGTTCGCCTGCTCCTTTTTCCGGATTTTTTCATCCGTTTCCGGATCCCCGCAGGTGCCCTCCCGGATCCAGCGATGGATGTCCGCGTAGCGGATGCCGAGCCGCTCCTCATCGCTGTGGCCGGAGAGGCCGTCCGTCGGTGTTTTTTCCACAAGATCCCGGGGAAGCTCCGGCATGGTCAGGCCGACCTCGACGACTTCGACGCTGGTCAGGCCCAGCAGGGTTGCGAAGTCGCAGGAGGTGTCTCCGTCCTTGGTACAGTAGCCTACCGTGGCTTCGGAAAGGTTGCCGGTGCCGGCCAGGCGGGCGCCGAGGGCCTGGGCGATGTAGCGCAGCACGGTCATCCGCAGGCGCGGGCCGACGTTGATGTCGCTCTCCCGGTGCGGGGGAACAGAGAATTCGCCCTCCCCGGCGGCGGGGCCGAGCTGGTCCGTCGCCTCCCGCAGGGCAGCATGGATTTTTCCGATATTCACCGTCCGGGCATGGATTCCGAGCGCCTCGCAGACGCGGCGGCTGTCGGAGATATCCTTCTGTTCCCCGTCGGGCAGCATAACGCCGTAGACGTTTTCCGCCCCGAGCGCCCGGACGCAGAGGGCGGCGGTCACGGAGGAGTCCTTGCCGCCGGAGATGCCGATCACTACACGGCTGAAGCCCTGGGCTTCCGCCAGTTTCCGGATTTCGTTGACCAGGTTGTCGCGGGCCCGGGATGCGTCAAAAGTATAATTCATAATCATAACCCCTTCGGCTTAAAATATATCTGATATATTCAGTATACAGGATCTGTCAAGAAGGGAATTGCCGTATGGCTGCAGAGATGATACAATAAACAAAACCGGGAACGGACAAAAGATCATGGGGGAACCTTTTCATGACAGATGAAGAGAAAAAGGGTGTGCGCACGGCGGGAGAAGCCGGATGGCATATTTCACGATACAATCTGAGCGCGCCTGTGCCCGGAAAAGACAATCTGGCGATTGCCAACCTGTACAAAGGCACGTGCGCGGAATACACGCCTCTGGAGCTTTACCTGCTGAGCGTGCTGGAAACGCTGCGGGAGGACCATCCGATCATCGAACGGTTCGCGAAGCGAGGCATTATCACCCGGGCGGATGAGCGCGCGGAGCTGGAGATGATGGGGCGCGCGGCCTGCGCCATGCCTCACGGCGTCGGCCTGACCATCTGCCCGACGATGAACTGCAACTTCGACTGTCCCTACTGCTTTGAACGGCACCGCCCCGGGAAGATGACCAAAGAGGTTCAGGACGACGTGGTTGCGCTGGCGGAGCGGATGCTGGACGCCGCCGGGGGGAAGCATCTGAGCGTGACCTGGTTCGGCGGCGAGCCGCTGCTGGCGGCCGACGTGATTGAGAACCTTTCGGAGCGGCTGATGGCACTGGCCGGAGAGAAAGGCGCCGAGAACTCGGCGGGGATCATCACCAACGGCTACCTGCTGACGCAGAAAAACGCGGACATGCTCGGACGGTGCGAAGTAAAGAACTGCCAGGTTACGATTGACGGCCTGGGCGATACGCACGACGCGACCCGGCATCTTGCCGGCGGCGGGCCGACCTTCGACCGGATCATCGAAAACCTGCGGACGGTGAAGCTGCCCTTTAAGGTCAACATCCGTCAGAACGTACAGGAAAGCAACATGAACGAGGTGGAGGCGGTTCGGGAGCTGATCGGGAAGCTGGCCGAGGAATCCGGAAATGAAATTATTTATGCTCCGGCCCCGGTTTCCTCCAATGAAGCGACCAAGGAACGCGGCGGGCAGGTCGGGCTGCTGTGCGGAACGGATCTGAGTGAGATCGGTCTGATGCAGGAGGCGGGGCGCTTCGCGGTCGGGCGGGGGCACTATTGCGGCGCAAATACCCTGTTTTCCGCCGTGATCGACGAAAACGGCGGCCTGTCAAAGTGCTGGGAGGCCGCGGGCGATCCCGGACTGAACTACGGGAACGCGCATGACTGGGATCCGAAAGATCCGCTGAACACCGCGTCCGATCCGGACAGGCTGACGATGTACCTGAACACAGCCCTGCCCAACGGTGACGAGGAGTGCCGGGAATGCGTCTGGCTGCCGATGTGCGTCGGCGGATGCCCACACAGGCGGCTGTTCTTCGGGAAAAGCTGCGTGGCTTTCCGGGAACAGCCGGAGCGCTATGTGCTGGCGCTGCACGCGAGGATCGGGAAAGAGAAAAAGGAAGAGGGAAACCGGTGAGCAAAGGAAAGGAACGGATCCGGGACAGCGCGCTGCGGTACAAGCAGTCGCTGGGGCAGAATTTCCTGTACGACGAGGAGCTGCTTGCGGAGCTGACGGCGGCGGCCGGGGTCACGAAGAATGAGGATGTGCTGGAGATCGGCCCGGGATGCGGAAGCCTGACGAAGCATCTGTGTGACGCGGCGGGACAGGTGACTGCGGTTGAACTGGACGAGCGGCTGATTCCGCTGCTGAAGGCTTTCCTCATGGAAAAGAGGAACCTGACCGTCGTGCAGGGGGATGTGATGACCCTGGACCTGAAACAGGTGACGGCGGGGCTGCACAAGCCGTTTGCCGTGGTGGCGAACATTCCGTACTATATCACGACGCCGCTGATCCGGCTGCTGCTGGAAAGCGGGCTTGAGATCAGCCGTCTGGCCCTGATGGTCCAGCAGGAAGTGGCGGACAAGATTCTCGCGGAGCCGGGGGACGATGCCTGGTGCCCGCTGTCGATCCTGTGCCAATATCTGTGCGAACCGCGGCTGGCGGTCAAGGTGCCGGCAGAGATGTTCACGCCCCCGCCGAAGGTGGACAGCGCGTTTGTAGTGCTGCCCCTGCGGGAAAAGCCGGCCGTGGAGGTCAGAAACCGGGAAATGTTCTTCAGGGTGGCGGCAGCGGCCTTTGCCCTGCGGCGCAAGACGATGCTGAATAATCTGTGCGCGACGTTTCGGGTGGAGCGGGCGCAGGCGGCGGCATGGATGAAGCAAGCCGGATTGGATGAGAAGATTCGCGGAGAGAAGCTTTCTCTTGAAGAGATAGCTTCTCTCGCAGATGAGATTGATAAGGGGGCTTTCCGATCGCCCCCTTAAACCCCTTCGGGCAGATTGAGTTAATTAGATCAGGGGGGCTTTCCGATCGCCCCCTTAAACCCCTTCGGGCAGAT
>Ga0310696_10008892_pt1 | contig 11665 bp, 10 predicted proteins | sample AusTroGonzalo_MG_4_FD_203885 | JGI IMG/M metagenome (GOLD analysis project Ga0310696, IMG submission 203885) | Bovine rumen microbial communities from tropical cattle in Woodstock, Queensland, Australia - Gonzalo_02 (v2) (version 2) | ecosystem: Host-associated > Mammals > Digestive system >...
ATGGAATCCTGCAAAATGGCCAGTGTCTGGACCTCTTCGGATTCACCCTTGTTCTTGAGGTAGTCAGCGACGTTCTGGAGAAAATCGATGTAGGGGCCCCCAGCCTTGTCTTTTTGACCCTTGTGAATTTCCTCCGCAATTTTGTAGGCTTCGTTGTAAGAAAGCATTTTCAATCCTTGTTATTTTAATTCTTTGGCACCATAGGTGCTTGCTACCAATATACATAAAAAAGGAGACAGAGAAAGCGGCCGGTGGCAGTTAAATTGGAAAAAACATCTTTTTTCTGGATTTGCAAAAGAGGTCCCCTTTTAGGGGACCTCTTTTGTTAAAAAACGGGATTAGCCCTTATTTCGGGCAACCGGTGCCGAGCGTACCCTGGAGGGTAGACACGCAGGTCTCGCTCAGCTGCTGAGCTTCGGTAGTGCCTGCTGCGAATTCCAGACATTCGCCCATGGCGCCCGGAACGTCGCAGGAGACCATTTCACCGGCCGGAGCAGCACCTTCGGAGGAGGAACTTTCTTCGCCAGCCGGAGCAGCTTCGGAAGAGGAACTTTCTTCGCCAGCCGAAGCACCTTCGGAGGAGGAGCTTTCTTCGCCAGCCGAAGCACCTTCGGAAGAAGAGCTAGCATCGCTGGCCGGAGCGGCTTCGGAAGAAGAGCTAGCATCGCTGGCCGGAGCGGCTTCGGAGGAAGAGCTAGCGTCACCGGCCGGAGCGGCTTCGGAAGAGGAGCTAGCGTCGCCAGCCGGAGCAGCTTCGGAAGAAGAGCTTTCTTCGCCGGCCGGAGCAGCTTCGGAGGAAGAGCTTGCATCGCCAGCCGGAGTGGCGATTTCAGAGGAAGAACTTGCCGGGTCGGCAGCGGGGGCGCTAGAAGAGCTATCGTCGCCGCAACCAACGAACATTGCCATAGAAACGATGGCAATGGGAAGGATGATTTTTTTAGAAAACATAGAGACACTCCTGTTAAAAATTGATTGAAGGCCAATTATATTTAAAGAATTGGCCTTTGTAAAGAATATTTTTGTAAACTTTTTGCCAATCGTTGCTCGTTTTAGCAACGATTTGGGGTGAAAAGAAGCCTTTTTTAAGGAAAAAGCTATCGTACAGGCTATAAAATAAGCTCCTCCGATTTCTCGGAAGGAGCCATGAGGGATAGTTCCTGAAAAAGCCTTACTTGTACATGTAGCTCACGCCGTTGGGGAACTTGACTTCGGTCATGCCGGCGGTATTCACCTGGCTCACCGACTTGACGTCGCCACCATAGAAGATGTGGCTGCCCTGGTATGTCGGCTTGAAGGCAGCCTTGTCGGTACCGTAGTAGCTGCTATTGTTGTAGGTCTGGGAAGCGCAGCCCGGAGTGTCCGTCGAGAAGTCGCCGAAGGCGAGCAGCACGCCGCCCGTAATCTCGAAGCCCGTATCCGTGTCGATGAGGCCGCCGGCCATGTTGTAGGCATCGCAGTTGTTTCCGCCCTGGCCGCCCATGCCCCAGCCCATACCCATGCCCATGCCCATGCCGCCGCCCTGGCTCTCGTAGCTCTGGCCGGTGATTTCGAGGATGAGCACGCCGCCGGTCATTTTGCCGGAGCCGTTCGCGTCGAACACGTCGATCATGTTGCCCTTCGAGGAGATGTAGTGGTAGCCTCCGCTCACCACGATGTGGCCACCGCTCTCGCTAAACGAGGAGAGGCCGCCTGCATTTGGATCCTTCGGGCCGCCGGCGCCATTCCAGCCGTCGTTGGTCGCGAAGGTTGCGGTGATGCCGCCCTCGGCGAAAATCTTGTAGGCTTCGATGCCTTCGTTGGCTGTAACGACGTTGATGGTAGAGCCCTTCATGTACAAAGCGGAGTCCGCATGGATGCCGTCGTCCTTCGCGTTGACCGTCACTTCGCCGGCGTTCAGGTGAATCTGCCAGTGGGTGTGCAGGGCGTCGTCGCCAGTGGACTTGACTTCGGTCTTGCCGCCGTCCACGTAGATGTACTTTTCGGCGACAAGGCCCTTGCCCGTAGCCGTAACCTTGACCGTGGCTGCATCGGTGGAATCGCTGATGCGGATGTAGTTTGCCGCGTCAATGCCGTCATCAGCGGCATTGATGGTGATGCTACCGCCCCTGATATCGACAATGCCCTTGCCTTCAACGATGTTTTTGCAGGAACCGTCCTGGGCTTCTTCACATTGGTCGCTCTCGAGGCCGTCGCCCTTCTTGGCCGTAAGGTTCAGCGTGCCACCCGAAATTTGGAGGCTGCCTTTGCCCTTGATGGCGTTCTCTTCGGCTTCGACTGTGATGTTGCCGTTCTTAATCTTGAGGTCGTTGCTGCACTGGATGCCGTTCTTGAACTTGCCCTTTACGGTAAGCGTGCCCGCGCCCTTGATGTTGAGGTCGTCCCTGGCGTAAATCGTAGCCTTCGAGGTGTCCTGCTCGCCGTTGACCTTGGTAAATACGTGGTTTCCGTTGCCATCTTCCACCACGTTGGTGGTGCCCTTCACCAGGTGGAGTACCGTCTTGTCGGCGTTCGCCACGAGGATGGGAGAATTGGAACTTTTGATGGTCGCGTTATGGAGATAGATGCCGGTGTTGCCTTCGTTTTCGGCGGCTGGAGTGTTCACGACGACCTGGAAATCGGATGCTTCACCGGTCACGTAGTAAGCGCCCGGGCAAGTAATTGTCGCACTCTTTTCTTTAACATCGACGCAGCCGTTGTTGTTTTCGATGGTGGCGGAGGTTCCCGCAAGTTTCAGGAGAATCTGGGTGCCATCCAAGGTCCTTGCGTCTTCGTTATCGTTCTCGTCGTCGCCGGATGCGGTACTGCCCGGAACGACTGTGCCGGAACTCGATGCACCGTCACCGGGAACAACGCCACTAGAACTGGAAGAACCATTGACCGGAGCCTGAGTGCTAGAACTAGAAGTTCCGTTGTTCGGAACCTGGTTGGCCGGATCCGTATTTCCTGAACTGGAAACACCGCTGTTCGGAGCTTCGTTTCCGGAAACTGCATTGCTAGAACTGGAAGTGCCATTGTTAACAACTTCATTACCGACAACTTCACTGCTGGAAGATTGTTCCGCAGGGATAAGCGCCCCCTCGTCAGGTTTTACAGTTGAACTTTCATCGGAACAAGCCATGACAATCAAGGCCGCAGATGCAGCCATAACTGGCAATTTCAAAAATTTCATAGATAACTCCTCTTTCTATGTAATATAGATTCTAAACCCCCAAAGGGCCCCCGTTCCAGCGAAGTTTCCGTTGAAGCCAATACAACATGTTTTTGAAAAAACTTTTTTAAGTGGATTGAAACTTGACGGTTATCACGCTTTTTTTCTTTCTTTGCGGCTCCGTATTTTTGCCATTGGGTTTGCCTTTTGCTAAATTTGCTCCCGCTTGGTGCATTCCGCGCCAAATCAACTAACCGGAGGCTAAAATGGCTCTACAGTTCTACAACACCGCATCGCGCAAGAAAGAAGTATTCACTCTCCCCGAAGGCGTTCCCGCCGTGCGCATGTACTGTTGTGGCCCGACTGTCTATCATTTCGCCCACATCGGTAACCTCCGCACCTACATTTTCGAAGACTTCCTGGTCCGTACGCTCAAGTACTACGGCTACAAGGTGAACCACATTGTGAACATCACCGACGTGGGTCACCTCACTAGCGACGCCGACTCCGGCGACGACAAAATGGAAAAGGGCGCCGCCCGCGAAGGCAAGTCTGTGTGGGATATCGCAAAGTTCTACACCGACGCTTTCATGGCCGACTGGCACCGCCTCAACATCCAGGAACCGACCCGCTGGACGCCTGCCACGCAGCACATCCAGGAACAAATTGACTTGGTGAAGACCCTCGAAGAAAAGGGTTACACCTACCGCACCAGCGACGGCATCTACTTCGATAGCCTCAAGTTCCCGCGCTATGCCGACTTCGCCCGCCTCGACGTGGAAAATCTCCGCAAGGGTAGCCGCATCGACATGGGCGAAAAGAAGAACGCCACGGACTTCGCTCTGTGGAAGTTCAGCCCGAAGGACAAGAAGCGCGCCATGGAATGGGACAGCCCGTGGGGTGTGGGATTCCCCGGCTGGCACATTGAATGTTCCGCCATGGCCATGAAGTACAATGGCCCGACCCTCGACATCCACTGCGGCGGCACCGACCACATCCGCGTGCACCACACCAACGAAATCGCCCAGAGCGAATGTGCGAATGGCGTGCAGTTTGCCCGCTTCTGGATGCACGGTGAATTCCTCCGCACAGCAAGCGAAGAAAAGCTGGAAGACGGCACGACTGAAACCAAGTTCGGCAAGATGAGCAAGTCCAGTGGCGAATTCCTGACGGTCACGCTCTTGATGGACCGTGGCTTCAACCCGCTTGACTACCGCTTCTTCGCGATTGGCAGCCACTACCGCAACTACCTGAACTTCACGTGGGAAGCTCTGGAAGGCGCGAAAGAAGGCCTCAAGAGCTTGCACAAGAAGACGGACCCGCTGATTGGCAAGGCTACCGCTATCACTAGCGAATCTGCCAAGGCGTTCCAGAACGAGTTCAAGGAAGCCATCGGTGACGACCTGAACATGCCGCGTGCCCTCGGTATCATGAACACGATGCTCAAGAGCGAAATCGATGACGGCGAAAAGGCCGCACTCGTAGCCGACTTCGACCAGATTTTCGGCTTGAAGCTCGACGAACCTCGTGAAGAATATGCCAAGAAGGGTGCCAACGACGGCGTGGATGTCGCAAAGATCGAAGCGCTGATTGCCGCCCGCAAGGAAGCCCGCGCCAACAAGAACTGGGCCGAAAGTGACCGCATCCGCGACGAGCTCGCCGCGATGAACGTGGTCATCAAGGACTCCAAGGAAGGCACAACCTGGGAAATAAAGGGTTAGAGACTAGAGGCTAGAATCTAGGATCTAGGGTCTAGATACTTGAATCTGTACAAAAAAAGATGGGGCCTTGAATCGGGCCTCATCTTTTTTGCTTTATGAAAGTCTTGAAAGATTTAGTGGAGAGGAAGAGACGGATTATTCTTCTTCTTCTTCCTCCTCTTCTTCTTCCTCTTCTTCTTCTTCTTCAATTTCTTCGGGTTCGTCATCCTTGATTTCAGGAATTGTCCAGGTGGCGACCTTTGCTTTCGCTACGCTCGGTTCGCCGGCTCCGTTATACGGAAGAACGATGAACGAGGCCTTGGTCACCGAGGAGTCCTTGACGAACGGCAGGGTGCTGATGGCACGGGTGAAAGTGGTGTCTTCAGAGGCGACTTGAGTGAAGAAGATGAAGTCGTCCATGGCATCCGTCTTATAATAGATATTGTAGCCGGCGATGTCCTTGGCGCTTGTATTCGGCTTCCAGGACAGCTTCAGATAGCCGTTGTATTGGAAGTTGTACAGGTTGCTGTAATTGTCGTCGTATGCAGATTCGTCCAGTTTGACCTTGAGGTCGGAAACATTCTTCGGAACGGCGACAGAACCGACAGAGAATACCTTGGAAACGGTGATGCGGACGCCGTCCTTGCTGTACACTTCACCTTCGACGGTATAGGAGTCGCTGTGGGTCCAGCTTTCGGAGAGCGGGGAGATGGTGATGGTCTTCTTGTCCTTGCTCAAAGTGGCAACCGTCAAGACCTTGGAAGCGCCTTTCTTTACGACCCAGAAGCCTTCGATAGAATCCTTGTCCAGTTCGGTGGAGAAACCGAATTCGAGATCCGTGGAATCGTCGATTGCGTCAAGGTTGGAGTTGAGGAGCTTCGGAATTTCGCCATCGGCAACCATGGTGATTTCGTCCATGTTCTTGATGGAACCGGCACGGGCACCGTAGGTGCTGACGTAGCCTGCAGAACGATAATACTTCGAATCAATCTTGGACTGCAGCACGTCGACGTAGAAGTCTACCAATTCGGCAACATTGGTGAATTCGTATTCACCCTTGTCGTTTGTGGTGGCAAAGACTTCGGACGGGTAGATGATGAATTCCGACTTCGGAGCATCAGCCTTGCTTTCGCTCTTCGTCAAGCCGAGGATGCTTTCGGCTTCTTCGGGCTCTGAGCTGGCGGGCTTTGCGGAACCGGAATAGGACAAGACGACCTTGACCTTTGATGCCGGAATGAGGTTGCCCGTCGTGCGGTCGCGGTAATAAACTTTACCCTTGACAGTCACGTCGGCTTTGTAGAGAGGAACGGTCAAGACGACATCCGGAACGCGGGACACGTCGTTTGCACCCATTTCTACGACAGAAACGGTAGCGCGAGTTGTCGAGTAACCCTTCTTGGAAATGTCAAAGACATAGGCGCCGATGTTGTTCTTTTCGTAGGCAACAAAGCCTTCTTTATCGGTATAGCTGGCTTCGTCTTCGAACTGGGGCTTTACCTTGGCCGAATCGATGGCCTCGTTTGAACTTCCGTCAAGTACGGAAACGGTAATTGTTGCTTTTGGCTTTGCCTCGTCATAGGAGTTTACGACTGTGTTATCGGAACAGCCGACCACCAGTGCGAGGGCGGATGCAGACAGGAGAAGTTGTTTTTTCATGTTTACCTTGCCTTTTATTGGTCAAACAGATGTTACAAATATATGTCTGAAAAATAGTTTTTTTTTTGGAAAAAGGACTGTTTCCCCTGCCATGCCCCCTTTTTTGCCCATTTTTCCGTTGTAATTTCCCCTTTTTTCTACATTCTGCGCTATGCAGGTCAAGCAATTCGTTTTTAATCCCTTTGGAGTCAATGCCTACGTATTGAGTAATGATACGGGGGATTCCATTTTGATAGATCCCAGTGCGAGCAACGAACGGGAACGTTCCGTTTTGGCGGATTATATCCAAAAATCGGGTTTGACTGTCCGGAGAATGCTGAATACGCACTTGCATCTGGACCATGTTCTTGGCAATGCCTTTGTGGAACGGACTTACGGGATCAAGGCGGAGGCGCACGAAGCCGACGCTTTTTTGCTGGACTTGCAGAGGGAGCAGGGCTCCATGTTCGGTTTGCCTTTCGACGACCTGGCTCCGGGGCTGGGTGGTTTCCTTTCCGACGGCGATATTGTCGAGGTTCCCGGAATCAAGTTGCGCGTAATCCATGTGCCGGGACATTCTCCTGGGGGGCTTGCTTTTTACTGCGAAAATACGGGTAACGAAGTCAATGATGAGGAAAATGCTCCGGCATTGTTCTCGGGCGATATCCTCTTTGCCGGTAGCATTGGCCGTTCCGACCTTTTCGGTGGCGACGGCAGGGCTCTTGTAAACGGTATCAAGTCCAAGATTTTGACTCTTCCCGGAAATACCGTAGTTCTCCCAGGACACGGGCCGCTAACGACCGTTGCGGATGAAAAGCTATGGTTCTAACCCGTAGAATAGAATGGATTGACGAATTCAAGGGATTCGTGCTGCTGCTTGTTTGCCTTTATCATGTGGAGCAGTCTTTCCCTTGTGCATCGATGGGAATGCTCCATCTGAGCGCTCTCCGCATGTCCGCATTCTTCTTCATTTCGGGAGTGTTGTTCAGTACACGGCGTTTCAACAATTTTAAGAGTTATTTTGTCCACAAGACCCATGTGCTTTTTTTGCCGTATGTTGCTTTGTCTTTGCTGTTCTTGCTGCTGGACCCGGTAATCTACAACTTTGACTTGTTCCCGAAGGCTCCCCGCATGACCATCATGAACGTCCATCCGGTAATTACGGGAGTCAAGGACTATGTCGGCTGGAACTTTGCCAAGATTTTCGTGGCCGGGAAATCCTCGATTGGTTCGGGCCCGCTCTGGTTTGTGTTTACGCTTTATTCAGTGAGTCTGTTGTTTTATGTTGTCCAGTGGGTCTCAAGCAAGGCGGGGAAGGTGTCTTCGTTTGCCGTGGCCGTGTTTGCTTTGGTTAGCCTTGTTTCCGGATGGTTGATGTTCAAGAACCACATTCGCCTCCCGCTGGGGATTGAACGCGATTTGACCGTGATGTTTTTCTTTGCCTGTGGTTGGCTGTGCAAACCCGCAATAAAAAAGGCCGGGAAATTGCATGGTGCTGTGGTCGCTGCGGTTGCCGTTGTTAGCCTTGCGCTTTATGCCTTTTTCGAAGTTCCCGACCCAAATTTCAGCATCATGAACAATGTGCTAGGGAAAAGTTTTCTCGTTTTTCTGGCTAGTTCCGTTTTCGGGATAGTTGGGCTTGTGGCGGTATTCCTGTTAGCAAGTCGGCTCCCTAAAGTGGCGCCTGTCCGCATTTTCAAGGGAATCCTCCGCAACATCTCGCGAAACGCGCTCGTCATTCTTGCTGTCCATTGGTGGGTGCTGCTCGTAATGCGCCTTTTGTTCCGGCCAGAAATCAATAAGCCGGGGATTGCCTACCTTTCCATTGGCTTTGTTGCGCTGGTCGTCATCGCGGCTATACCGCTGTTCCGCTGCAAACTGTATAAGTTGCTGGGCAAGGAACGAGTCAGTGTCAAGGAAAGCTTGAGCCTTAAATAAGGCTTGGTGCTCCTGCTAAATTACAAGTAGACTTTGACAGGCCGAGTGATTTCGGCTTGTTCTTTTTTCTTGGGAACGTAGATCTTTATGGCGTACACGTTCTGTTCCGTTTCAGCGACAATATCGCCTTCTTGCAAGTCTTCGTAGATGTCGATTTCAATTTCTACGCCGTCGCGGGCGATGCAGCGGATGGAGTGTGCCGAAAGTTCCTCGCGCAGGAGCGGGACGTCGACGACTTTCTTGTAGGTTCCGTGATGCGTTGTTCCAAGGATTCTATTGCAAAACATGGAGAAAATATAAAAAAAGCTGGATGACGTTAGGGGGTGCCGGAGTTGGGGTAAACACGGATGTAATCGACGAGCATTTCGTTCGGGAACTGCGAGTCGTCTATTTCAAATCCGGGCCAGTTTCCACCTACAGCGACGTTCAACAAGAAAAATTGCGGCTTATGGAATGCTTCGGTTCCGCCGGCGTTGTCTTCGATAGACATTTCGTGGTACTTGAAATCGTCGACATACATGGCGATGAGTTTTTCGTCCCAAGTGAGTTTGTACGTGTGGAACTGCGTGATGTCCAGTTCTTTTTTGGCTCCATGGAAATTGCTTGTGTTGTTGCCGTAGCTGGCGTGCTGCCCTTCGTATTGCCAGTGGTGAGTGCCGTAGACAATGCTCTCGTCGTTGATGGCTTCGATGATATCAATTTCGCCGCAGGCGGGCCAACTCACTTTATCGATGTTTTCTCCGAGCATCCAGAAGGCAGGCCAGATTCCCTTGCCTACGGGGAGCGCAATGCGGGCCTCGACTGTGCCGTAGGTGAATGTGAACTTGCCTTTGGTAATCATGCGCGCCGAAGTGTAGCCGGAGCCTTCGTAATCTTCTTTGTTGGCGCGGATGTGGAGGATGCCATCTTGCACGTAGGCGTTTTCTTTGCGCCCGGTGTAGTATTCCTTCTCGTTGTTGCCCCAGCCGCTACTGCCCGTACCGATTTCGAAAGTCCACTTGGAGGTGTCGATTGCGTTGCCGTCAAATTCGTCGTTCCAGAGGTAAGGTGATTCGCTTGAACTGTCTGGGATGGCGGAAGAACTGCTCGGAGCGACTATGGAACTGGAAGAGGAAACCGCCGTTGAATCGTCATGGTGGCCTTGATCCGCCTTCGCACTACTGGAAGATTCCTGCGCGACGATGCTGCTGGAAAGCGTATCATTGTGAAGACTCGAAGACTGAGCCTGCTGTGAGCTTGACGAAGTGGAATCCGTCTCTTTAAAACTAGAGGATTCGATGACGTCTGAAGAAGAACTGCTTGAGCCAATGACTTCGATGGGCTCTTCGCAGATAGTTTCACTATCTCCGCATGCAACAAGAACTCCTGCGACGGCAAATGCCGTGGCCAGTTTCGCCATGAAAAATGCGGATGTATGCAGGGCCTTCTTGTTGCGCATGGGAACCTCTTAATCTACGGGGGCTTCGGGCGGGACTCTCGCGATGACGCCGACAGTCGCGCGGGTCGCCTTCACCAGGTCGGCGGGAGCCACTTTCAGCTGCAAGCCGCGTTCGCCGGCACTCACGTAGATGTACGGGAACTGCATCGCGGTCTCGTGGATAAAGATGGGGAAGTTCTTCTTGAGCCCGAGCGGGCTGCAACCGCCGCGGATATAGCCGGTGAGCGGAGTCAAGTCCTTGAGCGGGACGGTATCGATTTTCTTGTTGCCGCTCACCTTCGCGGCGCCCTTCAGGTCGACTTCGAGATTGCCGGGAACCACGCACACGAGGTAGCCGATCTTGTCGCCGTGAACGAGGATGGTCTTGAAAACTTGATTGATGTCTTCGCCGAGGCTGTCGGCCACGTGCTGCGCGCCCAGGTCGCTTTCGTCGACCTTGTAGGGGATGAGTTCGTAAGAAATTTTCTGGCGGTCGAGAATTCGCGCCGCGTTCGTCTTCTTGATATCCATAAATAGTCCTTTGGGGTAAATATACTTTAAATGACGTATGCGGAATAGCGATGGTGCGCGCTTCTTCCATTTTCTATATTGTCACCGCAACAATGAAATCGTACAACGCCATACTCGTCGGAAACGGAACCATGGGAACTCGCCACAGGGCCCGTTTTGAGGCGTGCGGCGTCCGCTTCGTGCAAGTTGTGGATGTCGGTGATTCCGTTTGCGATGCCCCTGTCGATTTCGCTGTGGTCGCATCCCCCGCGACAACGCATTATGCCTACGCGAAACATTTTCTGGAACGCCGCATTCCGGTATTCGTGGAAAAACCCCTCGCAACGTCGGCCGCGGAAGCCCAGGAACTCGTGGAACTTTCCCAGAGTAACGGGACGTTGCTTTTTGTGGCGCAGTCGGAATGCTTCAATCCGTTGTTCCTGAATTTTCGCAAGCATTTTTTGACAGAATTGAACAGCTTGTCCGAACATTCGTCCGTTCGGCTGGAATTCCGCCGCGAACACCGCTATTCGGAACGTTGCCGCGATGTGAACGTATCGCTTGATCTGCTGGTACATGACCTCGGCATGTTCTTTACCTTGTTCAAGTTCGAGGATGTGGAAGTTTCGGGTAAGCCGGTTTTTGGCACGGATGCCGTAAAGATGTGCTTGAAGATGGTGCGTGGCCCGCACAAGGGCGTCGAGGCGACTTTCTGCATAAACCGCAATAGCGACGTTGACGTGCGCACGATTTCCGTCAGCTATGGCCGTCAGGGAGGTTCTCCCGGCTCCGACTACACCGTGAGCCTCGCGCGGTACAACGACAATGGGGAAATTGCCCACATTCCCGATTCCCTCGAGAATGAACACCGGTTCTTCTTGAAACTCTTGGTGGGCGCCTGCACGGATTGGGGCAAGCGGTTGGCGCAGACTGCCGCAGATTGCGTGAAAATAGCCTCTCGCCAATAAGTAATTCTCCCATTTACTTCGCATAGTGGTGTCGCAACATAATGTACATGGAACTTTGTACAGATATTTGATAGTCTTTTGCTTTTTTTTATCTTGTGAAAAGGTATGCTGAATTCTTGTACTAATAAATTGCTTCTCGTGCTTTGCCTTTTACTTTCGTTGAATGCTTTTGCACAGACGAAAGATTCTGCCTCTGTGATGGATTCCGCGAAAGTTTTGTCAGAGGTCCAGGATGTTGACCCGGACGTTCTCTTGGATAGTATTGATTATTATCAAAATCTAATTGAGAAAACTGAAGCTAAAATTGGGGATAACTCGTGGGCTTATTTGGGGATAGGTCTTGGCACAG
>Ga0310696_10008893_pt1 | contig 11664 bp, 2 predicted proteins | sample AusTroGonzalo_MG_4_FD_203885 | JGI IMG/M metagenome (GOLD analysis project Ga0310696, IMG submission 203885) | Bovine rumen microbial communities from tropical cattle in Woodstock, Queensland, Australia - Gonzalo_02 (v2) (version 2) | ecosystem: Host-associated > Mammals > Digestive system >...
GACAAGCTTCGCTTACAACAAGATGTACAAGTTGAACGCTACCTCTGCCTTCGTAGAGACAATGGTAGGTGAGCCTACAGTAGCCGCTGATGTTGACATCACCCTGAATAGTGGCTGGAACTGGATCGGTTATCCTTGTCAGGCTGCTAACTCTCTGAATGCTGCCTTCGCTAGCGCAGAGCCTCAGGATGGTGATATCGTGAAGAACCAGACTGCCTTCGCTATCTACACCGAGGGCGAATGGGTCGGCTCTCTGACCTCTGTACAGCCTGGTGACGGTTATATGTATAGCAATACCGCAGCCAAGAAGACGTTCAACTTCCCGAAGCCTGCCGTAAGCGGTAAGCGTAGCGCTAACATCACCTCTAACCTCTCACTCCTCACCTCAAACTTCAAGGACAACATGACGATGATTGCTGTCGTGATGAATGGTGACGAGATTGTAGAGAATGCTGAGGTAAGCGTATTCGCAGGTGCTGAGCTTTGCGGATTGTCAACAGCAACCGTAAACGGTAAACACTTCCTGACCATCGGTGGTGAGGACGCTGAGCTGCTGACCTACGTGGTGAAGACCGCTGAAGGTGAGTACCTGTTGCAGCAGAGTGACATCTTCCAGAAGGATGTGATGAAGGGCTCAATGGCTCAGCCTTACGTGCTGCAGCTGGCAGAGACCACCGCAATCGACATGGCACAGATGTCAAATATCAAGAGTATTCAGCTGATTGACGCTAGTGGCCGTACGATAGGTACGAGCGAGAAGCTTTATACAAAGGACGACCTGAAGCAGTTGCCCGCTGGTGTTTACTTCCAGCAGGTAACTCTGAAGAACGGTCAGACCCGCGTACAGAAGATAACTCGATAAGTCTAAGCGTTAGATTTATCAAATAAAAAAATCCGCCTTGACATCTTAGGATGTCGGGGCGGATTTCTTCATATCCTTCATTCGTTCTCTGACTTTGTAGTAGGATTGATAACTGGTGAATCCCGAAGCTTGGGCTGTAGCTTCTTTTGTAATGGCGGGGTGGGCAGCAGCATATTGGTCGTAATAGGCTAGTCGCAGGCTGTTTACGTAATTGAAGAAACCTCCATAATATTCTTGGAATGTCTTTGATACGTAAGTGCGGCTATAACCACAACCGTTTACCACGTTTTCAATCTTCAGGTGGGGATTCAAGAATGCTTGTTGCTGGTTGACGTATTCGTCAATGAATACGGCAATCTTATTGATGCGGTCATCCATGACGTTGTCACAGGTGTCATCACAGATTACTGTAGCATCTTCCTCTTCTCTTCCAGGTAAGATGTCGGCTCTGCGCCATGCAGGAATCACTGTGATGAGCAATATGATGTTCATGATTGATAAGGCAATGTTCATCCACGCCATTACCGTTGGGCTGTCTGTGATAAAGCCTGCCCAGAGAAATGGTGTGAAGACGATAGGAGCCAACCATACACGGTGGGCATAGCTGTTGGGGAAATCATCGGGGTTAGAGTAGCTCTCATCACTTGCCTGGCGCATCCAGCGCCATACCTGCCACATGGCCACGGCGCAGTAGAATATCATCAACACGCTAATGGCGATTACTATATATTGGTAGAATTGGCCGCCCCATTGGGATGGGTGTAATATACAGCCTGGAATCCAGGCATTGATAATTAATGGAATCATTGTCAATGCCACTACGGCACCAACAAACCATGTCACGACTTTCCATTGATTCCATTGCTTCACGCTTCCGAAGAAACAAAATAGCATCATGCCGCAATAGAAATAATAGGTTACGGGGAAATAGCATTTCCACAGCAACCATGCGTTCTCGTCGAGGGGATTTAATGCATAGGGTATGAGAACAGTAGCAAGCAAATATGTGATTGCTTGCATCTTGCGGTCAGGCCATATATAAGCATGTGATTCCTTAGGTTTATCGCATGTGTGAAACCACCTCACGGCGGAAAAAATGTAGCATGTTACAATATAAATGGTAGCAGATATGCCCCAGTAGTAGTATGCCTCTTCGATCATAGTTTTGGTTGCTTATTTATCTAATTTCGGTGCAAAATTAGGAAAAATATTGCAATTTTGTACTTTTTTACATGATTTTTTGTGTTATTTCTATGTTTCTGTTGCACCAAGGCTATTAGTTTTGTGTTATATAAATAATAATAAATAAAAATTAATATTACCTTTGCAACCACAAAAAGCTAAGATGCTAATCAACCATAAGCCTAAAAAATGATGAAATCAACCTTCACCTTAACCGTTCGTATGCTGATCGCCGGTCTTTTTTTGATGACTGGCATCAGCCATGTAAATGCTTGGGATAAGACTCCCGATGTCAATGGAAAGTATGATGGCATTTATGACCGTCCGACTTATTTCCCTGAGTGGGAACAGCCTAGTGAGTGGGCCAATGCGATGTACTATCTTTGCGAAGTACAGCTTTGGAATGGTGGCCCTCAGTTGGAGAACTACGAAATCGCAGTCTATGATCAGAACAATCAGCTGAGACATTGCAGCAGAAGTATTGCAAGCGATGCACATCACTGCGTGCTGACCATTCGTGGAATAGAGGGCGATGTCTTTCATTTCCAGATTATCTATGGCGAAGATTTTTCTAGTCCAGAGATAGTTGAAGTGAAAGATGTCTCTTGTGATTTTAAAACGAATGACATTGTAGGCGATGATGCTCCTTTCGTGTTGGCAATTGGTGAGGTGCCCAGTAGTATCACGGTAAACTGTAAATTGTCAACAGTAAACCATCAGATCTATGACCTTCAAGGCCGATTGGTATCTCTTCCTTCTAAGGGCATTTATATCTCTCAAGGCAGAAAGATTATCGTGAGATAATCAAAAAACTGAATCTATCTAAACAATTATTTTATCATAATCAAAACCATTCTATTTATGGAAAAAAGAAAATCTTTATCCAACTGGCTGCACATGCCATTTGGAAAGAGTGTGATGTCGTGGGTGACTATCATGCTATTTTCATTTCTAGGTGTGCAGACAGCAATGGCTGATTCGTGGCCCCAGTACATCACGGATATCATTGTACTGGGTGGCTCGGCATCAGAGGTGGAATCCTACCGAACAAAATATGAGGGGCAGGGTTACACTGTTATCAGGTTTGACCTGAATGATGGTGCCGGTGGCGACTACATCTGGCTGGCCTATAAAAAGGGCGAGCGTAACAGTACCAATGGTGGGTATATTACCGACCTGGCTCTGAGTTATAATCAGCATGGCTCTACTGCTTCATGGGGAGGCCGTACCTATTATCGTGCACCTTATGATGGTGGTTCTCACTTTAAGAACATCAATGGTAACCTGAACAGTAATGTTTCGGGTTCTGACATCCATCTGTTCTATACAAGAGCCAACTTCAGCGACAAGCGTGCCGTCAGTTCTATCACTGTCAATAATAGCAGCAGTGGTGCTGTGGGATGGGATTGTGGTAGTACGGCTGCTGACATGAACAAGGGCGCTGGTGGTAAATATATTTACCTGCACCTTTCTACGACAACAAAGACTAACCGTCCGAAGACGGATGTTGAGGTGTATAGTAATCTGACTTACGACTGCCGTGACCAGAAACTCATTAAAACAAACGGTTCAACAGATACTGGTACCTTGATGTATCGTTTGGGCAGTGGTTCGTGGACTTCAAACCCCGATCAGATTACCGCTAAGACCCCAGGAACATATACCGTTTATTATTATGTTCAGGGAAACAACTATGGTAATGATTCGCAGACAAAATCACAGAAGGTAACCCTTTCAAAGGGTGACGAATATCCTACACCTAAGAACTTTGGTGTGGCCAACCAGAATACTTATTCTAAGAAGGTCACCCTGTCATGGGAACCACAGACCACTTCAAATACAAAGACTAATGGTAAGTGGTATATTTATCGTAATGGCCAGAAACTGGATGAGGTGGCTTACAAATCGTCAAAGATTACCTATACGGATGACTTGAAGGATATTGCTTACAATACCAGTTTGAAATATACGGTAGCCTTTGCTGCCGATTCGTGGTATCTGACTACACCTGCCGATGCCTTGGGTTATACGGCAGAATGTGTTTATGACTTTAAGAGTGCTTTTGCTTTCGGTACATTGACAGCCAAGGAGGAAAACGGACAGATAAAACTGAATTGGAGTCATAGTTACATCCTGGATGCCAGCGGTACCAAGATTTACACAATCTATATCCAGCGAGCTAACGCCCCCAAGGTGGGTAAGCAGCCAGAGTGGGTTGATATTGATCATGTGGACGTTAAGAGTGACAAGACATCTACTGGCAGTTATGTGGATAAATCTACACTCCAGTCTAATCATACCTATTGGTATCGCCTGAAGTTGGATGTGGAAGATGAAACTAAGTATTGTACACAGGCTACTATCCGTTTGAATGGTTCAACCATTACGGGATTCTCTGCTTCACGTGGTAACTATAACAATGCTGTGAAACTTCAGTGGACGGTGAACCAGGTGGGTAACTCTACTACTTATTTCACTATACAGCGTCGTCCTCTGGGTAGCACAAAGGATAGTGACTGGACTGACATCTATACCACCAGCGGTACTGCTGCTGACTATAGTTATGAGGACCAGACTGCTCTGCCCGGTTCGTACAATCAGTATCGTGTATTGCTCCGTGAGTATGATGACTCAAATAACTTGAGCGAGAGCGACAACAGCATGACTGATGGCTTCTCTGTGGCAACAGGTGTGGTGAGTGGTCGTGTAAGCTTTGGTTCTGGCACTGCTGTTCAGGACGTGAAAATTACTATGCGCGCCAGCAATGCCGAAGGTGAGAAAGAGAGCAACTTCCGTTCACTGCAACTGATGGGTAACGAGACCGGTATTCAGTGTATGGCAAGCGAAGATAAACTGAATGAGATGCTGAATGGCAGCTTCAGTGCCCAGATGTATGTGAAAGCCAGCAACTATAGCGGTGGTATGACGCAGAATGGTACTACCTATCAGTTGCTGAATATTAAGAACGTATTCATTGTAAATCTTAAATACGATTCTACAAACCAGCGCTATCAGGTTGGTACTAGTGTCAATGGCACGCAGTATTGGTCTGCCGATTCTATTGGCGCCAACGACTGGAACCAGTTGAGCGTTGTCTATGACAACAAGACTGTGACATTCTATGTGGTAAATACGAAGGAAGAACTGAAGGACAGCAAGCTTACCGTTGTTCAACCTAGCTGGAAACGCAGTGGCTCTACTGCAAAATTGACTCTGGGTAATAATACGACCTTCTCTGCTACGAATTTCAAAGGACAGTTGGATGAGTTCCGCTTCTTTACAAAAGCTTTGACGAAGGATGAGATTCTGAAGAACTACAACCATACCTTGGCGGGCTCAGAAAAGGAACTGGCTATTTACTGGCCTATGGACGAGGGTATCGAGAATGGTCAGCCCGTAGCTTATGACTTCAGTAAGCAAAACGGTATTAGCAACGGTAATCATGGTGAAGTAAATGGTACCGTTCTGTCACAGGCCAATGTACCCGACGAGGAGCAGTTAAGCCTGATGGCCTATACCGATGGTGATGGTAACTATACTATCCGTGGCGTGGGCTTCTCTGGTGAAGGTACCAGTTACGTGATTTCTCCGTCACTGGGCGTACATCAGTTCTCGCCTGCCAACAAGAGCCGTTTCATCAACCTGAACTCACTCGTTCATTCTGGTGTGGACTTCGAGGATATCAGCTCATTCCCTGTAAGTGGTACTGTTTTCTTCGAGCATACCAGCATTCCTGTTGCTGATGCTTATCTGTATGTTGACGGTGTGATGGCATCAAAGGACGGCGAGCCTGTGATGACTGATGCCAATGGTAACTTCCTGATTGATGTGCCCATTGGTGACCACTTTGTACAGGTAAAGAAGAATGGTCATACATTCCTGAATGGAGGCCGTTATCCAAACGATCCTAATAATGTAGGTACGCGCGTATCTTTCGATGGCGCTGTAGAGAACCTGACCTTCTATGATAACACTTTGGTGATGGTGGCTGGTCGTGTAGCAGGTGGTGATATTGAATATGAGAAGCCACTGGGTCTCTATCAGGGCGTAAATAATATTGGTCAGGCAACCTTGCGTCTGAGTCTTGAGAATGAGAACATCGGACAGTTGAACGTTGCTGATCCAGATCCTAACAGTACTGTTTCAAGTACTGATCCTAACCCCAATGACCGCATCTTTGATACACAGTTTGGTACGGCTTCTGTTCCTGGAACGAAGAACTACATCACTGTAACAACTGATGCTGCTACGGGTGAGTGGGCTGCTTTGTTGCCCCCATTGCGTTATGTCATCAAGGAGTTGAGCATTCCTTCTAACAATAAGATTACGAAGAGCGACTTCTCACTGCCAACAATTGATGCCAGCAACCCCAGCATCGTTTATACTGACTCTGTAGAAAACGGTAGTGAAGGCTATGTGAGGTTTGAATATCAGGCCAGTGCTAAGTTGGAGTATCGTTCTGAATCTACTATCGAGTTGAAGGAACATGAGAATGGTGCCTTTGGTATTGAAAGTCTTAAAGTGAAAGACTTGAATGGTAAGGAGCATGATGTGAAGATCTTTACTGAGAAGGGTGATGGTAGCATTGATTATGCTTTCGATTATCCCGTTTATAAAGAACTCGATACTTATACCTACGATCTCTACGCTTGCGAACGTTATGAGAACAAGGATGATGCACAGAATATCGTAGTGGACGAGGTACCTCTCGCAGGCAGCAAGGTAACTATTAAGAACCAATACGCTTCTACCACCTCTGTTCTGTTTAGCGGTGAGGTACACGAAATGAAGGACGATGTACTGGAACTCGATTCTGCCGGTCGTGCTACTTATCAGTTCACTGTAGGTTATCCTAACATTCAGCAGCCTTATACACGCGGTCTGTCAATTACGTATGAGATTGGCGGTATCGAGAAGAGTTGGAGTGGCAATGGCACATTCAAGGCCATCGTGTTGGGTGGTCTGCCTACTGGTAATAACTTCGTAACTGAAGGACCTGATGAAATTCTGATGGTGCTGCGCGATCCTCCTGGAACAGGTTCTTCTGCAACATGGAGCAAGGGCTCTTCTGTAGCAACATCTAAGAGCCGTACCGTAGAACCTCACTCTGAGACCTCTATCAATACAACCATCTATGCTGGTGTAGAGCAGGCAACTGCCGAGGGTATTGGCTTCATGGTGATTCAGGATCTGGAGAGTAAGGTGAATATTGAGGCTGGTGCAGAGATCAATGCCAAGTGGGCTAACACCGCTGGTACCACAACAACAGTAACTGCTACCCGTGATATCTCTACCAGTGGCGAGTCTGACTTTGTTGGTGCCGTTGGTGACGTGTTCATCGGTTCTTCAAAGAATATTATCTTTGGTGCTTGTAACTCTGTTGACATTCGCTGGGATGAGGTGAATAATAAGCCAAATCTGAGCATGGAAGAGGCACTTGCTACTGGTGATCAGTTTACAACTGGTTTTGCTTATACACAGAATTATATTACAGGTGTTCTGATTCCTAATTTCATCAGCCTGCGTAATGGTTTGCTCCGTAAGGTCAGCAACATCTCAAGTGTTGCACGTCCTAAGAAGGGTGAAGATCCTATCTACGTGACTACACTGAGTGAAGATGATGAGAACTTCGGAACAAGTAATAATGATGAAGATGTATGGGGCGATGACGCTGTTACGTTTGATAAACTGAAGGATGGCGTCTATGCTGGTCCTTCTTATACGATGATTCTGCCTGAGGATTACGAGAAGAATAACTACCAGGATAAGGTGAACTTCTATAACCTGCAGATCTCTAAGTGGGAGAATGAGCTTCGCAAGAATGAGGAGGCTAAAGTAACCGCTATCCAGAACAGCTCTAAGTATCTGAAGGAGAACCATTCGTTCGACGCTGGCTCATCAATCACAGTGACCACCACCAATGAGAAGACTAAGACTACTAAGAACGAGGAAGAACAGGAAATCAATGCTATCATTGGTTTGGAGACTGGATTCCGCTTTACTGGTGTAGGCTTGGGCGTACATGTTGAGGAAAAGATTGGTGTGACCATTACTGAGGAACAGGAGAAAGAGGAGACAACAACACTGACTACCACCTATTCACTTGTTGAGGATGGTGATGATGACTATCTGACAGTTGACGTGTTTGATGCTCCTGATGGCTTCGGTCCGATCTTCTATACTCGTGGCGGTGCAACTTGCTGTCCTTATGAGGATGAGGTTGTTACTGAGTATTACAAGCCCGGAACCGTGATCTCTGAGAAGACCGTGCAGATTGAGAAGCCTGAGATTGAAGCTCAGTCACAGCTCATCACAGGTATTCCTGCAGGTGGAAAGGGTACACTGACCATGGCTATCCGCAATAATTCGGATACGAAGGAAGACTGCTGGTATAATATTAATGTAGTACCTGAGTCTAACCCCGATGGTTTGGTAGTATTGATGGACGGTCTGAATGTTACCACAGGACGTGCTATCATGGTACGTGCTGGTGAGACTATGTACAAGACCTTCACCGTTGAGCAGTCAAATCCTGACGTCTTGAACTATAAGAATGTGAAGGTACGTATCGCTTCACAGTGTCAGCCTGATGATACTGGTGTATTCCCCGAGATCGCCGATACAACGGAGTTCTCAGTGTTCTTCCAGCCTGCTTGCTCTGATATCAAGTTGGCCTCTACACACACTTTGGTGAATACCGATACTGAGACAGCTGTGAAACTGAGCATCAGCGGTTATAACTACTCTATGGCTTCTTTGCAAGGCATCCGTTTGCAGTATAAGTCTCTGAACGATGCTGACTTTACCACACTGCAGGAATATGCTAAGGATGCAGACCGTGTAGCTAAGGATAAGAACTTGCTGCTGTTGCCTGCTCTTGAGGGCACTAACACACTTGACTATATTGTTGACCTTCGCGATAAGACTCGTTTCTCTGACAAGTCGTATGTGTTCCGTGCAGTAACTGTATGCTTGCAGGGTGGCGTGGAAGTAAATAATGAGAGTGACGAGATTACCATTACACGTGATATGTCTCGCCCAATGTTGATTGCTACGCCTACACCATCAGGTGGCGTACTGGGCATCGGTGATGACCTCATGGTTACTTTCAACGAGGATATCCAGGGTTCTATTCTGAATAGCAACGATAACTTCACTGTTGCTGGTATACTGAATGAGTCAGAGGTTACTCATGACGTGGCTCTGAGCCTGACAGGCGATAATGCCGTTAAGACAGAGACTACGATGGACCTCAACGGAAAGTCGTTCAGCACAAGCATGTGGGTGAACTACAGTAATGACGGTCGTCTGTTGCAGCATGGCACTAATGATAACCACTTCACTGTTAGCATAGAGAATGGAAAACTGGTAGTTGCTGTCAATAACAGCAAGGCTACTTCTACTGTGGCTCTGCCTAAGGATAAGTGGATGTATCTGAACGTGAGCTACGATGCTGAGAATGGTACCGTTAGCGCAGGTTATGCTCAGGATGCTTCAACTGTTTCACTGATCACTAAGGAGGAGGTTGGAACTTATCAGGGCAATGGTCCTGTTGCTCTGGGTGGTAATAACCTGACTGCAAAGGTTCAGGAACTGGCTATCTGGAACGACAGTCGTTCTATGGCTCAGGCTCAGGCTGACATGTACACCACAAAGAGCCAATATACTAGCGGACTTCTGGGCTACTGGCCTTTGGATGAGGGTCATGGTGATGTAGCTACTGATAAGGCTCGTAGTCGCAGCATGACTCTGCCTAGCACAAATGCTTGGTGGATCAATGGTGACAACTATGCAGTTGTACTTGATGGTACTAAGGCTGCTACTGCTGATATCTCAACTCTGAACACGACTGATTCTGAGGATTATCTTGTTGAGGCTTGGTTCAAGGCTGATGCTGAGCAGAATGGCGTAGCTTCAGTGCTGAGCACACAGGTAATGGATCTGCGTCTGAATGCAAAGGGCGAGATGGAAATCGAGCTCAGTGGTTCTACCGCTGAGGTGGTGAACAAAGACCTGCGCGACGGTCAGTGGCACCATGTAGCTCTGAACGTGCTGAAGGGCACTAACGGTTCAGGTATTATCTACGTTGACGGACAGCAGTGTAAGACACTTGCCGCTTCAACGATGCCAGCTCTGTATGGTGATAAACTGATGCTGGGTGCTCATCGCAAGAGCATTGACGGTCAGGGTCTCTATACTTACGACCAGATGCTGACGGGTGCCATCGATGAGGTACGTATCTGGAAGGGACGTCGTACTGCTGATGTGATTAAGAATAATATGTACGCACGTGTAAAGGCCGATGAGGCTGGTCTGGTGGCTTACTATCCTATGGAGCGCATCTCTCTGGATGAATACCGTCAGCTCGTTACCACCAGTACGCTGGCAAGCGCTGCAGGCGAGGCTGCCGAACTGAGCTTCTTTACTACTGGTGCTGCATCAACTACAGGTACTACCAGCAAGGATAACACCGCAGCTCTGAAGCAGGCTCCTACGCTAACGAATGTTCAGTTCAACTTCGTGGCTAGTGAGCGTCAGATCAAGGTGAACCTGACAGAGCAGCCCTACAAGTTGGAAGGTTGCAATGTCTCTGTAACGATTAAGAATGTGAAAGACGTTCATGGTAATGTCTGCGACCCAATTACTTGGAGTGTATATGTACAGCAGAACAACCTGAAGTGGCAGGAACAGGAAATTGCGGTAACCAAGGCTGGTAATGAGGAAAAGACCTTCACGGCTACTATTGAGAACCGCGGTTCACAGACTGAGACCTGGAGCTTGAGTGGTATGCCTGAATGGCTCTCTACCGATGAGCTGGGTAGCACCTTGTCACCTCTGACTTCAAAGACCTTGACATTCACAGTTTCTGATGGTCTGCCCATCGGTACTTACGAGACCACCGTTTATCTGACTGGTTCTCAGAGTATCGCAACGCCTCTGAATATCACCGTTGTTTCTGAAGGCGAGGCTCCCAACTGGGTTGCTACTCCTGGCGAGAACACGATGACCGTAGTCGGCGTACTGACCATCGACGGCGTACAGAGCAGTGATACAAAGGATATGGTAGCCGCCTTCCGTGGTACGGAGTGTGTTGGCGTAGCCCAGCCTAAGTACTTCAGCCGCTACGATGCCTACATGGTGATGATGACCGTTTACGGTAAGGATGAGGCAGCCCTGACCTATAAGGCTTACGATGCTTCTACGGGTACTATCTATCCTTCAGTGAGCGTCAGCAATGAAAGCGCTAATACCTTCGTTGCCGATAAGTCAGTAGGTACACTGAATACACCTGTGGTGTTCGTTCCTCTGAACGAGATTGAGCAGGATCTGTCACTCGACCGCGCTGGCTGGAAGTGGTTCTCACTGTATGCCCAGCCAAAGGATAACAAGCCAAGCGTAGTGTTCAAGGATGTGAAGGATGCTATCCATACCCTGACCGACGGTACAAACACGTTGATTAAGTGGAACGGTGGTTTGACAAGCTTCGCTTACAACAAGATGTACAAGTTGAACGCTACCTCTGCCTTCGTAGAGACAATGGTAGGTGAGCCTACAGTAGCCGCTGATGTTGACATCACCCTGAATAGTGGCTGGAACTGGATTGGTTATCCTTGTCAGGC
>Ga0310696_10008894_pt1 | contig 11664 bp, 12 predicted proteins | sample AusTroGonzalo_MG_4_FD_203885 | JGI IMG/M metagenome (GOLD analysis project Ga0310696, IMG submission 203885) | Bovine rumen microbial communities from tropical cattle in Woodstock, Queensland, Australia - Gonzalo_02 (v2) (version 2) | ecosystem: Host-associated > Mammals > Digestive system >...
ATGAAGGCTCCGGATACCTTCTTGTAGGTGAGCCCGGCCCAGCAGGTATTCAGCCCCAGCGTCTGCGCCAGGAGGACGATTTTTTCGCCGTAATAGCCAATCTTCTCTTCCCACTCCTTGCCCTTGGGTCCGGCCATCACCAGATAGTTCTTCACGCCGGAAAAGGTGCCGTAGGTATGCAGCTTGCTGCCGAAGGCCTGAGGTTCATCGACTACCAGTTGGATATGCAGCCCGCTTTCTGCGTTGGCCTCTACGATGGCGCTGCGCAGGGCGGCCACTTTTTCGGCCTCCAGGGGCTGGTCTGTATATTTCCGCACCGAATGGCGGGATTTGATTGCTTCTAAGATTTCCATACGCAAATGTACGAATAATTGTCCGGTATCGCGAGTCCCGTTTGCATAAATTTTACTATCTTTGTCTCGAGTTATTTCGTTGATATGGATTCCATTATATCATTTGCTAAGGAAAACTTCAACTACATTATGCTTGTACTTAGTTTAATAGGTGTAGTGATTGGCGTCATATCCGTTTTTTCGGAACTTAAAAAGAAAAAAGAGCAGAAAAAGGATGATTGAGCAGCTGCTCATAGGCGGCAGGACGTGCCGATTATTCGGGTCGTCCGGTGCGCCGGCCTGCCTGCTCATTCAACCGTCGGCCCGGCACGAGAATGCCATACTGGAAGCCGAGGCTGCCCAAATCGCACAACTTTCCAAGGTCCCCTTCGCCCTGGCTACCATTGAACTGGAAGACTGGATGCTGGACCTGATGCCCTGGCCGGATGCCAATATCTCCCGGGAACCCGAAGCCGGCAAACGCGGACAGTCCACGCTGGACTACATCCTCCTTTCCCTGATTCCGGCATTGCAAAAGCGCTTCGGCCCCCTCCCCATCATCTTCGGCGGGTATTCCCTGGGCGGACTCTTCGCCCTTTGGGCATCGGCCCAGACCGACAGTTTCCAGGCCGTGGCCGCCGCCTCCCCTTCCGTCTGGATCAAGGACTGGATTCCCTTTGCCCGGAAGCACACGCCCCTGGCAGACTCCGTTTACCTAAGTCTTGGAGACCAGGAAGAACACGTTAAGAATCAGGCCATTGCACGGGTTGGCAACAACTTGCGGGAGCAATATGCATTGTTGCAGGAACAACTGGGCCCGGACCACTGCACCCTCTTCTGGGAGCAGGGCGGCCACTTCAACGACAACGAAGGCCGCCTTGCCCGCGCCTTCGCGTGGTGTATGGACAGACTTTAATCGGCCCTCCTGTTTTCTTCTGTCCATATCGACTAATGATAGAACAGGAAGCCGATGTAAACACGCGGGCCGTGCGGCAGCAGTTTGGAGGCGCCAATCGCGCAGAGGTAGTCCACCTTAAGGGTCAGGTGCATGGGGCCGGAAACGATGAAGTCGCAGCCCACGAAGGGGTTGACGGCCATGAAGCCCTGCTTGTGGTAGCGCGTACCGTCGATGGGCGCCCAGGCCGATGCCGGCTCTTCGAACATCAGCAGCGTGGTGAGCGCTCCCCCGCCCAACGTGAGGCCAGCATAGGGTTGGAACTTGCCCACGACCGTGTAGACATCGGCCAGGAGACCGCCCCAGCCATACTTCAAATAACTGCCGTTATTCCGCTGACCCAGCGTGGAAATATACCCTTCTCCGCCCACCCGGAAGTGATTCCCCAGGTGCAGATGGATGGCACCGCCAATGCCCGTCGGCATACCCTTGGCCTCATAGCCGATGGCATCCAGACTCCCCGAAAGGAAGCCGGTGTGCACCATCATTCCTCCGTCGAAACCGTGCAGCAGCTTTTTCTCCTGGGCCGTTCCGGTTATCGTGAGCAACAAGCCAAGTACTGTAATTATTCTTCTCATAGTTTTCCCTGCATTTCGATACGCCTTCTCTCATAGTACTCGTGCCGGGCCGGATTCTCCGGGAACCACCCGCGCAGCACGCGTTTCTCTTGCAGGAACATTTCGTGTATGGCCCAGAGGCAGGAGAACGCGAAACCGCCGATGATGGTTGAAACTGTGTCGTTTAGCACAAAAAGCGACAGGGCCGAAAAACCCAGGCCCAGCACCAGCCAGACCCACCAGCTCTGCTTTCCAAAATAGTACTCCATCTTGATCACCGCCGGGTGACAAATGCCAATACTTAGAAATACAGCTGCACCTACTATAATACCACTAAAGTTCATATCCTTGTGAATTGGGACACAAAGATAGAAACTGGATTCAAGATTTTTTAGAATAAAATGGCTAAAAATTAGGACTTTTTAGCCAACATCACTATCTTCGCAAAAAACAAAGACATATGATACTGAAAGAGAATTATACATTATCCAACGGTGTCCAAATCCCCAAAGTGGGCCTGGGCACCTGGCTCATCCCGGACCAGGAGGCTGCCGCCGCCGTGAAGACGGCCATCCAACTGGGGTATCGGCACATCGATTCGGCGCAGGCATACGGCAACGAGCGCGGGGTAGGCGAAGGAATCCGCGCGGCCGGAATCCCTCGCGAGGAAATCTTCCTCACAACCAAAGTGGCCGCCGAAATCAAAGACTACAAACAGGCCGCCGCCTCCATCGACGAGTCCCTGCAGAAACTGCAAATGGACTATGCCGACCTCATCATCATCCACTGTCCGCAGCCCTGGGCCGAATTCCGCGGACCCAAACGCTATTTCAAAGAGAACAAAGAGGTATGGAAGGCCCTGGAAGAAGCCTACAAAGCCGGCAAGGTCAAGTCCATCGGCGTCTCCAACTTCCTGATAGACGACCTGCAGAACATTCTGGAAGACTGCCGCATCAAGCCCATGATAAACCAGATCCGTCTGCACATTGGCAAAACCCCGCACGACGTCGTCTCCTTCTGCAAGGAACAGGACATCCTGGTGGAAGCCTACTCCCCCATCGCCCACGGGAAAGCCCTTGAGAATGCCCAGATCGCCGATTTCGCCCAGCGCTACGGTGTAACCATCCCCCAACTCTGCATCCAATACACGCTACAGTTGGGCACCGTTTCCCTTCCCAAATCTTCCAAGCCGGAGCACATCCGGTCCAACGTCCAACTAAACTTCACCATCTCCGACCAGGACATGGCCGCCCTTTCTGCCCTGGACTTTTAATGCTTCATCTTCCCGCCGCATTTGCATCTCCACACACTGTTCCAGCCGGCATCGGCAGACTAAAACTTATTGATCCACTCCAGAGCGTCCTCCAGGGGCGTAGAGGTGAGGACGTCGGGCTCGATGGGGTCGTCGCAGAAGACTTCCCCCGTGCGGGCTAAGTCGCACCCGGTCGTGAGGACCAGATGGTCCCCATTCGGCAGGGCAAAAGGCTGGTTGGCCGATGCATACCCCGCGGTAGGGCCTCCGAACACGCGGACGTAGTCCAGCCCGCGGAAGCAGATGAGCGTGGCTTCGCCGGAGCTGGCGGTATGGTCGTCGGTGAGGATGGCCACGGGGCAGGCAATGCGCGACTGCTGCGGTACGCCTGCCACCTGCACGGCATAGGTCAGGGGAATCCACTGTGTTTTCCCGCGGGTGCGGAAGCGGAGCGTCTCGTCGTCGGCAGGCAGGAAGCGGTGCACGGCCGCAATCATCGGGAACATATTGCCGCCGGTATTCCCGCGCAGGTCAATCACCACGCCCGGAATGTCTTCGGGGATGGCCGACAGCACGGCCAGTGCATACTTGACACCCTCGCTGGCGTTGCCGGAGAAGGGCGGCAGGGTCACCACCGGCACGCCGCCTTCCGCGACGACGACCGTGGGAACCGGCCACTCGGACGTGGCGTCGGCCGCCACGCTGCCGGCAGGCTGCACGAAGGAATGCTTACCGCCGGCCACTTTCGCCGCAGCGCGCACCACCTCCTGCGCCTCTTCCAGGGAGGCGGGCTTGGCATGTAAGGCATCGGCCCGGGCCGATTTCCACTCGGCACCTTCGGCAAAGAGCCCCTGCTTATCCATGATGCGGACGGCTTTGCGGACGTACTGCCGGTTGGCGTCGGCGCAGGACATGCACAGCAAAAGGGCCGCCAGAGAGGCGAGAATTGAGAAGTGTTTCATAGTTTAGGTATAGGCTAGTTACTTTTTATTCTTGATTACTTTGCCGAAGGGGAAGATGGAAGCAATGGCCATCTTGAAGTGCTGGGTGCCCCAGGGAATGCCCACGATGGTTGCGCAGAAGAGCAGGCCGAAGACCGCGTGCAGGATGGCAATCTCCCACCAGCCGCACAGGATCCAGATCAGGTTCATCACCACGGACACGCATCCGGGCTCACCGGGACCGTCCACCATCGTGCGGCCGAAGGGCCAAAGAGAATACGTTCCCAGTTTAAACAACTGGATGCCAAAGGGAATGCCGATGATAGTGATGCACATCAGCAGGCCTACCAGATAGTAGATGATGGCGATGAGGATGCCGCCAAAGGCGAGCCAAATTAGATTGCCCAGGAATTTCATTGATAGTTATTCTTCTTAAGTCCGTATTGCAAAAATACGAAAAACATTCTAAATTTGTAACACTATAGTTAGTTTTGAATGGATATGAAACGCATCATCTTACCTGTTTTCCTGCTTCTGATGGGACACGCTGCGTTCGCGCAGGATATCATTACCAAAAAGGACGGATCCGAAATCCAGGCCAAAATCCTGGAGATTAACGAATCCGACATCAAGTACAAGAAGTTCTCCAACCTGGAGGGCCCCGTATATTCTATGTCCATCTCGGACATTGTGATGATCCGCTACCAGAACGGAGAGAACGATGTGTTCAATGAAACCCCGAAAACCCAGACAGTTCAGGAGGCCCCCAAGCCCGTCGTGTTCCGGAACACAGAGATGCAGGTTTTTCCGGGCATGAGGTACCGCGATTACAAGAATTTCTACGACACTTCCAGATACATCCGGGAGCCGGGAGACCCCTACAACCCCTTCTGGGTTGGCGTTGCTTCGTTCTTCATCCCCGGCCTGGGAGAAGCCATTACGGGCGAATGGGGCCGCGCTGTCGCCTTCTTCTTTACCAATGTTGGTCTGACCGGCCTAAGATATAGCCAAGTAATGACTTACACCCGGGATGGAAGAACCTACACCGTGGTCACTCCTATGTATTGGGTTGCCCTGGCAGCCGGGGTGGGTCTGAACGTCTGGAGCATCTGCGACGCCGTTCACATTTCCAAGGTGAAGAACATGTACAACCAGGACCTCCGCGCCCAGCGGGCTTCCCTGGATCTGAAGCTGGAACCCTTCATCTCCTACCTGCCCGACAGCAACAGCGGCCTGCAGCCGGTTACGGGTTTGTCCTTGAAAGTTAACTTCTAAAAAAAGCGCTCACCGAGGTGAGCGTTTTTTTATTCCCTGCAAAGGGAAATGTAGTATTCGAACGGAGCAGGAAACGTTTCATATCAGGGAATCAGATTTAAGAACAGGGTAATCACGCCCGTATTGATGAGGTCCACGAACATGGCGCCAATAATGGGCACAATGATGAAGGGCTTCACGGAGTAGCGGTACTTGTAGCAAACCGCCGACATATTGGCCATGGCATTGGGCGTAGCACCCAGGCCGAAGCCGCAGAGACCGCTCACCAGGACGGCGCTGTCGTAGTCCCTCCCCAGCAGCGGGAAGGCCACAAAGGACCCATACAGGGCCATGAAGCCCACCTGCGCCACCAGGATCAGCGCCAGCGGCAGGGCCAGGGAAGCCAGTTCCCAAAGCCGCAGGCTGGCCATGGCCATGCCCAGGAACAGCTGCAGGCAGATATCGCCGATGGAAACGATCTCTCCCAACCGGAGTGAGCGCGTCCAGGAAGGACGAATCCCAAAGAGATTGCGCATGGCAAAAGCGGCCAGGAGCGAGCCGAAGTAGGTAGGGAAAGTGATGCCGGTCAGGGCCAGGAGCCGGCTCATACCGGTCCCCAGGGCCATGGCAATAATCAGAATGCAGGAAGCAATCAGGTAGTTCTGGAAGGTGGTCCCTTCGGTCACAGACACTTCCTCACGGGATTCCGTAGTTTCCACGCCGGTCATCACGTCGGTAGTCTCCGACGGCGCAGAAAGCCGGTTTCGGCGAATGAGCGCCTCTCCCAGCGGCCCGCCCAGCAGGGATCCGGCCACCAGGCCGAAGGTAGCCGCCGCCATGGTAATGGACGACGCCCCCGTAAGGCCCATCTGCTCCAGCAGGGGCGAGAATCCGCCGGCCGTCCCGTGGCCGCCGCTCATGGGAATGGAACCGGCCGACATCCCAAATAACGGGCTCAGGTGCAGTCCCAGGGCAATCCCCACGGAAATGAGATTCTGTGCAATGATAAGCACAGCCACCAGGCCGATCATCACCAGCAGGGGCTTCCCACCCTTCTTCAGCACTTTGATATCCGACTGGAAGCCCACGGAGGTAAAGAAGATCATCATGCACAGGTCCTTCACCGTTCCGTCAAAGCGGCATTCCACGCCAAAGACGGAGAAAAGCAGCAATGTCAGGAAAGACACCAGCAAGCCGCCCGAGACCGGCGCCGGGATGCAGAACCGTTTCAGGAAACCCACCTTCTTGGTGAAGAAAAGCCCCAGCAGAAGGGCCAGGACGCCGATTCCGGCGCTGGCGTATGAATCGAATGACAGTACCTTATCCATCCTTTTACTCCTTATTCTTCGTATCCATGCAGATTGTCACAGGGCCGTCGTTCACCAGCGCCACCTTCATGTCGGCCCCAAACTCTCCGGTACCGACAGGTTTGCCGATAGCCACCGCCATTGCGTCGCAGAATGCCTCGTACATCGGGATGGCCTTCTCATGCCCCGCCGCACCAATGTAGGACGGCCGATTCCCCTTCTTGGTCGATGCCATCAGGGTGAACTGGCTCACCACCAGCGCTTCCCCGCCGACTTCCACCACGCTGCGGTTCATCACGCCCGCTTCATCGTTGAAGATGCGCAGCCCGGCAATCTTCTTCACCAGCCACTCCAGGTCCTCCGGCCCGTCTTCGTGCCCCACCCCCAACAGGATGAGCAATCCCGGGCCGATGGCCGATTTCACCGCCCCGTCAATGGTCACGGAAGCAGAAGATACCCTTTGAATGACTGCGCGCATGGATTACAGTTTTTAGTTCAGTTCTCAAAGTTACAAAAATCCTGAGAAACGGCTCGTCTGGGCCCTACTCTACAACCCTTTCCACTCCACTCATATTGATAGTGAACCTGGCCACGTATCCAGGCAGGAAAGTCCCGCTCTCGGCGGGGAAAGTGACGACTTTGGTATAGGTTCCCAGATTGGTCTTGATTTTGGCCGTCAGGGTCTTGTTCTGAAGGTCCACGGGCGCGCAGGCGAACCAGATTCCGGAAGAGGAAGAGGTAACGATATTCAAGTCACACGAGACACCACCGGCCACCATACTCCCCGCGGGATGAAAGGACTCGTCGTGCGTGCTGTCTTTCACATAATAGTACCACGTTCCTACCCATCCCACAGCTGCCGTCAGAGTCACACCAGTAATCTCTTCACCTTCTTCCAGACTCAAGTTCGAGAAACTCACAAGACCATACGCAGTAACGTGCTCGAATTCAAACGGAACGCTTGCCGGCTCAACAGCTCCGGCGTCATATCGTGCATACAGGATTTGGGCCGACGGATCCACAGACCCGGCAGAAGGCACCTGGATGGCCGGAATCTGTAATTGCCACCTGTAAAAATCAGTATTAATCTTCTTCTGAGCACTAGCCGGACTCAACGCATAGTACACATTCCCAGACTCACTGCCGTCAATTAATTCGCCCGGCAGAATAAACTCTGCTGTCTTACCGTCAACCGAAGGCGTGACAGACGCGCTCGCGGTCGTACCCATTTTGTAGGATAAAGCCACATAATCCCCTTCCTGCCACAGAATGGGATATTTCCCGTCGGTCAGGTCTCCGAATACGGTCTTGGTAAGGGTTTCCCGGGCATAGAAGCGAATCGAGGTCTCGGGGGTCGTTTGCTTTTCCTGGCAGGCCACAAGGATACAGGCCGATGCCAACAGCGCGAGTGTACGGTTTTTCATAGCAGCTTAGCTTAATTCGCCCCACTCCACCAGGATTACCGGGATCACGTTATTATTCTTGGGACTTTCGCAGATAATCTGCTCGGACTGCACTTCAACCGTTTGGGCCGATGGTGACTCATAAGAAGCTTTCATAGCAATTACGTGGTTAATCTTGCGCAAGTTACGCAATCTTTCCCACAGTTCCAATTCCCGTCGCCCGGTATAATCTATGCCGATGACAAATTGCTGCTGACGAAGGAATGGGGGGCACCCTCCCGGTTGGCTCCGTTCGCGTCGCTCACTCCGTCCCTCCCACGGTATCCTGCGCCCCTTCGGGGCTTGTCTCCCGCGGGCCCCTCCCTCTAATGCGGCCGAGGGTGGCCACACCACCGGGAGGGTGTCCCCCATTCCTTCGTCGGTTACCACAGCTTTGCTTATTTCCCATGACAATTCTTGTATTTTTTACCACTGCCACACGGACAAGGTTCATTTCTTCCAATCTTTTGTCCCGGGATAGTTGAAAACACTGTGGTTGTTTTGTGGTATTCAGAAACAGCCTTTTCCATTACTTCGTTATAAACCCATGGATTATCATCAACCATCAACATATCAACGACATAGGGCGAGGATATCCTTCTACCAAGCGTAATCCATTTGTTACAGCGAAATTGATACTTATGCGCGGCTCCTGAAACCTCCATGTCCATTATAAGTGGTGTAGAAAAATAAGCCGGCTGAATGATAAACGTGAGACCCAGCGAAGAATCCTGATCCAACACAAGAGTAATTGCCACTCTTGTTCCATTCTTCCTCACCCGTTCATGACCAATACGAATATTTGACATCATCTCATCGATTGTATCGCTCCCCAGATCAAACAAATCAAAAATAACTTGCGTCCGTCTGGGATCTGGATGAATCGCTATAGCTTTCCATAATAGTTCAAAATCCGAATTTCTCCACCTTGTTGCTATTCGATCTTCTATTCCTTGCTCCACCGTCAGATTAGCAAACGTGGGGTAGTAGTTCTGGTCAATGTCCGAAGCAAACGAATCGTCTATGAACATCCTAGCCTTTGTCGGGTCCCTCCATAGTTTATGTGTCAGGTGGTAACCTAACAGGCTCATTTCGGTAGTCGCAAGAAAGAAATCGGCAGTTTTTATTCGTTGTCGGATATAATATGCAAAATCAAAAGGAGTGTTCAAGTAATGTGCAATGAGTCGTAAATCAAATATACTGAACGCAATAGGTGTGAGTTCAGAATCTTTGTAGCTATCTGCCAGCTCCAGAACCTGGCTGGAGAGCGCCGGATAGTTTTCGGAAGTAAGGCACACGACATAAACTTCCCTAATTCCTTCTGGGAGGTTGAACGTTTGATTACCTTCTTTAAGATAAAACCTGACGTCATTAGGATTTAGGAGATGCTCCCTGCTTATGGCGCCTTGTTTAAGTGCAGAGACCACGGCCTTGTCAAAATCATTCTTTATGGAATCCAGGTTGCCATGTTTAGACGCTTCTGTCAGCTTCTTTGATTTAATCTGGAAGCATATAGCGACTGAGCCCACCACGGCCAATAAGTCTATGTCGGTAACCATTCTCTTTCCTGACCCTTTAATTACGATGTCATGAAATAAGTTATCTTGAAAAACTGGAAATAGAATGTCAAAGGCTATTTCTTCGCTGGCTTGTCCACGATGACTTCCCGCAAGTTTTGCGTAATCCGCATCACCCATTAACCAATAAAAAGGAACTTCATATGCAGACACGAATAACCAGTATACTAATGCTACCAGGTATTTGTTCTCCCCATATTTCAGTAGCGGCTTTGTCTGAAGAAAGTTGAAATATCCGGGGCCAGCGTATTCATCACAGACAGGAACGGATACATCATAAGAAAAGTTTGATAAATATGTCGTTGCCCCTGAAAAAGCAATTAAGTCAGTATCCTCTATAGTAAAGAGGTTAAGGACTTTAGAACAAAAGATGGCAAGAGCATTAGCGCGCAAAGAATCCTCGGGACTGAAAATATCCGGAGTGAAAAAAGAAGAGTACTCCACGAAATCATTTAAAAAGGAGGATTCATTCTCTTCTTCTGGGTGTTCCAACATCATCCTGGTGTTTTCATCTACTCCGGGTATTTCTTGATTCTTGCAAGTCAAAACACTTCTGATATGTTGGATGATGGGTATAACTTCGTCGGGAACAAATGATTTGTTTTCTTTAAGCCATTCTAGATCGTATTTATACTTTGGTTGTAGATAATCCAAATACTCGAAATCATACAGAGAGTCTCCAGAATAAAAGATTGCTTCCTTGATTCGTTGCTCAATAGGAAATACCTTTTCAATAATTGCCTGTATATCATCCTGAGAAGAAATTGAGCTGAAGTCGATTTGAGATTCAGGCTGGCGCAAAAAAGAAGAATGAAGGTCCTCCATCAAAGAAATGGCTTCGTGTTTCATTGACGAGATCTCTTCGAGGGTATCAGGAACGCCAAATAAATCCGAGTTATCGTTCAGCCAATATCTCAGAAGTAATCCGATTTCCTCCGTAATCAACCGATCGTGGGTATTCATATTCCCATATTCTGAGACAAACACCGTCTGGTCACGACGTATTATTAGTAACAAGGCATAAATGAAGCCTCGTTTATGTGTTAGTTCACATATCTTTTCCAGTATTTGCTCCATATATCCAAAGCTTTTATAGAAAAAGAGGCAAGGCAAACATTACCTTTTTGACCGACATCAGTTCCTGCTCATAGGTTTCCACAGCGCATATATCGCAATACGCCATATAACCGTTAGTATAATCAAAACTCACGTTCGTTTCTTGCAAAGTTAGGTATTTTTACATACTTTTGCACGTGCATCAAGAGTGCCCTTTGAGGGCCACCAACCGAGCAGCCAGAAGCCACGGTGGTAAAGCGATGCGGATGTTCAATCAAAAAAACTCCTCGTTGTTGGTCCCGACCGGCAATCTTATTCTTATATTGCACGGCAGATCCTACGCCCTTCGATCAGCGTATACGCTGGTGTCTTCGAAAAAAAAGGGCTCTCTACGACGTCGTGGAGAATCGGGAGGTCAACCTAATGACAAAAATCATTATCTTTGTAAAAACCACAACGTCTAATAAATGAAGCATTGTTTTTTTGATGACACTATTACTGGTTTCCTCGGACGAAAGGACGAGGAAATACTGGGAGTCCTCTCAAAAGACAATACGTTTGATTTGACGCTGGAGCAGCGGGATGCGTGGCTTGGTGAAATTCAAGTTATGAAACGCGTTCTGGCTAATCTCAAGAAGCCTGGCCATATTATCTTCGAATATACAATCCCCCGTCTGGGAAAACGTATTGACGTTGTTCTTTTGGTAGAACGCGTTGTTTTCTGCCTGGAGTTTAAAGTTGGAGAAGAAGAGTTTCTGGCAAATGACAAGGAGCAGGTTTGGGATTATGCACTTGACCTGAAGAACTTTCATGAGGAGAGTGCGAACTTAACAATTGTGCCAGTGCTGGTCGCCACAGAGGCATCCTCAACGGATAATTCTTTCCGATTTAGTTATTACGACGACAAGGTTTTCGAGCCGCTATTTGCGAACTCGGGGACGCTCCTCCCTTTGATTGAGAAGATCTTAGAAAAGCATGATGTAAAGGGTGT
>Ga0310696_10008895_pt1 | contig 11663 bp, 8 predicted proteins | sample AusTroGonzalo_MG_4_FD_203885 | JGI IMG/M metagenome (GOLD analysis project Ga0310696, IMG submission 203885) | Bovine rumen microbial communities from tropical cattle in Woodstock, Queensland, Australia - Gonzalo_02 (v2) (version 2) | ecosystem: Host-associated > Mammals > Digestive system >...
TACTTCTTCCTTCACTTCCTCCAGCTGCTCCCAGGTGCAGTCGCGCAGGGTCTCATACTTACCCTCCGGATGCTTGGCCTGGATGTGCTTCACCACATTCTCGCAGGAGTTACGACGGTCGTTGTAGGGCGAACCTGCCAACTGGTGCTTCACCACAGAGTCGAGCAGCACAAGACGGTAGCCGTCGGGCTTGAAGGGGAAGTACTCGAACTCACGACTGCGACAGTCGAGGCGCATCAGACAGCCTGCCTTGCCGAAAACAGAGGCAAACTGGTCCATGATACCGCAGTTCACACCGCAGTAGTTGTGCTCCGTGGCCTGACCTGCCAGAGCCATATCCCACTGCGACACCTTATTGTCGCCGAAGATATCGTTCAGACCGAAGGCGAAGCAGCTCTCCATAGCGGCTGAAGATGACATACCTGCACCCAGGGGCACATCGCCTGCAAAGGCGATATTAAATCCTTTAACGGGCACGCCTAACTTCTTCATTTCAAGGGCGATACCATAGATGTAACGGGCCCATGAGGCACGCGGACCATTGGGGTCGCCCAGCTTGAAATCTACACGGTCTTTCAGGTCGATGGCGTAGGCCATCACCGTGTCTTCTGTACCATTGGCACGCATCTCTGCCACAATACCTTTATCTACGGCTCCCGGGAATACGAAACCACCGTTATAGTCGGTGTGCTCGCCAATCAGGTTGATACGACCAGGGGAGGTATATACATTGCCGGTCTTTCCATCAAAATGCTTAATGAAACGGCTTCTTACAAATTCAATATCCAACATAATAATTATCCATTATCAATTATCAATTATCAATTAATCCACAGGGATGTCTGTGTTTACGTTCTTGCAACCAACGAGCGCATAGAACAAAATATACGCCAGCATCGCAATCACCAGCCAGTAGCTGAAGATCGGCCCAGCCGACTTCGCCATAGCCTCCTGGATCAACGGCATGATACCACCGCCAACCACCATCGTCATGAAGATACCCGACGCAGCCTCAGTATACTTGCCGAGACCCTCCACAGAGAGGTTGAAGATACCACCCCACATAATCGAGGTGCAAAGACCGCAAACAGGGATGATGAAACTCTTGGCAGGAACATCGTGACCGTTGAAACTGATAGTCACACTCTCAGGCATGAAGATCGCCACGAGCAACAGGAGGATAGCCACCGTACTCACGGTGGTCAGCTGCAGCTTGGTGGATACCTTACCGGAGATGGCACTCGAACAGGCACGTCCGATCATCATCAGAAGCCAGTAGGCAGCAGCGAGCGTACCGCCCACAGCGGCAGCACCCTCAAAACCGAGGTCTGTCACATAGAAATTCAACTCCATGGGAATACCGATCTCGATACCTACATAGAAGAAAATGGCAATCACGCCCAGCAGACAGTGACGGAAGGCCATCGGACTGTGCTCGTACTTCGGCTGTACCTTTCCGAGGGTAGGCTCCGGGATCGTCACACGACTGATAATCACAAACGAGATGGCGAAGACGGCCATACCGATGAACAGCAGGGGTGCCACGTCGCTCATGCTCGTCTCGGCAGTCACGGTACCCACGAGGATACCTGCCAGCAACGGCGTCAGCGTACCGGTCAGCGAGTTCATCGTACCACCGATCTGGATCAGCTGGTTACCCTTGTTGCCACCGCCGCCGAGAAGGTTCAGCATCGGGTTCACAACGGTGTTCAGCATACAGACGCAGAAACCGCAGATGAAAGCGCCGAGCAGATAGATCAGCAGATTGAGCGCCACAGGGATATTGTCGTAGGTGAAGACGTAGGTACCTGCGCCCACGAGACTCGAAAGATACTGGAACACCAGGCCTACGATACCGACGACCAATGCCGTCAGCGCGGTCTTCTTGTAACCATATTTGATGAGCATCTTACCGGCCGGAATACCCATGAAGAGGTAGGCGGCGAAGTTCATCAGGTTACCCCATGCCTTGGCAAAGGGATACTCGAATCCCCAGATATTGCCGAAGGGCGCGCCCATATTCGTCACGAAGCTGATCATCGCAAAGATGAAACACATCGTGATGATGGCAATCAGTTTGCCATTGTTCTTTGTTTCTGTCATAATGTTTGGTCTTAAGTTTTGTTCTTGTTACTCAGCGATACCGAAGCGATAGATCGTCTTCTGCTTGTAGCGCTCACCGGGTCTCAGCACAACGCTGGGGAAGTAGGGACGGTTGGGCGTATCGGGGAAGTGCTGTGTCTCCAGACAGAAGGCGGAGCGGTAGGGGAACGTGCAACCGTTGGCACCCTTGTAGCCGCTGGCGTAGTTGGCGGTGTAGAGCTGCATGCCGGGCTCGGTGGTGTAGCACTCCAGCGTACGACCGCTCTTCGGGTCGGTCACCCTGGCTGCGAAGCTCAGCTCACCTTCCTCACGCTTGTTCAGCACGTAGTTGTGGTCGTAACCGTGACCGAAGATAATCTGCTCATTATCAGCGTCAATGTCCTGTCCGAAGGTCTTGGGCTTGCGGAAATCAAACGGGGTTCCTTCCACCTTCAGGATCTCACCGGTAGGAATGGCGGTGTTGTCGGTAGGCAGGTAGAAGTCGGCATTGATCTCACAGATCTGATCCTCGATTGTCGGGGTGGGATCGGCGGTACCGGGCAGACTGAAGAAGGCGTGATGGGTCAGGTTCACGATGGTCTTCTTGTTCGTCGTGGCCAGATACTCAATCACGAGCTCATTCAGGTCGGTGAAGGTAAACTCCACGGTGATGTCCAGCTCGCCGGTGTAACCTTCCTCGCCGTACGAGGAGATACGGTGGAGCGCCAGCGCACGGGGACCCATCTGACGGGCATCCCACACTTTCGCGTTGAAGCCCACAGCTCCGCCATGCAGGTGGTTCGGACCATCGTTCAGCGCCAGCTGGTAGTCCTTGCCGTTCAGCGTAAACTGACCCTTGCAGATACGGTTGCCCCAACGGCCGATCAAGGTCGACAGATAGGGCTCGTTGCCGCTCGTGAGCTGCTGGATGTTGTCATGTCCCTGAATCACGTTTGCTACTTTGCCATCCTTGTCAGGCACCATAATAGCACAAATGGCACCGCCATAGTTGGAGATTGCCACTTCATAACCCTTACGATTCCGAAGAATGTACAGATCGGTTTTCTTACCATTGACAGTGGTCTGGAAGTTTTCTCTCTTCAGACCACACAAATTCGCATTTTCTGTTGTTGCCATAATTGAAATGTTTTTAGTTACAAACTATTTTTTGCAAAGTAACAGAAAAAATTTCAATTGGACAAAGGAAACGACGAAAAAAATGTTGTGGATATATTAAAAAAAGCTAAACGCAGTTTTTCAGGAACGCTGCAACCACATAACTGCTACCTCCAATAAACACAAAATCCCTTTCTCCGGCCAATGACATGGCGGCTGAGTAGGCCTCTTCCACAGTGGAGTAGGCACCCCCTTGGAGGCCCAGTTGCTGACCCGTCATCAGGAGCACATGTTCCGAAAAGGCGCGTTTGCTTTTGGCTTTCGTGAAGAAATAGGTGGCATGCTTGGGCAGCAGGGCCATCACCCCGTCCACATCCTTGTCCTCCACCATACCGAACACGATATACATTTTGTGGCAGGTCACTTCGTTCAGCTGACGGCTCAGATATTCCCATCCCGCCGTGTTGTGGCCGGTGTCGCAGACCACCATGGGCGCTTGGCTCACCACCTGCCAGCGACCCTGCAGACCGGTTATCTCACAGACCTTCTTAAAGCCGATCCTGATCTCTTGTCCCTTCGCGGGGGCCTTCGAGTCGTCGGTAAAACGGTACATGTAACCGGCATTCTCCAGTTGCCTGATGGCGCAGAGTATGGTGTTGGCATTCCGGGCCTGGTAGTTCCCGAACAGCTCGCCGGTCACCTTGCCATAGCTGCGGGTGTCATAGATCATCTCCGCGTTCCCGGGTTCTGCCTTCAGCACCTCGCGCTGGTCTTCGGCAAAGAAGATGGGCGCCTGGCGCTCTGCGGCCACCGCCTCGAACACTGGTCGTGTCTCGGGCAGCGCCTCTCCGATCACCACGGGCACACCGGCCTTGATGATGCCTGCCTTCTCCATCGCAATCTGTTCGAGCGAATTGCCCAGCAGCTGGGTATGGTCCAGACTGATGTTGGTGATGACCGATAGGATAGGGGTGATGATGTTCGTGCAGTCGAGCCTGCCGCCCAGCCCCACTTCTATCACGGCGATGTCTACCTCCGTCTCACTGAAGTATTTGAAGGCCATGGCGGTTGTCAGCTCAAAGAACGAGGGTTCCAGGGGTTCGAAGAAGTTACGCTCCTGCTCTACGAAACTGACGACATAGTTCTCTGGGATGGGTTGGCCGTTGATGCGGATCCGTTCGCGGAAGTCCACCAGATGGGGCGAGGTATACAGACCAACCTTGTAGCCGCAGGCCTGGAGAATGGCGGCGATGGTGTGTGCACAGGAGCCTTTGCCGTTGGTTCCTGCCACGTGGATACTACGGAATTTCTTATGCGGATGGCCGAAGTGCTCGTCTAGTGCCAGCGTATTCTCCAGCCCTTCCTTATACCCGATGATCCCCACCTTCTCAAACATCGGTGTCCGCGTAAACAAATACTCACATGTCTCCTGATAATCCATCACCAATTAATATTTCTCTGAAACGAATACGCACGAATCACCCCTAATTCCTATAATAATATATTTTTGAAACGAATACGCACGAATCAACCCTAATTCCCATAATAATATTCTTAATTCCCAATAAATTATTATTCATATTCGTGAATTAAATTATTCATATTATTCACATTCGTTTCTTTTTTTCTATTCACATTCGTTTCCCTTTTATTTGAATCCTTATCCAAAATAATTCTTGAATTTTTGGAAGATAGAATCCTTCGTTTGCTTATCACCCTTGAAGTTATCCGAGTGCTTGAATCGCTCTATTTGCTCCTTCTCCTCCCGACTCAACGTCTTAGGAATATACACACTGATATTCACCACCAGGTCACCCTTGCCCGAACCATACCCCTGCACAGCAGGCAGTCCCTTGCCCCTCAATCGGAGCGTCTTTCCCGGCTGCGTACCGTTCTCGAGCTTCACCTTCAACTTCGTACCATCGATGGTGGGCACTTCCACCTCGCCTCCCAAAGCTGCTGTAGGGAAGTCAAGCAACAGATTGTATATCAGGTCATTACCATCGCGGATAAAGGTGTCGTTCTCGGCTTCCTCGATAAACACCTGTATGTCGCCCGCAATGCCGTTGTGCTTTCCGGCATTACCCTTGCCGGGCACATTCACCACCATACCCTCTGCCACACCGGCGGGGATGTTGATCTCCACCACTTCCTCGCCTTTCTCCACTCCGGTACCGCCACAGTGCTTACACTTGTCCTTGATCACCTGACCCTCACCGTGACAGTTGGGACAGACGCTCTGCTGCTGCATCATACCGAAGATGCTCTGCGTGGTGTGGGTGATCACACCGCTACCGTGACAGGTGGCACACTGCTCCCTGCCGCTGCCGGCCTCTGCGCCGGAACCGCTGCAATGCGGGCAGGCAATATCCTTGCGCACCTTAAACTTCTTGGTGACACCCTTGTTGATCTCTTCCAGGGTCAGCTTGACCTTCAGACGCAGGTCGCTGCCACGATGCTGCTGCGGACGACGCTGACCGCCGAAGCCGCCAAAGCCGTGACCGCCGAAGATGTCGCCGAACATCGAGAAGATGTCGTCCATGTTCATCGAGGCACCGCCGAAGCCGCTGAAGTCGAAGCCGCCCATGCCCGGACCATTAAAGCCGAACTGGTCGTACTGCTGACGCGTCTTCGGGTCATGCAGCACGTTATAGGCCTCTGCGGCCTCCTTGAATTTCTCCTCGGCCTCTTTATCGCCGGGGTTACGGTCGGGGTGGTACTTGATGGCTATCTTTCGATAGGCTTTCTTTATCTCGTCTTCCGAGGCGGTCTTCTCGACCCCAAGCACCTCATAATAATCTCGTTTCTGTGCCATTTAATTGTCCATTATCCGTCATTTAATTATCCATTATCCATTGTCCATTATCCATTATTATTGCCCTACTGCCACCTTCGCATGCCTTATGACCTTCTCATTCAACTTATACCCCTGCTGCAGACAGTCAATCACCTTACCCTTCTTATCATCGCCCATTCCGGGAACCATTGCCACCGCCTCGTGCACATCCGTGTCGAAGTCGGCATTCTCCGTCTCTATCTTGCTCACACCCTGCGCCTCCAGGATCTTCAAGAACTTCTGATAGATCAGCTCCATGCCCTCGCGCAGCACGGCGGGGTCTTCCGTCTTGGCACCATTCTCAATGGCGCGCTCCATATCGTCGAGCACGGGCAGGATGGCGGTGATGCATTTCTCACCTCCGTTCAGAATCAGCTCTGCGCGTTCCTTCAGCGTACGTTTGCGATAGTTCTCAAACTCTGCCACCGAACGGAGCCACTTGTCTTTCAGCTCTGCATTCTCTGCCAAGGCCTTCTCCAGCAGATCTTGCTCCTCCGATGCCTCAGCTTTCTCAGCACTCTCTGCCTTCTCTGCCTCTTCTGCCTGATTGTCAGTCTCTTCTACGGGATTCTCCTCCAGAGTCTCCTCATCTTCGATATTAATATCCTTTTCTGTCATAATTGCTGTTGTTTGAATCTTCAATGATTTTCCCTGCAAAAATCATGCCATTAGGCATAAAGCTTTGCTTTTTGCTCTTTGATCGTCTCATCGTAGATATAGTCATCATACGTCATCAGCTTATCTATCGTCCCCTTCGGCGTCAACTCAATAATCCGATCCGCCACGGTATTGATAAACTCATGGTCATGCGAAGCAAAGATGATATTACCCTTAAACTGTATCAGGTTATTGTTAAAAGCCTGGATACTCTCCAGATCCAGATGGTTCGTCGGCGTATCGAGAATCAGACAGTTGGCATTCTTCAGCTGCATCCTGGCAATCATACAACGCATCTTCTCACCGCCGGACAGCACACACACCTTCTTCTGGATATCCTCATCCTTGAAGAGCATACGTCCTAAGTACGACTTCATCGTCACTTCATTACCCGGCCCCCACTGTGAGAGCCAGTCCACGAGGTTCATCTCGCTCTGGAAAAACGACGTGTTGTCGAGTGGGAGATAGGCGGTGGTGATGGTCACACCCCACTTATAGCTACCGGCATCGGCCTCGCGGTTGCCGTTGATAATCTCAAACAGGGCGGTCATCGCCTTCGGATTATGGCTCAGGAACACGGTCTTCTGACCTTTCTCGATGGTGAAGTTCACATTGTCGAACAACACGGTGCCGTCCTGATCTACGGCCTTCAGACCCTCCACCTCGAGGATCTGCGTACCGGGCTCACGCTCCATGGCGAAGATGATGCCCGGATACTTACGGGTCGAGGGGGTGATCTCCTCTACGTTCAGCTTCTCCAGCATCTTCTTTCGTGAGGTGGTCTGCTTCGACTTTGCCACATTGGCAGAGAACCTGCGGATAAACTCCTCCAGTTGCTTGCGCTTCTCCTCAGCCTTCATCTTCTGGTTCTGGGCCTGACGCAGGGCCAGCTGCGAACTCTCATACCAGAACGAGTAGTTACCTGAGAAGAGCGTCACCTTACCGAAGTCGATGTCTACGGTCTGTGTCGACACGGCATCCAGGAAGTGACGGTCGTGCGACACCACCAGCACACACTGCTCCAGGTTCGAGAGGTATTCCTCCAGCCACTGCACGGTGTCGAGGTCCAGGTCGTTGGTGGGCTCGTCGAGCAACAGGTTGTCGGGATGGCCGAACAGCGCCTTGGCCAGCATCACGCGCACCTTCTCGTTGTTCGAGATGTCCGCCATCTGCTTGTAGTGCTGTCCCTCGCCCACGCCCAGGTTCTGCAACAGCTGGGCAGCCTCGCTCTCGGCCTCGTAGCCGTTCATCTCGGCAAAGGCCATCTCCAGCTCAGCGGCTTTCACACCGTCTTCTTCCGTCATCTCTGGCTTCGCATAAAGGGCCTCGCGCTCCTTCATGTTGTCCCACATGGGCTTGTGACCCATCAGCACGGTATCCATCACCGTGAAGGCGTCGTATTTGAAGTGGTCCTGCTCCAGCACACTCATGCGCTCGCCGGGCAGCATCTCCACCGATCCTTTGTTGGGCTCCAGCTCACCGCTGATGGCGCGCAACAGTGTCGACTTGCCCGCACCGTTGGCACCGATAATACCGTAAATGTTTCCACTTGTAAACTTCAGGTTCACGTCTTTATAGAGAACCTTTTTTCCGAATTGGATAGCCAGATTTGTGACTGTAATCATCTCTTTTCCTTATACCTTATTTATATATATATTAATGAATGATGGTGCAAAGGTACGAATAAAAGCGCAAAAAACCAAAAAAAGACCATAAAAATGGATTGAATTTTATATTTATTCCAATAATATTTTGTACCTTTGCAGCTTGAAAAGTGCCATCTGTTGATGCAATATGGCTTTTTTACTGTTTTTTCCCCGTAGAATGCGCCAGCGATTGTCGCTGGCGAGGCCGTAGGCTTACCCGCCCGCAACTTTTTCACAACTCTCGAAACCGTTGAATACAAGGCTCTACCCGTTTCTCTTCCAACCGAACCTCCACACCGTCGTGTGGGGAGGCCGTCAGCTCAGACCCTATAAGGGTCTTGCCCCTTCCGACGAACCCGTCGGTGAGAGCTGGGAGGTGAGTGCAGTGCCTGGCAGCACCAGCATCATCAGCAACGGCGCGTGGAAGGGTAGGGATCTGGTCTCTGTCGTCAGCGAGCATCCCGAGGCCATCCTCGGCAAGGCTGTCAACGAGAAATACCACGGTCAGCTGCCACTGCTGGTGAAGTTCATCGATGCCCGACGCGACCTGAGCATCCAGGTGCATCCCAACGACGACATGGCGCGTCGCCTGCATGGCAAGATGGGGAAATCGGAGATGTGGTATATCATCAAGGCCGACGAAGGGGCGCATCTCTATGCGGGGTTCAGCAAACGGATCACACTCGACGAATACCACCGGCGCATCGCCGACGGCACCATCACGGAGGTGCTTGCCGACCATCAGGTCAAGGCGGGCGACGTGTTCTTCCTCCCCGCAGGCCGTGTCCACGCCATCTGTGGCGGCATCTTGCTGGCTGAGGTGCAGCAGTCCTCCGACATCACCTATCGCATCTTCGACTACAACCGTCCTGGCATGGATGGCAAGCCGCGCGAACTGCATACGGATCTGGCGGCGCAGGCGCTCGACTTTCATGTCGAGGCCAACTACCGCACGGCATACGCTGACACGTCAAACCGTGCAGTCCAGGTGATCGACACGCCCCATTTCGATGTCCGTGTGATGGAAATCTCCAAACCCTTCCATCGCGACCTCCGCAAATACGACAGTTTCATCATCTCCATGTGTCTGGAGGGCGACTGCAAGCTCCGCATCCGTAGCACCGGCGACGAGATCCTCCTCAAATCCGGTCACAGCACCCTCATCCCCGCATCCATTGCCGATTACGATGTCATCCCCCTCTCTGGCCCCTCTCGCATCCTCGATGCCTTCATCGACAACCGCGACGCCCCCTTCGCCCCCCTCACCCGCTTCTTCCACTCCACCCGTCAATAATCCTCATTCTGAATCAAATAAATAATTCAACTTTCTGAAGTAGTTAAGTAGTCAGTAGTTAAAGAAGTTAAGCCAAATGTCGAAGTGCAGAAATATCAGCAAACAGAGTAATGGCTTAACTACTGTCCGAAGGACGAGCTAAGCGATAACTTCTTAACTTCTTAACTACAAAGTAGTTGAGCAAATGCGAAACTTGAATAACACCCCATCGCGTGTCCCGCGATACAAAAACCCACAGGAAGTCGTCGGCTTCTGCGACTTCCTGGTTAAGCCTTTCACCCTATGATTGGGGGAACCGATGGAGCAGTGAGAGGAGAGCTAAGCTCGCTTAGGCTATCCCGAGTCGTGACAGAGGTAAACAAAGTTAAAGGTTTGGAAAGGGGGTTGAGGTCCCTTCTTAAGGACAAGAAGGGAGTAGGGTAGTTGGTGAAAATCTCCTTTAAAAGGAGAGCAAGCAGTCAATCTTGACCTTCTTCGTATGAATGAAAATCTTGATCCCTTTCTTGAGATCTTCGGAACAAGTTTACATAGTAAGGAACATTATACCTGATAAAGCACTTTGGGGTTTCACACCCCATACCCCGTGGTGTTTTACAATGGTATAGATTATAAAGGTTTTATTAAATAAAAGTTGTATCTTTGCCCAAAACTACAAAACAATATGGTAACAACATATTCGCAAACAGAAGTGTCCCCTGTTGATGCACTTTGGACATTAATACAGGGACAAACTAAGGCAGTTAGGTCTGCACTTACCAAAAGACTGGTAGAACAGGAAAGAGCATCCTTAGCAGAAAAAGGTGCTAATGCTAAAATATTCTCGCAGAAGATAAAGGCACTGGAGAACGACTCAGAGGGTTTCTTCAAATTAGGTGGCTTTATGGCTGATTCCAGCAGCAATGCTGATGAACTTCTTGAAGAGGCATTGTCAGATAAATACGGTATTTAAATGAAAGTCTTTATTGATACCAATGTCATTTTGGAGTACTTCATGCACCGAGAGAAGTATGAAGTGGCAGAGAAACTGTTGAAAGAACTCCGTAGCAGAAATGCCCAGATGTTCATGTCGGTAGGAGCCTTCTATACCATACATTTTATTATTCTGAAATATTTGCATAAAGAGCAAGGTCTAGTTGGTGAGGAGTGTTTGGAGAATCTTCGGATCATCCTGAATAAGATACTCCAAATGTTTGATGTTGCAGAACATGATAAGAATAGCCTTTTACGAGGTGTTTCTGACAAAGAGTATAAAGACATAGAAGACAGCTGTCAGCACCAGGTGGCTCAGAAGGTGGACTGTGAGGCTTTGATCTCATTCAATATCTCAGATTATAGTGAAACGACTGATGGACATCTGAGAATCTTTACGCCCCAACGGTTCATAGACGAAGTGCTGAAATGACATCAGACTTCATCCATCTTCCATCTAACATCTTCCCTCTTTAAGTGCGGCAGCATAAGAAACTCATCGCGTGTCCCGCGATACAAAAACCCACAGGAAGTCGTCGGTTTCTGCGACTTCCTGGTTAAGCCCCTTCCCTGGAGAGGGCGCTCCAGCTTTGCTGGCTTGCTACCATCGGGACGCAAGAAAGGGGTTTGGGGTAAAGGTTGAAGTCCTCCTGGCCAGGAGGGTTGGGTGGTCGGTAAATTAGTTTCCCGTATCAATCGGGTTATAGTCATCATCACCACCGTTGTCGTCAGATCCGCCACCGCCGCTCGGCGTATCACTACCACCGCCTGCCGGTGTATCACTACCGCCTGTCGGTGTCTCACCGCCACCGCTCGGTGTCTCACCGCCGCCTGTCGGTGTCTCACTTCCACCGCCAGTCTGGTCAGCAGGCTCCTCAGCCTCAGTGTCATCACTGGCTTCGCCCGTGGCCTTATTACTTACACGCTTGAACTCCGCCTTCGACTGGAAGCGCTCCGTCCACTTCTTCGGCAGCTCGATGGCAATCTCCGCGGTAATGTCATTCACCGTCAGGTCCGAGATCTTCAGCGCACGGTTCGGGTCGATGTCCAGCGTCGGATCGGC